>LFIK01000731.1_pt1 | contig 25016 bp, 24 predicted proteins | sample 643401 | NCBI WGS metagenome assembly LFIK01 (sample SAMN03777447, study PRJNA286221) | soda lake metagenome | biome: soda lake; feature: Kulunda steppe; material: water; isolation source: sample T5-Br brine of Lake Tanatar-5 | place: Russia: Kulunda steppe | collected 2010-07
AGCGCCATCAGTGACGAGCGTGCTCCGGTCATCGCTGCTCCTTGAACCCCGGTTCGTCGCCGACATGGTCACGGACGGTGCCAGAGAGGACCACCTCGGTGCGGCCGTCGACGTCGACGAGCAGCCTCCCCTCCTCATCGATCCCCGTCGCGCGCCCCACGATCTCACGTCCGCCGGGCAGCGCCACCTGGACCGTCCGGCCGACCGTCTCGCAGCTCGACCGGTACCGCTCGAGCAGGGCCACCGGATCGGTGACCAGCTCGTCGATGACCGCATCGAGCGCTCCCAGCAACGCTGCGAGGAGCGCGGGCCGCGAGGGTGCTGCCTCGGCGAGCGTCGCGATGCAGGTGCGGTCGGACGGCACCGTGGAGGCCCGCAGGTCGACGTTCAGGCCGATCCCGCACAGCAGGACGTCGCGTCCTCCGACCTGCTCGCGCTCCACGAGGATCCCGGCGAGCTTGCGAGGCCCGTCCCACCCGACGGTCCCGACGCCGCCGCGCACGACCACGTCGTTGGGCCACTTCAGCCGAGGGACGGCCCGTTCGGGGAGCAGTCGCGCACACGCCGCGACGACCGCCAGCCCCAGTGCATGCGGCACCAGCGGAGCCGACGGTGGGACGTCGAGGACGATGGTCAGCGCCAACGTGCCGCCGTCGTGATCGTCGTCCCATCGCCGGCCAGCACGCCCTCGTCCGGCGAGCTGCCGGTCCGCGATCAGGACGGTCCCGTCCGCGATGCCGTCGGCCGCCGCCCGGACTGCCGCGTCCTGGGTCGAGTCGACCTCGCCCACCGGGAGGACGGACCGCAGCCGGCGGTTCCCGGCGACGACGGCGCGCACGGTGGCATCAGCCAGCGACGCGCTCCATGGGACGACAGGGTCCTCGGCTGCCACGACGCCGGCCTCCCGGTCGATGCGCTGAGGCCGGACACTAGGCTGCCGGCGCCCGGACCGGAGGGAACAGCGATGAGCAGCACGACGGCGGCGAGACTCGAGGAGCTCCGGCGACGACGCGATGAGTCGCTCGCGGGAGGCGGACCCTCAGCGGTCGCGCGACAGCACGACCGGGGCAAGCTCACCGCGCGCGAGCGCATCGACCTCCTCGTCGACGAGGGCTCGTTCATTGAGACCGACGCGTTCGCGATCCATCGGGCCTCGGGCTTCGGGGTCGAGGACGAGCGCCACCCGGGCGACGGTGTCGTCACCGGTCACGCGACGATCGATGGCCGTGCCGTGTGCCTGTTCAGCCAGGACTTCACGGTCCTCGGCGGATCGCTGGGCGAGGTCTTCGCCGAGAAGATCGTGAAGGTCATGGATCTCGCGGTCCGCATGGGGGTCCCGCTGATCGGCCTCAACGACTCCGGTGGTGCCCGGATCCAGGAGGGCGTCGCGAGCCTCGGCGGCTACGCGGACATCTTCCTTCGGAACGTCCGGGCGTCCGGCGTGATCCCGCAGATCAGCGCGATCCTCGGGCCGTGCGCAGGCGGCGCCGTCTACTCGCCGGCCATGACGGACTTCGTGTTCATGGTCCGTGACACGTCACACATGTTCGTCACCGGGCCGAACGTCATCCGGACCGTGACCGGCGAGGAGGTGACGATGGAGGAGCTGGGCGGTGCGATGACGCATGCGTCGCGCTCAGGCGTCGCGCACTTCGCGGCAGCCGATGAGCAGTCGGCGCTCGAGGAGATCGCGCTCCTGCTGTCGTTCCTTCCGTCGAACAACCTCGAGGAGGCGCCACGCGTCGAGCCGACGGACGACCCTGACCGAGCATGCACGGCGCTCGACACGTTCATGCCGGACACCGCGAACGTGCCCTATGACGTGCGCGACGTGATCGCCGAGGTCGTCGACGACGGCGAACTGCTCGAGGTGTCGGCGGCGTTCGCACAGAACATCGTCGTCGGCTTCGCGCGGCTCGACGGTCGCCCGGTCGGCATCGTCGCCAACCAGCCTCAGCACCTCGCCGGCGTGCTCGACATCGAGTCCTCGACGAAGGCGGCCCGGTTCGTCCGCACGTGCGACGCGTTCAACGTGCCCATCGTGACCTTCGTCGATGTCCCCGGGTTCCTCCCCGGGACGTCGCAGGAGTTCGACGGCATCATCCGCCACGGGGCGAAGCTCCTGTATGCGTATGCGGAGGCGACGGTCCCGAAGCTGACGGTCATCCTGCGCAAGGCCTACGGCGGCGCGTACGACGTGATGGGCTCCAAGCACATCGGTGCCGACCTGAACCTGGCATGGCCGACCGCGGAGATCGCCGTGATGGGTGCACGTGGCGCCGTGAACATCCTGCACCGTCGCGAACTGGCGGAGGCGGAGGACCCGGCCGCGATGCTCGCGGAGTTCGAGCAGCGTTACGCGCAGGAGTTCGCGAACCCGTGGCGCGCTGCAGAGCGCGGCTACGTCGACGCGGTGATCCTGCCGTCGGAGACACGCCAGCAGCTCATCCGAGGGCTGCGCTTCACGGCGACGAAGCGCGAGCCCGGCCCAGCCCGCAAGCACGGGAACATCCCGCTGTGACGCCGACGGACGTCCCCGAGCAGCCGGAGCGTGGACTCGACGTCCGCATCGTCGCCGGCGGCCGGACCGACGCGATCGAGCAGGCCGCGATCGTGATGGCGGTCTCTCGGCTCGTCAAGGCACGAGAGACGGAACGAGCGAAGCCGGATTCCGCCTGGGCGCTCGCAGGCCGACTCGAGGCGAGCGGTGCGACGACCGTCCGCTGGCGTGGTGCGCTGCCCCTCGGCCCGCACTGATCGCGCGGGAGTCACATCCCGGAGGCAGCTCCAGCGGCCTCACGTGCCGCCTCCGCCTCGTCGGGCGTCGCGTAGACGGTGATGACCGTCTCCATGCCCGCGGCCCGGTGGCCGGGAACGGTGCAGATGACCGTCCACTCGCCCGGGAACAGCAGGACCGTGCCGACGCCCGTCTGGTTGCCGTCGGCCTCAGGGATGTCCGAGCCGTCCGCCGCGCCGAGGAACTGCGCGTTGTGGAACGCGTCACTGACGTTGACGACGGTGACCTCGACCGCACCGGTCACGGCGAACGAGTCGGTGACGTCGAAGTAGAAGTTGCCCATGTCCATGGCGATCGCCCCGCCCGGGCCGACCGGCTGGACCGGGTCGCAGCCCTCGGAGCCGGCAGGGCAGACGAGCGGGCTCGCCTCGACGGCGCCTTCCGGCAGCGTCGCGCAGCCGGAGAGCAGCAGAACGGACGCGGCAGCAGCGAACAGACGCAGACGCACGATGACCTCGCTGAGGGGCGGACGGGACGGGTGAAGCATACCGCTGCGGTCGGAGGGCCCTCCGTCAGCGGCCGACCGACGCAGGATCAGCGGACCTCGAGGACGCCCCGCATCGACACCTCGTGGCCGGGCACGGTGCAGACGTAGGTGTAGAGCCCCGGATCGAGCGTCACCTCGCCGAACGCGGTCTGGCCCGGCGCGCAGGCGGCGAGCTCGTCGCCGGTCTCCTCGATGACGAGGTTGTGATTCACGCCACGCTCGCACACGATCGCGACGCTCAGCGTGCCCGCATCGACGGTCAGACGGTCCGGCTCCCACTGCAGCGTGTCGGTGCCGAGCAGCGCGATGTCCGCCTCTGGCAGCGCCCCGTCATCGTCGCCCCCACAGGCGGCCAGGACGAGCGCGGCGGCGGCGAGCAGCGCCGCGGCCCGCCGAGGCCGGCGACGGAGGGTGGCGGGAAGGCCCGAGGGGGCGCGAGGTTCGGTCGGCATGGTGGCTCCGGGAGACGGGGAGAACCGTCAAGGTACCGAGCCGCGGGAACGGCCCCGTTCGGGAGTTGGACGGCTCCCGACTACGATCCGGGGACACCGACCGTGAGCGGAACGCTGGTCCACAGGTCGGGACAGTGCCGCTCCGAGCTCACGCCCCGTGGAAGGTGCCGACGTGTTCGAGTCCGTCCTGATCGCGAACCGCGGCGAGATCGCCGTCCGGATCGCTCGCGGGTGCCGCGAGCTCGGGATCCGGACCATCGCCGTCTACAGCGAGGCCGACCGCGACGCGCTCCACGTCCAGGTCTGCGACGAGGCCTACCTGCTCGGCCCCGCGGATCCGGCGTCGTCCTACCTCGACGTCGAACGCATCATCGACGTCGTCCGCCGCTCCGGCGCGCAGGCCGTCCACCCCGGCTACGGCTTCCTCGCGGAGAACGCGGACTTCGCTCGCGCGGTCGCTGCGGCGGATGCGGTGTTCATCGGACCGTCCCCCGAAGCCATCGAGCGGATGGGTGACAAGCTGTCGGCCCGAGCGGTCGCCCGAGCGGCCGGCGTCCCGGTCGTCCCGGGCACCGTCGACCCGACCGACGACCCGGCCGTCGCCATCGCGTTCGGTGATGAACACGGCTACCCGGTCGCGGTGAAGGCGATGTTCGGCGGTGGCGGTCGCGGCATGAAGGTCGTGCGTGACGCGTCGGAGATGGAGGCGGCGCTCGCCTCCGCTGCACGGGAGGCGGGGGTCGCGTTCGGTCGCAGCGAGTGCTACCTCGAGCGCTACCTCGAGCGCCCGCGCCACGTCGAGGTCCAGGTCATCGGCGACCAGGACGGCACGGTCGTCCACCTCGCGGACCGTGACTGCTCACTCCAGCGGCGGCACCAGAAGCTGATCGAGGAGGCCCCCGCTCCCGGCATCGACCCGGAGGTCCGCGCCGCGCTGCATGCGGCGGCCGTCCGCGTCTCGAAGGAGATGCGCTACGAGAACGCCGGGACGTGCGAGTTCCTCCTCGACGAGGACGGCCGACACTTCTACTTCCTCGAGATGAACACCCGCCTGCAGGTCGAGCACCCGGTGACCGAGCTGGTCACCGGCGTGGACCTCGTCCACGCGCAGCTGCGCGTCGCGGCCGGGGAAGGGCTCGGGTTCAGTCAGGACGACGTGCGCCTGCGCGGGCACGCGATCGAGGCGCGCATCAACGCCGAGGACCCGGGCGCGGGCTTCATGCCGAGCCCAGGGACCGTCAGCCGCCTTGTGGCGCCGCTCGGGCCGGGGGTACGGCTCGACACCGGGCTGCGCAGCGGCGACACCATCGCCCGTGAGTACGACTCGATGGTCGCGAAGCTCATCGTCTGGGCGGAGGACCGGACGACCGCCTGCCACCGGCTCGATATCGCCCTCGAGGGACTCGTCGTCGACGGCATCCCGACCACGATCCCGTTCCATCGCCTGGCGGTCACCCACCCGGACTTCCTCGCGGGAAGCCATGCGACCTCGTCCGTCGAGCGCGAGTGGGACCTGTCGTCGCTGACGCCGAGCGACACGGCCATCGAGGCGGGCGCGCCCGCACGTCAGCGCGAGGAGCTCCTCACCGTCGAGCTGAACGGCCGCCGGTTCGACGTCCGGGTGCACTCCCCCGTCCGGTCCGCTCGCCCGATGCGTCGCGCGTCACGCGCGACGGCGCGCGCAGCGAGCGGCGGAGCAGCCACCGGCGAGATCCTCGCGCCGATGCAGGGCACGATCATCGGCTACGCGGTCGAGCCGGGGGCGAAGGTGGAGCAGGGCGACCCGGTGGTCACGCTCGAGGCGATGAAGATGGAGAACACGCTCCGAGCGCCGGTCGCTGGGACGGTCGTGTCGACCGGGACCGCCCCGGGCTCAGTCGTCCAGCCCGGAGCGCTGCTCGCCGTCATCGAGCCGGCCTGACCGAACCGGTCAGAACGACTCGCTCGGAGTGTGCGTGCCGAACTCGGCACGCAGCACGTCACAGACCTCCTGCAGGGTCGCGCGGCGACGCAGCGCCTCCCGCATCGGCGGCAGCAGGTTCGCGTCACCGGCGGCGGCAGTCGCGACGTCGGCGAGTGCGACCCGGACTGCCTCGTCGTCACGCGCCGCCCGGACGGCTGCGGTGCGAGCGATCTGCTCATCGCGGACGCGCTCGTCCACCCGCTGGAGCTGAGGACGCACCTCCTCGTCGAGCGCGTAACGGTTGACGCCGACGACGACCTGGTCCCCACTGTCGACTCGGCGAGCGTGCTCATACGCGGTGTTCTCGATCTCGCGCTTCTGGTAGCCATCCTCGATGGCACGGACCGCGCCACCGAGTGCATCGATGTGCGCGATCTCCGCCATGACCTCCTCGGCGATCGCGTCCGTCATCGACTCGATCGCGTATGAGCCGGCGAACGGATCGACGGTGGCGGTCAGGTCCGTCTCATGGGCGAGCACCTGCTGCGTGCGGAGTGCCAGACGAGCGCTGTGCTCGGTCGGCAGCGCCATCGCCTCGTCGAACGAGTTCGTGTGCAGCGACTGCGTGCCACCCAGCGTCGCCGCGAGCGCCTGGATCGTCACCCGGACGAGGTTCACCTCCGGCTGCTGCGCGGTGAGCTGCACGCCGGCCGTCTGGGTGTGGAACCGCAGCATCATCGAGCGCGGGTCCTTGGCGCCGAACCGGTCGCGCATCAGGTGGGCCCACACGCGGCGCGCGGCCCGGAACTTCGCGACCTCCTCGAGCAGGGTCGTCCGTGCGACGAAGAAGAACGACAGCCGCGGCGCGACGACGTCCACGTCCAGTCCCTTGGCGACCGCGGCCTCGACGTAGGCGACGGCGTCGGCGAGGGTGAACGCGACCTCCTGCACGGGCGTCGCCCCCGCCTCCGCCATGTGGTACCCCGAGATCGAGATGGTGTTGTAGTTCGGGAGCCGCTCGGCGCAGTACGCGAACGTGTCCGCGGTCAGGCGCAGCGACGGGGCCGGCGGGAAGATGTAGGTCCCGCGCGCGATGTACTCCTTGAGGACGTCGTTCTGGATCGTGCCACGCAGCCGGTCCGGCGTGACGCCCTGCTCGTCACCGACGATCTCGTACATGAGCAGCAGCAGGCTCGCGGGCGCGTTGATCGTCATCGAGGTCGAGACGTCGCCGAGCGGGATCCCGTCGAACAGCGCGTGCATGTCCTCGACGGTGTCGATGGGGACACCGACCTTGCCGACCTCTCCCTGCGCGATCGACGCCTCGGAGTCGTACCCCATCTGCGTCGGAAGGTCGAAGGCGACCGAGAGTCCCGTCGTGCCCTGCTCGAGCAGGTAGCGGTAGCGGCGGTTCGACGCCTCGGCGCTGGAGAAGCCGGAGTACTGCCGCATCGTCCACGGACGACCGCGGTACATCGTCGGGTGTACACCACGCGTGTACGGGAACGCGCCGGGCTCGCCCAGCGACGCCTCCGGCTCGAACCCGGAGAGCGCGTCCGGCCCGTACACGGGGGCGAGCGGGAAGCCGCTCACGCTCGAACGGGTCTCCGCCTCACCCATGGGTTCAGGCGCTACGACGGTTGCGGACGAGTGCCTTGCGGTAGTCCCGGTTCATGGCAGCGATGAAGTCGACGGAGATGCCCTTCGGGCACGCCGCCTCACACTCGCCGTAGTTCGTGCAGGAGCCGAAGTGCTCCTCCATGACCTCCACCATCGCGACCGTGCGCTCGTAGCGCTCCGGCTGTCCCTGCGGAAGGCTGTTGAGGTGCATCAGCTTCGCCGAGGTGAACAGCTGACCGGCGCCGTTGGGGCACGCCGCCACGCACGCGCCGCACCCGATGCAGGCGGCCGCATCCATCGCGATGTCCGCCGAGTCCTTCGGGATCGGGATGAGGTTCGCGTCCTGGGCGGACCCGGTCGCGACGCTCACGTAGCCGCCGGACTCGATGATGCGGTCGAAGGCTGACCGGTCGACGACGAGGTCCTTGACGATCGGGAAGCCTCCCGCTCGCCATGGCTCCACGACGATCTCGTCACCGTCGGAGAACGTGCGCATGTGCAGCTGGCAGGCCGTCGTCCGCTCCGCCGGTCCGTGGGCCTGACCATTGATCATCAGACCGCAGGTACCACAGATGCCCTCACGGCAGTCGTGCATGAACTCGATCGGCTCCTGCCCGGCCCCGATCAGATCCTCGTTGACCGTGTCGAGCATCTCGAGGAACGACGAGTCCTCCGACACGCCGGTGGCCTCGTATGTCTCGAAGCGACCGGGAGCGGTCGGGCCGGTCTGTCGCCAGACGCGAAGGGTGAGGTTCACTTGTAGCTCCTGGTCGCCAGCTGCACGTACTCGTACTCGAGCTTCTCGCGGTGCTCGATCGGGTTCGCCGAGTCGCCCGACCACTCCCAGGCGGTCACGTGGGCGAACTCCTCGTCGTTGCGGAGCGCCTCGCCTTCCTCCGTCTGGTACTCCGCGCGGAAGTGCCCACCGCACGACTCCTCACGGACCAGTGCGTCACGACACATCAGCTCCGCGAGTTCGAAGAAGTCGAGCACGCGGCCCGCCTTCTCGAGCGACGAGTTCAGCGTGTCCGCCGAGCCGAGCACCCGGACGTTCGCCTCGAACTCGGCGCGCAGGGCCGGGATCTCGGAGAGCGCCTTCTCGAGGCCCTCACGGGTCCGTTCCATCCCGCAGTAGTCCCAGACGATCCGTCCGAGCTCTCGGTGGTAATGGTCGACCGACTTCGTGCCGTTCGTGTTCAGGAAGCGCTCGTTCTGCTCACGGATCGCACGCTCAGCCTCCGCGAACTCCGGCGCCGACGTGTCCACCTTCGGCTTGCCGAGCATCGGCGCGAGGTAGTTCCCGATCGTCGCCGGCAGGACGAAGTAGCCGTCGCTGAGGCCCTGCATCAGGGCTGAGGCGCCGAGGCGATTCGCCCCGTGATCCGAGAAGTTCGCCTCGCCGATCGCGAACAGGCCAGGGACCGTGGTCTGCAGTTCGTAGTCGACCCACAGTCCACCCATGGTGTAGTGCGGGGCCGGGTAGATGCGCATCGGCACCTTGTACGGGTTCTCTCCGGTGATGCGCTCGTACATCTCGAACAGGTTGCCGTACTTCTCCTCGATGACGTCGCGACCGAGCCGCTCGGTGGCCTCAGAGAAGTCCAGGTAGACGCCGTTCTTCAACGGACCGACGCCGTACCCCGCGTCGACGCGCTCCTTCGCCGCGCGCGACGAGATGTCGCGAGGGGCGAGGTTCCCGAAGGCCGGGTAGCGGCGCTCGAGGAAGTAGTCACGGTCCTCCTCGGGAATGTCCGCCGGGCCGCGCGTCTCGTCGAGGTCCTTGGGGACCCAGATGCGTCCGTCATTGCGCAGCGATTCCGACATGAGCGTGAGCTTCGACTGCAGCTCGTCGCTGTTGGGGAGAGCCGTCGGGTGGATCTGCGTGAACGACGGGTTCGCGAACGCCGCGCCCTTGCGGTGCGCGCGCCAGATCGCCGTCGTGTTGCAGGCCATCGCGTTGGTCGACAGGTAGTAGACGTTGGAGTAGCCGCCGGTGGCGAGCACGACGGCGTCGGCCGCGTGGGAGGTGATCTCGCCGGTGTGCAGGTGGCGCGTGACGATGCCGACCGCGCGCCCGTCGACGACGACGATGTCGAGCATCTCGGTGTTGTTGAACAGCTCGACGGTCTTCGCCTTCACCTGCGCGGCGAGCGACTGGTAGGCACCGAGCAGCAGCTGCTGGCCGGTCTGGCCGCGCGCGTAGAAGGTGCGGCTCACCTGTGCGCCACCGAACGAACGGTTGTCGAGCAGGCCGCCGTACTCGCGGGCGAAGGGGACGCCCTGCGCGACGCACTGGTCGATGATGTTGTTCGACACCTCGGCGAGGCGGTGGACGTTCGCCTCGCGCGAGCGGAAGTCGCCGCCCTTGACCGTGTCGTGGAAGAGCCGGTGGACCGAGTCGCCGTCACCGTGGTAGTTCTTGGCCGCGTTGATGCCACCCTGCGCTGCGATCGAGTGGGCGCGACGGGCTGAGTCATGGAACGTGAACGCCTTGACCTTGTAGCCCAGCTCACCCATGGTCGCCGCGGCAGAGGCTCCAGCGAGCCCGGTACCGACGACGATGACGGAGAACTTGCGCTTGTTCGCGGGGCTGACCAGCTTCATGGCGAAGCGGTGGTTGTCCCACTTCGTCTCGATCGGACCCTCAGGGATCTTCGCGTCGAGGACGGTCATCTGCTCGGCTCCTTCGCTGCGGTGTGCGACGTGGACGGCGCTCGGTGGTTCGGTGCGGGACCCGACTCGGACGGCCCGGGACGATCTCTAGGAGATGATCCCCAGCTGCACGGCGATCGGGAAGGACAGGTTGCCGCCGACGACGAGGAGCGTGAACCCCATCGCGAACGAGCGGCGCAGGTGGTTGAAGCGTCGGTTGTTCCAACCCATCGACTGGAACAGGCTCCACGTGCCGTGGTAGAGGTGGAAGCCGAGCGCTGTGTTGGCGACCAGGTAGAACGCCGCGACCGGGATCGACGAGAAGCTCGCGATGACCTTCTCGTACGGCGTCGAGCCGGACGGGGCCGGGTTCACCCAGCCGAAGGTCAGATCCGCGAGGTGGTAGCCGATGAACAGCAGGACGATGACCCCGGTCCAGCGCATCGTGCGTGCCGCGAAGTCTGCGACCACGTAGTCGCGCGGAGCCTTGTAACGGTCCGGACGCGCCTTCCGGTTCATCACGGTGAGCTGGTACGCGGAGACGACATGGACGACGAGCGCCGCGATCAGGACGAGACGCAGCAGGTTCAGCGTGCCGCTCTCGGGGAGGATCGGGTACAGCAGCCGGCGCAGGAACGCGGCGTACGCGTTGAAGTCCTCAGCGCTCTGGTAGAGCTTGAGGTTGCCCAGCATGTGCGCGAGCACGTACCCGAGCCCGACGATGCCGGAGACCGCCATCAGGTACTTCTTCCCGAGCGCCGACCGGTACAGGTCGAGCAGGAACCCGGAGCGACGCGGGCGAGTGGGGCGTTCTGGGGCGGACGTCGTGGCCATCGCGGTCGGACTCCTCTGCGCCGGACGCGCCGGTCGCGCCGGTAGACGCCGGACATGCCGGCGGGCCTGTGCTCGACGGCACCCGCGCCGAGAGCACGAACCTGGTGACGAGACGGTAGCACCGGATTGGAGGGGCCTTCTGCGCGCAGCCTGGCTCAGGCGGGCGGGAGCAGCCCCATGGCGAGGCGTGCCCGCTCCAGCGTGGGGGCGGCGACCGCTCGGGCGCGTGCAGCGCCGTCCGCAAGGATCCGCTCGAGCTCTGCCTGGTCAGCGGCCAGCTCGAGGGAGCGGGCCCGCATCGGCGCGAGGAACGCGATGACGGCCTCGGCGACCGCTGCCTTCAGCGCGCCGTACCCGGAGCCGGCGTGCTCGTCCGCGACCTGCTCGACGGTGCGCGACGTCGTCGCCGCGAGGATCTCGAGCAGATTGGTCACCCCAGGCTTCTCGGCACGGTCGGCTCGGACCTCTCCGTCGGAGTCGGTGACGGCCGAACGGAACTTGGCGGCGACCGCATCGGGCTCATCGAGGACGAAGACGATGCCCTTGTCCGAGGAGGCCGATTTCGACATCTTGCGCGTCGGCTCCTGGAGGTCCATCACGCGGGCGGCGACCGGCGGAAGGATCGCCGTCGGGAGGGTGAACACCTCACCGAAACGGTGGTTGAAGCGCTGCCCGATGTCGCGTGCCAGCTCGATGTGATGCCGCTGGTCCTCCCCCACCGGCACCTTCGTCGCGTGGTACAGGAGGATGTCCGCCGTCTGCAGCACCGGGTAGTCGAACAGGCCGACGCTGACCGACGTGTCCCGACCGGCCGACTTCTCCTTGAACTGTGGCATGCGACCGAGCTCACCGAACGTCGCGACGCAGTTGAACAGCCAGGCCAGCTCCGCGTGCTCACGCACGTGCGACTGGACGAACAGGGTGCTGCGCTGCGGGTCGACCCCGACCCCGAGCAGCACCGCTGCGAGGTCGAGCGTCCGCTGCCGGAGCAGCGCCGGATCGTGGTCATCCGGTGCGGTGATCGCGTGCAGGTCGACGACGGAGTAGACGCAGTCCGCGTCCTCCTGCAGCGCGACCCAGCTCGTCAAGGCACCCAGCAGGTTGCCGAGGTGCACCGCACCGGACGGCTGCATGCCGGAGAAGACCCGGGCCCTCCCCGACGGCGCTCCTGCGTCCGGCGATGCCGCGTCGGTCACAGCAGTTCCGCCACCGCTGACCGCTCCTCCTCGAGCTCAGCGATGGTGCGCGTGAGGCCGGCCTGCGTGGTGGCGGACAGCTCGAGCCCCTGCACGATCTCGTAGCCGCCCGCACCGTCCGTCGTGACCGGGAAGCCCGAGATCAGCCCCTCGGGGACGCCGTACGAGCCGTCGGACACGACCGCCATCGAGTGCCACTCGCCCGGTGCGGTCGCACGCCCACCGACCCACGTGGCGACGTGGTCGACGAGCGCGTTCGCTGCCGACGCGGCCGACGACGCGCCGCGCGCGTCGATGACGGCCTTGCCGCGCTGCTGGACGGTCGTGAGGAACTCACCCTCGAGCCAGGCGCGGTCGGTGATGACCTCGGTGACCGGACGGCCACCGATCAGGGCGTTGTCGAAGTCCGGCACCATCGTCGGCGAGTGGTTGCCCCAGATGGCCAGGTTCGTGACGTCGCTGACCGGGACCCCCGCACGCTTCGCGAGCTGCGTGAGCGCACGGTTCTCGTCGAGCCGCACCATCGCGGTGAAGCGGTCCGAGGGAACGCCGTCGGCGTTGGCCGCCGCGATGCTCGCGTTCGTGTTCGCCGGGTTGCCGACGACGGCGATGCGGACGTCGCTCGCCGCGTTCGCCGCGATCGCGCGCCCCTGCGCCCGGAAGATCTGACCGTTGTCCTTCAGCAGGTCGGAGCGCTCCATGCCCGGACCGCGCGGCTTCGCGCCGACGAGGCACAGCATGTTCGCACCGTCGAAGGCGGTGTCCGCCGAGTCCGTCAGCTCGACGCCACGGAGCAGCGGGAACGCGCAGTCATCGAGCTCCATCGCCACGCCCTCGAGCGCGGGCAGCGCCGGGGTGATCTCGAGCAGCCGAAGCTCCACCGGTCGGTCCGGGCCGAACATCTGGCCCGAGGCGATACGGAACACGAGGGCGTAGCCGATCTGACCGGCTGCTCCGGTGACGGCGACACGGACGGGGGTGGACATCGCTGGCTCCTGGCGCGAGCTGTGCGACGCGGGAGGCGCCGCTCGGGGACGCTGTCGAGCCTAGCCCTCACGCCCCTACGCTCGACCCGTCGCCGGCGGTCGCACCGGGTGCGCAAGGGGTCGATGATGGCAGGTCCGCTGACCCCGATCGGACACGCGATCGGACGCACGTACGACCGCCTGTTCGCCGCCATCTACGACCCGGTCCTCGCCGGTCCGGAGCGAGCGGGCCTGGGCGACGCGCGCACCCGACTGCTCGCCGGCGCGACCGGACGGGTACTCGAGATCGGCGCGGGGACGGGCGCCAACCTCGCCCACCTCCCACAGGGGCTGGACGCGCTCGTCCTCGTCGAACCGTCCGCACCGATGCGTGCCCGGCTCGAGCAGCGTGTCACCGAGCTGCGCAGCCACCTCCCAGCGGACGTCCAGGTCGTCGACGGGACCGCAGCCACCCTGCCGGTCGCCGACGGTTCGATCGAGACGATCGTGTCGACGCTGGTGCTGTGCTCCGTCCCTGACCCGCAGGCCGCCATCGCCGAGCTGCGACGTGCCCTCGCCCCCGACGGACAGCTGCTGCTCATCGAGCACGTCGCCGGCCACGGTCGCACCGGCCGGCTGCAGCGCGCCATCGACCCGGCGTGGCGCATCGTCGGGCGGGGCTGCCGGCTCGTGCGCGACACGCGCGGCGCGCTCGAGCGCGGCGGGTTCGACACGGCAGCGGTGGAGGACTGGGCGCTCCCCGGGGGCGGGGTCACCGGCCCTGCGCTGCTCGGGGTCGCCCGGTCCCGCTGACGCTCGCCGGAACCCGCTGAGGCGCCGCCGACGCGTGATCGCGGCTCAGGCGAGCCCGCGCCGCAGCCGCGCAGCCGTCAGCGTGTTCTGCAGCAGCATCGTGACCGTCATCGGTCCGACGCCACCCGGAACCGGCGTGATCGCGCCGGCGACGGCGGAGACCGCGTCGAAGTCGACGTCACCGACCAGGCGTCCGTCCGCGGTGCGGTTGGTGCCGACGTCGATGACGACCGCACCGGGCCGGATCATGTCCGCGGTGACGAGGCCCGGCTGACCGGCTGCGGCGACGACGACGTCGGCGCGGCGGCAGACCTCGGCGAGGTCGCGCGTGCGTGAGTGCGCCAGCGTCACGGTCGCATCGCGACCCTTGAGCGTCAGCATGATGGAGAGCGGGCGGCCGACCAGCGTGGAGCGCCCGACGATGACGATGTCCGCGCCAGCACATTCGACGCCTGCCTCGTCGAGCAGCTCGAGCACGCCGGCAGGCGTGCACGCGAGGAAGGTCGGTTCCCCGTTCGCGAGCAGCCCCGCCGTGTACGGGTTGAGCGCGTCGACGTCCTTCTCCGGGGCGACACGCCGCTGCACCTCGCGCGCGTCCAGCCCATCGGGCAGCGGCAGCTGCACGAGGATCCCGTCGACGGTCTCGTCGACGTTGAGGCGATCGATGAGCGCGAGCAGGTCCGCCTGCGGCGTGTCCGCGGGCAGCAGGTGCTGCTGCGAACGCATCCCGGCGGCCTCGGTCGCACGATGCTTCATCCCGACGTAGGTCTGCGAGGCCGGGTCGTCACCGACGAGCACCGCCGCGAGCCCGGGGACGACCCCGTGCTCAGCGGTCAGGCGTGCGACGTCGTCGGCGATGCGAGCGCGCACGCGGTTGGCCAGCGCGCGGCCGTCGATGATGCGTGCGGTCATGGCTGCTCCGAGCCTGCCCGACGGACGACCTCGTCCGTACGGGACCTAGTGGCGGAAGTGGCGCCGGCCGGTGAGCACCATCGCGATGCCGTGCTCGTCGGCCGCAGCGATGACCTCCTCGTCACGCACCGACCCGCCGGGCTGCACGACCGCGACGATACCGGCCGCAGCCAGTGAGTCGACGGCGTCACGGAACGGGAAGAACGCGTCGCTCGCAGCGACCGCGCCCTGCTGACGGCCGCCTGCTCGCTCGACGGCGAGTCGCACGCTGTCGACACGGCTCATCTGGCCGGCACCGACCCCGACGATGCGCCGGTCGCGGGCCGCGACGATCGCGTTCGACGAGGCGTGCTTCGCGACGATCCAGGCGAGTCGCAGGTCCGCCTCGAGCGCCGCGTCGAGCGGCCGGGCACTGACCGTGCGCCACTCGTCCCACGGTTCGGCGGCCGCATCGGTCGTCTGGACGAGCACCCCACCATCGATGGAGCGCACCTGCCACTCGGGGCCGGGCCGTGCAGCATCGGCATGCTCGAGCACCCGCAGGTTCGCCTTCGACGCGAGCACCTCGCGGGCCTCGGCGTCGTAGCCGGGCGCGACGACCACCTCGGTGAAGATCGCCGTGATCGCGCGGGCCGTCGCACCGTCGACCGGACGGTTCAGCGCCACGATGCCACCGAACGCGCTGACCGGATCACCGGCGAGCGCTCCCTCGTACGCCTCGAGCAGCGTCGGCGCCAGCGCGACCCCCGACGGGTTGGTGTGCTTGATGATGACGACCGCAGGGTCCTCGAACTCGGCGACGAGCGACCATGCGGCGTGCGTGTCCAGCAGGTTGTTGAACGACAGCTCCTTGCCGCCGAGCTGCCGCGCTCCGGCCACCCCGCGGCGTGCGCCGGGGAGCCGGTACAGCCCCGCACGCTGATGCGGGTTCTCGCCGTAACGCAGCGCGGCGGAGCGGTCGAGCGCCAGACCGAGGAACGCCGGCGGGACCGACGCCGCATCCGCCGTGTCCGCCGTGTCCGCGACCTCGTCACGCTGCGCGAACCAGGTCGCGATCGCCGCGTCGTAGGCAGCCGTGTGCCGGAAGGCGGCGCTCGCGAGCGACCGGCGCAGCTCCGCCGTCAGCCCCCCGTGCGTCGCCAGCTCGGCGAGCACGCGTGCATGGTCGGACGGGTCGACGACGACGCCGACCGAGCCGTGGTTCTTCGCTGCGGCCCGCAGCATCGTGGGACCACCGACGTCGATCATCTCGACGACCTCCGGGTCGCTCGCTCCGGAGGCGACGGTCCGTTCGAACGGGTAGAGGTTGACGACGACCAGATCGATCGGATCGATCTCGAGCTCCTCGAGCTGCGCGACGTGGTCCGCGTCGGTGCGGTCCGCGAGGATCCCGGCGTGCACGCGCGGGTGGAGCGTCTTCACGCGTCCGCCGAGGCACTCGGGGAAGCCGGTCAGGTCGGCGACCTCGACGACGTCGACGCCGGCGTCACGGATCGTCGCGGCGGTCGAACCGGTCGAGACGATGCGCACCCCGTCGGCCGCCAGCGCAGCAGCGAGCTCGGGAACACCCGTCTTGTCGAAGCAGCTGATCAGCGCGGTGCGGACAGGGGTCACGTTCAGGTCCGGCGTGCTCATGTCGTGCTCCGATCGGAGGGGATGTTCGGGTTGGAGGTCGGCGGGCGGAGCGTCCGGGCCAGCTCGTCGACGCAGCGCGGGAGCAGGCGGTGCTCGACATCGTGGAGGCGAGCGAGCAGCGTCTCGCGCGTGTCCCCGGGCAGCACCGGCACCGCTTCCTGCGCGAGGATCGGACCGTGGTCGACGAGCTCGTCGACCAGGTGCACGCTCACCCCGGTCGTGTCGACGCCGGCCGCGAGCGCATCCCCGACCGCGTCGGCTCCCCTGAACGCCGGGAGCAGTGACGGATGCACGTTGACGACCCGGTCGGGCCAGCGAGCGAGGAACGCACCGCTGAGGATCCGCATGAACCCGGCGAGCACGACGAGGTCGACGTCATGGGCCGCGACAGCGTCGGCGAGCCTGGCCTCCCATGCGGGTCGGTCCGCCCGGTCGAACGGCACGGCGACGGCCGGGATGCCACGCTCGTTCGCCCGCGCGAGCGCCGGAGCGTCCGCGACGTCGCTGATGACCGCGACGAGGTCCGCGGCGACCTCCCCGCGCGCGACCGCATCAGCGAGCGCGACCATGTTGCTCCCCGCCCCCGAGACGAGGACGGCGACCCGCGCGCGCGGCGCTGCGGCGGCGGTGAGGTCCACGCCACGCCTCCCGCTGCGGTGCCGACGACGGCGTACCGAGGACGGACGCCGGAGCGGCGAGCCTAACGGGCGACCCCGCCCGACAGGCCCCTCACGCCTACCCTCAGGGCCGCGCGGGCGTATCCCAATCGGCAGAGGAAGGGGACTTAAAATCCTCCAAGTGTGGGTTCGAGTCCCACCGCCCGCACCCACCCGACCAGCACGCGGCTCGGCCAGCGCCCGGTCCGGGCCACCAGCTCAGGCGAGCTCGACGCCGAGCTCTCCGATGAGCCCGCGGACACGCTGTTCGATCTCGTCGCGGATCGGTCGCACCGCGTCGACCCCCTGGCCCGCCGGATCGTCCAGCGGCCAGTCGACGTACCGCTTGCCGGGCAGGACGGGACACGTGTCGCCGCATCCCATCGTGACGACGACGTCGGCGGCCTCGAGGTCGGCCATGTCCCAGCGGCGCGGCGCCCGCCCCCGCAGGTCGATGCCGACCTCGTCCATCGCCGCGACCGCGGACGGGTTGATGTCCTCCGCTGGCTCCGAGCCGGCCGACAGGACGTCGATCCGACCGCCGGCGAGCTGCTGCAGCCAGCCCGCCGCCATCTGGGACCGCCCGGCGTTGTGCACGCACAGGAACAGCACCGAGGGTCGTGACCCAGCGTCGTCCATGGCGTCACCCGTCACGTCACTCATCGTGTCCGTTCCTCCGTCCTTGTGGGCACAGCGTGCCCACCGCGGCGCCGCCGATCGGCGTTCACCGTCCGTTCACCCTGCCGCAAGCCACGGCTCCTAGCGTTCGCGATGCGCGCCCGCAACGGGCCGGGGCGCGACCGACGTGACGAGGGACCCGCAAGGATGCCAGCGCCGACGGTCTCATCCTGCGTCGCGTCCGGACAGCTCCACGTTGATGCCGGTGGCCGCGAACACCACCTGCTCCGCGATGTCGACTCCATGGTCGGCGTAGCGCTCGATGCGGCGGCCCAGCCCGATCATCTCCGCCGCCCACGGCAGACGTCCAGCATCGGGGCCGGCCCCATCGACCAGCGCCTCGAAGATGCGCAGCTCGAGTCGGTCGACGAGGTCGTCCGCGACGGCGACGCCGCGCGCAGCCACCTCATCGAGGTTGACGAGCGCACGGATCGCGGTGCGGCCGACCTCCTGCGCATGGCCTCCCATCTCGACGACCAGGCCGAGGACCGTCTCATCGCGCGGGTGATCGAGCAGACGGATCGCGCCGCGCGCGACCGACACGGCGTAATCCGCCATGCGCTCGAGATGCAGCCCCGAATGCAGGAACCCCGTCAGCAGCCGGAGGTCACGACCGACCGGTGCCTGCAGCGCGACGGTCGTCAGCACGGCGTGCTGGACCTCCACGTGCCGCTGATCGACCGCCCGGTCGGCGTAGATGACCTCTTCCGCCGCGATCCGATCGCCGGTCTCGATGGCCCCGATGGCCTTCCCGAGCATGCCGTCGGCGCGCTCACTCATGTCGACGAGCATGCTGCGGAGCTCGTCGATCGCTCTGTCCAGTTCCTCACGCATTCCGATGCCTTCCTGCACCTAGGGTGTCGTCCGATGGAGGTCTGCTGATGCCGAAGATCCTGCTCGTCGAGGATGAGCGCTCCATCGCCGAGGGGTTGAAGATCAGCCTCGAGGCGGAGGGGTTCCAGGTCGCCTGGGCGAAGGACGGGCACGAGGCCGTCTCCGCCTGGGAGCGGGCACGACCGGACCTGATCGTCCTCGATCTGATGCTGCCCGGGATGTCCGGCACCGAGGTGTGCCGCACGATCCGTCTGCGCTCCGACGTGCCGATCATCATGCTGACCGCCCGCGACACTGAGGTCGACCGGGTCGTCGGCCTGGAGATCGGTGCGGACGACTACCTGACGAAGCCGTTCTCGACGCGCGAACTCGTCGCACGCATCCGCGCGATCCTGCGTCGGGCCCCTGCCGCGTCGGCACCGTTCCCGACCGAGGACCTGCCGGTCGAGGCGTCAGGCGTGCGGGTCGACCGAGCGCGACACGAGGTGACCGTCGGGGACCGTCCGGTCGAGCTCCCACCGAAGGAGTTCGACCTGCTGGCACTGCTCGTCGAGCATGCAGGTCGGGTCCTGACCCGCAACCAGCTGATCGACGAGGTGTGGGGCTCGGACTACGTCGGCGACACGAAGACCCTGGACGTCCACATCCGTCGGCTCCGTGGCCGCATCGAGGCCGACCCGCAGGACCCGCAGCTGATCCGCACGGTCCGAGGCATCGGCTACCGCTTCGCGGACCGCTCCGACGATCAGGCCGGACGATGAGCTCGGACCGGCCGCGCCGGACGTCCGACGGGCCGACGGCGGTCGCACGGTGAGCGGCGAATCCGTGGGGATGCTGCTGCTCGTGACCGTGGCCTCGGCCGTGGTCAGCGTCTCGATCATCCAGTGGCGCACGGCACGTCGCCTCCGCACGATCAGCGACCGGGTCACCGCCTGGTACGGCGCGACGGAACCGGAGCTGCTGGGGGGGACCGGCTGGAGCGTGGACTGGCAACGCCTCGCCCGCACACTCGATGGACTGGCGACCTCGTACGCACAGCGGGGGGCGACGCTCGACACCGAGCGGCCGTGGCGTCTGCAGCTCGTGGATGCGCTCACCCAGCCGGCCCTGCTGTTCGATGCGGACGGTCGACTGCAGGCGGCCAACCCGGCCGCGGTCGTGCTGACCGGCATGTCCGGTGTGAGCCGGGGCCGCACCGTGCTGGAGAGCACCGCCTCGACAGGGGTCGCGGAGGCCGTCGAGCGTGTGAGGGCCGACCGTGAGCCGCTCACGATCGACGTGACGCGCGAGGGCCGCGACCTGCGGGTCAGCGTGTCGCTCATCGGGGACGAGACGCTCGTCGTGCTCACTGACCGCACGCTCGAGCGCCGCATCGAGGACCTGCGCCGCGACTTCGTGGTCAACGCCTCGCATGAGCTGAAGACGCCCGTCACCGCCATCCAGACGCTCGGTGACGCGCTCGCGGTGACCCTGCGGACCGACCCCGAACGGGCGACGGGGCTCGTCCGACGACTGAACGATGAGAGCGAGCGGCTGGCGCGCCTCGTCGGCGAGCTCCTCGACCTGCGCCGCCTGGAGGTGTCCGGACCGCTCGAGCGCGTTCCCGTCGACCTCGCCGAGCTGATCCGCCTGGTCGTCGCCGAGCAGATCCCACGGGCCGAGGGTCGCGGTGTCACGATCGAAATCGACGTGCCGGACCGTGCGCCGGTCGCCGGGGTACCTGCCGACCTCGAGGCAGTCGTGAAGAACCTCGTCTCGAACGCCGTCAAGTACAACCGTGAGGGGGGCGAGGTCCGCGTCACGCTTCGCGCTGATGGCGCAGCCCGAGTGCTCCAAGTGACCGACACCGGCATCGGCATGAGACAGCAGGATCTGCCGCGCGTGTTCGAACGCTTCTACCGCGTGGACACCGCACGCTCCCGAGCCACGGGGGGAACGGGCCTCGGGCTGTCCATCGTCCGCCATGCGGTCGAGCGACACGGCGGGAACGTGCACGTCACCAGCGCGCTCGGCGAGGGCACCACGTTCACGGTGACGCTGCCGGTCGACGCCCAGGCCTGACCCTCGGCCCGACGACGCCGGCGGGAGCGCCCCCCGCATCGCGCGCGCACTGGTCACGGGAGGCTCAGCCGAACCGGCCGGAGATGTACGCCTCGGTCCTGGGGTCGTTCGCCGAGGTGAAGATCTGCTGGGTCAGGTCGTACTCGACCAGCTCACCGACCCTGATGCCACGCTGCATGTCGACCGTGAAGAACGCGGTGCGGTCGGAGACGCGCGCCGCCTGCTGCATGTTGTGGGTGACGATCACGATCGAGTAGTCGCCTCGCAGTTCGCGCATCAGGTCCTCGATGGCCAGCGTGGAGATGGGGTCGAGTGCGGAGCACGGCTCATCCATCAGGATGACGTCCGGCTCGAGCGCGATCGCACGGGCGATGCAGAGGCGCTGCTGCTGCCCACCGGACAGTGCCTGGCCGGGCTGGTCGAGCTTGTCCTTGACCTCGTCCCACAGGGCCGCACCGCGCAGCGCCTTCTCGACCCGGTCGTCCATGTGGTCCTTCATCCCGTGGATACGAGGACCGAAGGCGACGTTGTCGTAGATCGACATCGCGAACGGGTTCGGCTTCTGGAACACCATGCCGATACGGCGTCGGACCTCCGCCGGATCGACGTCGGGGCCGTAGATGTCCTCGTCGTGGTACAGGATCGATCCCTCAACGGTGCAGCCATCGATGAGATCGTTCATGCGGTTGAAGGCGCGCAGGATGGTCGACTTCCCGCAGCCGGACGGCCCGATGAGTGCGGTGATCTCGCCACGCGGGATCCGCATGCTCACGTCGCGGACCGCGGGATTCCCGCTGTAGGCGATGTTCATGTCGGTCGCGACGAAGACGGCGTCCTCGACGGCTGCGCCCTCGTTGTGCTCGTTGCCCTCCGGGATGTCGACGAGCGCGTCGCCGATGGCGCCGCTCATGGACATCGTGAGGTCCGGGTTCTCGATCTGGCCCGTCGTGTCGGATGCGTTCTCGTCCATTGTCGTCCCCTCGTTGATGCGGGCGCTGGCCGCCACTGTCGGTGCGGGTCGGGTGGGCGTGCTCATCGGCGCGCCCGCGCGGTGATGAGCCGGGCGATGAAGGTCAGGGCGAAGACCATCGCGAGCAGCAGCAGCGCACCGGCCCACGCGCGCTCCTTCCCCGGGTCGAACGGCTGCTTCGCACCGGCGTAGATCAGCAGCGTGATGGAGGACTGCGCCGTACCGGTGAGCGCGGTGACGAGCTGGAGCGAACCGAGCGCGGTCAGCAGCAGCACGGCGGTCTCGCCCGCCGCCCGAGCGACCGCCAGCATCGCGCCGGTCGTCAGCCCGGGAGCCGCGTAGGGCAGCACGATCCGGGTGATCGTCTGCCACTTGCGCGCGCCGAGCCCGAGTGATGCGGCGCGCTGATCCGGCGGGACGAGGCGCAGCATCTCCTCGCTCGATCGCACGATGATGGGGAGCATCATGATCGCGAGCCCGATCGCACCCATCAGCGTGCCGAACCGGAAGGTTCGCACGAGCGCCGCGTAGACGAACAGGCCGACGAAGACGCTCGGCACACCGGTCATGACGTCGGTGAAGAACCGGATGATCCCGGGCAGCACGCCCTTGCCGTACTCGACGAGGTAGACCGCTCCGAGGATCCCGAGCGGAACGGAGATGAGGGTCGCGAGACCCACCATGTAGCCGGTCCCGACGATGCCCTGCAGGTACCCACCACCTTCACGACGCGGAGGGAACTCGACCTGGGTGAGGAACTCCCAGCTGAGCGTCCCGTACCCGTTGACGAAGACCTGCGAGATGATCATGACCAGCGGGATGATCGCGATCACCATCGATGCGGTGAGCACTCCGCGGAGCGCACGGCTCCGCAGTCGCCGGTTGCGGGTGTGGGCGTCGATCTCGGAGAGGCTGCGGTAGGTCGGGAGCGCGGCCGAGAGCACCGCGCTGTCGAGTGCTGAGCGGTCGGTCATAGCGAGGCGTCTCCTGCGATCCGGCCGATCCGCCACACGAGGATGCGGGCGAGGACGTTCACGATGATGGTGATGACGAACAGCACGACGCCGACCGCGATCAGCGCGGTGAGCGTCTCCGGCGCCGCGTCCTGGAAGGTGTTCGCGATGTGGCCGGCGAGCGAACCACCACCGAAGAACAGTGAGACGGCCCACCGCTGTGCTCCACCGACGAGCATCGCCACTGCGATCGTCTCGCCGATGGCGCGACCCAGGCCGAGCATGGTCCCGCCGACGATGCCCGGGAACGAGACCCGAAGCACGATCTTCCGGATGACCTCGAGGTCCGTCGCGCCCATGCCGTACGCGGCCTCGATCTGCTCGCGCGGGGTCTGCGCCATCACCTCTCGGGTGATCGCGGTGATGATCGGCAGGATCATGATCGCGAGCACGACCCCAGCGGTGAAGTAGGACGTGGTGAACACCGGTCCTGCGAACAGTCGGCCGATGATCGGGACCGGCTCGAGGCTGGTGAGCGCGTCCATGACGGGACGGATGACGCGAGGTGCGAAGTAGAGGAGACCCCACAGCCCGTAGACGACCGAGGGGATCGCGGCGAGCAGCTCGACCGCGTACGCCAGCACGTTGCGCAACCGACGCGGCGCCACCCGGGTGATGTAGAGCGAGATGGCCAGCGCGAACGGGAGTGCGATGACGACCGCGATCGCCGAGGTGATGAGCGTCCCGTAGATGAAGGCGAACGCCCCGTACTCGCCGGTGAACTCCCCGTCGATGACCGAGAAGCCGGCGCGCCACTCGTCGGAGACGAAGAACTGCACGACGCCCTGGTACTGGAACGCGGGCCATGCGTCGCGCGCCGTCAGCCCGATCATCAGCCCGAGGATGATGAGCACGCTGATGCCGGCGGACAGCGCGATACCCCGGAAGAGCGGGTCACCGAACCGCTTGAGACCCGACTGCTTCACGAGGCTGCCGGGCCGTGTTCGTCCTGGCGGTGTCTCGAGCTGTGTCACGACGTTGCGCTCCTTCGGCCGGTCGGTCTGACGGGCCGGCTTGCGGTCCGTCAGAGCGACCGGCCGGGGGGCGGGCGGACCCACCCCCCGGTCCGGTCGTCCGGTCAGCTCTGGCTGTCCTCGATGTTGATGCGGTCGATCGCGGCGAGCACGCGCTCACCGAGACCCGCACCCATCCCGACGTAGCCGAGGTCCTCGGCGAGCGGGCCACCCTCGGTGACCGCCCACGTCCAGAAGTCCTTGAGGAGCTTCTCGGTCGTGTCGTCGTAGCCGCACTCCCAGACGAACACCCACGCGGTACCGGTGATCGGGAAGCCGTTGCCACCGATGTCGAGGATGTCGAACTGGAAGCTCGACGGGATGGCCGCGACCTCCGCGCCCTCCTGCGTCGCCTCGAGCGTCGCGAGCACGGCGTTGCCAGCCGCGTTGACGATCTTCGCCTGAGGGAAGTCCTGGATCAGCACGTACGCCTGGTTCAGGTAGCCGAGTGCACCCGCGTTCTGCTGGATCGCCGCACCGACACCCTCGTTGCCCTGGCCGCCGATGATGCCGCTCGGCCACTGGACCTCGGTGCCGTTCCCGAGCGACCACTTGCCCTCGTCGATCGTCCCGTCCTTGTCGAGGAACGTCGTGAAGACCGACGTGGTGCCGGAGCCGTCGGAGCGGACGACGGGGATGATGTCCTCGTCGCGCAGCTCGCGTCCCGGGTTCAGCGCCTGGATGGCCGGGTCGTTGTACTTCGTGATGCGACGCTCGAAGATGTCCGCGATGGCGTTGCCGTCGAGGATCAGCTCGTCGTAGAAGTCGTCGTTGAACGCGATCGTCACCGAGCCGAACACGATCGGGAACTGGATCGCGTCACAGCCACGGTCCGCGCGGGCCCGCTGCAGCTGCTCGGCGCGCAGGTAGCGCTCCGACGCACCGAAGTCGACGGTCTGCTCGAGGAACTGACGGATACCGCCACCGGAGCCGATGGACTGGTAGTTGATGTTCGCGTCGGGGTTGCGGACCTGGTTGTACTCGAAGATCCAGTCGACGAAGATCGGGTTGACGAACGTGGCACCCGCACCGACGAGGTCACCGGCGGGGAGGGGCTCCTCAGCGGGAGCGGTCGGTGCCGCGGGAGCGGCAGGGGCGGCGGGAGCGGCAGGAGCGGCCGGCTCTTCGGTTCCGCCGCAGGCCGCGAGGACCAGGGCGGTCGCGGCGAGTGCCGCGGCGCTTCGGGAGAGGCTTCGCATGGGTATCGCGACTCCGTGTTCGAGAGGGCGTCGCGGCCGGTCGACCGGACGTGCGGGGCTCGGGGACGCGGTCCCAGCGGCAGCTGGGGGCGTTCCGACTCCGACGACCAGGACCGTAGGTTCGAGGGATGAAGGGCCGCCCTGCGCACGGCGAACGGAAGGTGAACGGACGACGAACCTTCGTCGCCGAGGCCGCGGAGCGCGTCAGTCGGTCTGCAGCGGTGTCCCCGCGTCGCCCGCTGCCGCGTCGACGGTCAGCCGCACGAGCGGCCCGGCGGTGAACAACCGGTCCGGGACGCCCGCCACGCCCACCGCGGCCCAGGCAG
>LFIK01000732.1_pt1 | contig 25011 bp, 20 predicted proteins | sample 643401 | NCBI WGS metagenome assembly LFIK01 (sample SAMN03777447, study PRJNA286221) | soda lake metagenome | biome: soda lake; feature: Kulunda steppe; material: water; isolation source: sample T5-Br brine of Lake Tanatar-5 | place: Russia: Kulunda steppe | collected 2010-07
CCCTTGCCGATGTCGATGAACGCGGCCTCCATCCCCGGCAGCACGTTCTGCACGCGCCCCATGTAGATGTTGCCGACGAAGGTGACGTCCTCGTCGCGCGTGACGTAGTGCTCGACGAGCGTGCGGTCCTCCATCACCGCGATCTGGGTCCGCTCGGGCTTCGCGGTGACGAGCATCGTGCGCGGCGGGCCGGCGAGGATCGCACGGCGCTCCTCCTCGGTGACGCCACCGTGGCGGACCGGACGACGGCCACCGCCACCTCCACCACCGCGCGTCGCACCCTGGCCGCCGCTGCGGCGCGCCTTCTTGGCGGCCATTCGCGTGCCGCCACGCGGGAGACGGTCATCGTCCCCACCGTCACCCGCACCGTCGGAGCGCTTCCCCTTCTTGCGGCTGCGTCGGCCGTCGCCCTTGGTGCGCTCGGCGTCACCGTCGGACCCGTCCTTGCCCTTCGCGCCCTTCGCGCGCTTGCGTGCGGGCCGCTCGGTGTCGGAGGTCTCCCCTCCGTCGCTCGGCGCATCGTCGGGTTCGGATCCCTCGGTGGACTCACTGCCGCCAGCACCCGACCGGCCTCGCCCGCGACGGCCGCGGCCGCCTCGACGCCTGCGGCGACGTCCGGGCTCGCCGCCCGCTCCGTCCTCCGTCGGACCGTCGCCGGCATCGCCGCCGTCGGATGCCGCAGCATCCTTCGCCCCGTCGCCGTCGGATGCGGATGCGGTCCCGCTGCGGGCCGCTCGCGAACGGGTGCGCGTCCTCGTGCGCGCGTCACCGGCGTCGGCCGCGTCAGCAGCGACCTCGGACGCGTCCGCCGACGACGGCTCGGTCGCCTCGGAGGTGCTGGCCGCCTTCGTGGACCTGGTCGCCTTCTTCGCGGCCTTCTTCGCGGCCTTCTTGGCGGGGGCCTTCTTCGCGGCCTTCTTCGCCGGGGCCTTCTCGACGGACGGGTCGACCTCCGCGGAGGCCGCAGCGTCATCGGCCCCGGCGCTCGTCGCCTTCTTGGTCGCCCTCTTCGCAGCCGACTTCTTCGTCGCCTTCTTCGCCGTCGTGCGCTTCTCGGCGGCCTTCTTCGTCGCCTTCTTGGCCGCCTTCTTCGCGGGCGCCGCGGCGTCGGTGTCGGTGTCGGTGGTGCTCGTGGTGTCGTTGTCGTGCTCGGACATGGGTGGCTCGCTGGGCTAGGCGGCCTCCGCGACGACGGGTGTCCGGACCGTCCATGCCTCGCCGGTCAGCGCCTCCGCCAGGCCGTCGTCGGTGGGGACGCCCTGGGCGACCCTCCGGACGAGCGCGGGCGGGGCGACGTCCCCGTCGCCGAGGGCGACGAGGAGATCGGTGGGACGGATGGTCGGAGCGTCGTTGCGGAGCACCGCACGGAGTGTGGTGCGGGCACCGGACCCATCGGGGGCCGGACCCGTGGCGACCGCGAGCGACACCACCGCAGGACGGACGTCGAGCGTCCGGTCACCGTCATGACGGTGCCGGACGACCTCATGCGACGTCGACGCGAGGAGGGTGTCGCAGCGCTGCTCGAGGAGGGCCGTGAGGGCGGTCGCATCGACCGGCGGCCACACGATCTCCCAGAGGGTCGCGCGGAGCAGGCTCGCGAGCTTCGGCGCGCCTGCAGGGACTTCGGTGTAGGTCAGGATGTCCATGCCCTCGGGGAGGGCGGCGGACAGTCGTGCGAGAGCGTCGTCGGCACGGATCGGTGCCGCGAAGGTGAGCTCGGCGTACTCGCCGGTGGAGGCGACGCCGACGGGGAGCGCGTCGGGGAACGAGACGCGTGCGTGGGGGGTGAACCCCTCCGAGTAGGCGATCGGGAGATCGGCGCGCCGGATGGCGCGCTCCCAGATCGACGACTGGTCGCGGGCGGACACGAAGCGCGTCCGCCCCTCCTTGGTCCAGCGCACCCGGTAGCGGACGCTCATCGCGTCGTCCCGGGTGCTGAGGTCGTGGTGGCCGCGTAGCGCTCCGCGCTCGTCGGCAGAGCGCCCCCCGCCGCGCCGCCGAGGTCGGCGGGGGCGCTGGGGACGACGGGGAGCAGCGCACCGGGCTGGTAGCCGGTGTCATGCACGAGGTCGAGTCCGGGGCACACGCCGCAGTCGTAGCACGGGGACCAGCGACAGTCGTCGAGCTGGACCGCGCTGCGGGCGTCCTGCCAGTCCTCCCACAGCCAGCCCTTCTCGAGGCCGCTGTCGAGGTGGTCCCACGGCAGGACCTCGTCCTCGCCGCGCTCGCGCTGCGCGTACCAGGCGAGCTCGACGCCGGTCTCGTCCATCGCGCGGCGCCACAGGTCGAGCGTGTGGACCTCGTGCCAGCCGTCGAAGCGGGCGCCGAGCTGCCAGGCGCGCTCGACCGCGGCGGCGACGCGCCGGTCGCCGCGCCCGAGCAGCCCCTCGATGACGCCCTCCTCGGGGTCGTTGGTGCGCAGCTTGATGCCGTCGTGGGTGCGGATGCGCTGGCGGATGAGCGCGAGCTTGCGGTGGATCTCCTCGGGCGTGTCCTGCGCGACCCACTGGAAGGGCGTGTGGGGCTTGGGGACGAACCCGCCGACGGACAGCGTGACCTTGTTCGCCTTCCCGTGCGCACGGGCGATGCGGTAGACGGCGATGCCGAGGTCGGCGATGGCGAGCACGTCCTCGTCGGTCTCGGTGGGCAGCCCCACCATGAAGTAGAGCTTGATGTGCCGCCAGCCCTGGGAGAACGCGAGCTCCGCGGTGCGCAGCAGGTCCTCCTCGCTGACCATCTTGTTGATCACCGCCCGCATGCGCTCGCTGCCGGCCTCGGGTGCGAACGTGAGCCCGGAGCGGCGGCCGTTGCGCGTGAGCTCGTTCGACAGCGTCACGTTGAACGCGTCGACGCGCGTCGACGGGAGCGAGAGCGAGGTGACGGTGCCCTCGTAGGTGTCGCCGAGCGCCCGCGCGATCGGCCCGATGGCCGAGTGGTCGGCGCTCGAGAGGCTGAGCAGCCCGACCTCCTCGAAGCCGGTGTCGGCGACGCCCTCCTCGACGAGGCGCTGCACGGTCTCGGGCCTGCGTTCACGCACGGGCCGCGTGATCATCCCGGCCTGGCAGAAGCGGCAGCCGCGCGTGCAGCCCCGGAAGATCTCCACGCTGAAGCGCTCGTGCACGGTCTCGGTCATCGGGACAATCTGGCGCTGCGGGTAGGGCCACTCCTCGAGGTCCTGCACGGTGCGCTTGGGCACGAGCGAGGGCACGCCGGTCGCGACGGGGACGGTGCGTGCGAGGCGCCCGTCGGCGAGGTAGCGCGGCTCGTAGAGGGAGGGCACGTAGACGCCCTCGACGTCGGCGAGCGCACGCAGCAGCGCGGGACGGTCGAGGCCCTGCGCCTTCGCCGTGCGCACGACGTCGTCGATCTCGAGCACGACCTCCTCACCGTCGCCCATCACGGCCGCATCGATGAACGGTGCGAGCGGCTCGGGGTTGAACGCCGCATGGCCGCCGACGAGCACGACCGGGTCGTTCGCGTCGCGCTCGGCGCTGCGGTGAGGGACGCCGCCGAGGTCGAGCAGGTTGAGCAGGTTGGTGTGCCCGAGCTCGTGCGGGAGCGTCACGGCGAACACGTCGAACGCCCACAGCGGCAGGTGGTGCTCGAGCGAGAACGTCGGGATCGCACGCTCGCGCATGCGCTCCTCGAGGTCGATCCACGGTGCGTAGGCGCGCTCCGCGAGCGTGGTCGGGCGAGCGTTGAGGATCTCGTAGAGGATCTGGATGCCCTGGTTCGGCTGGCCGACCTCGTAGGTGTCGGGGTAGCAGAGGAGCCAGCGCACGTCGGCCGCGGACCAGTCACGCGTGACCATGTTGTGCTCGCCGCCGACGTACTGGGCGGGCTTGCGCACCTCGGGCAGCAGCGGCTCGAGCGCCTCGAGCACCGACGGTGGGACCGGAGCGCCGAGCCCGGCACGGTTCGCGGCGCGCAGCTCGCGGGCGGGCAGCAGACGGTCGTCGCGCACGGCAGCGAGGGCTCCGAGCACGTGGGACCTCCGATCGGGTGCCGGCGCGGTCGCCCGAGGGCGAGGGCATGGCGCGGAAGGGGCTCCCGACGCCTCCCGGCGGCCGTCCTGGCGGGGGTGCGCCGCCGAGGCGGCCCGCGGACCTCCGGAGCCTACCAGCGGCGGTCCGCTCCTCCGGGCCCCCGGACGGCCTCAGCGGCGGCGCTGGTTGACGTTGAGCAGCAGCCCCGTCATCGTCATCCACGCCAGCAGCGACGTCCCGCCGTAGCTGAGGAACGGGAGCGGCAGCCCCGTGACCGGCATGATGCCGAGCGTCATCCCGACGTTGACGAACACCTGCATCAGCAGGATCCCGGCGACGCCGGCGGCGATGATCATCGCGTCCCGGTCCACCGCCTGCGACGCGATGACGATGGCGCGCCACAGCAGCACGGCGAACAGACCGAGCACGCTCGCCGCACCGATGAAGCCGAGCTCCTCCCCGATCACGGTGAAGATGAAGTCGGTGTGGTTGTCGGGCACGTAGGCGAGCGCCGTCTGCGTGCCCTCGAACAGCCCGCGGCCGTAGGTGCCTCCCGAGCCGATCGCGATCATCGACTGACGCGTCTGGAACAGCGCACCGGCGAAGTCCGCGTCGGGCGCGTCCGCACCGAGGAACACGGTCAGGCGCTGCAGCTGGTAGTCGCGGATGAGCTCGGTGCGCAGCCCGAGCACGAACGTCATCGCTCCCATGCCGGCGAGGAGGAGCAGGTAGCGCACGCGCACGCCGCTGACGAGCAGCACGATGCCGGTGAGCCACAGGTACACCATCGCCGTCCCGAGGTCGGGCTGCGCGAACACGAGACCGAGCGGCACCACGGCGAGCAGCACGGCGACGGCGGTCCTCCCGAGCCCCGGCGTCCCCTCGGTCTCGTTGAACAGCATGGCGAGCGCGAGCAGCAGCGCGATCTTCATCAGCTCCGACGGCTGGACCTGGAAGCCGAGCAGCGAGATCCAGCGCTGCGAGCCGCGCACGCTCGTACCGAGCGGGGTGAGGACGAGGACGAGCAGCAGCAGCGTCGCGAGGTAGCCGACAGGGATGAACGCGCGCAGCCGGCGGTAGTCGAACACCGTCGCCGCGATCATCAGGACGAGTCCGACACCTGCGGCGATCAGCTGGCGGTTGAGGAACGTGGTCGCCGGGAGCCCCTGCGCGGTGAGCGTCGCGAGCTTCGACGAGTAGACGGCGACCAGCCCGATGGCGATCAGACCGAACGACGACGCGACGACGAGCGGGTCGGCGCCGCGCAGGGGTGCGAGCGCTCCGGCGAGCCGCCCGAGCCTGCCCCGTGCCGTGGCCATGGTGGACATCAGTCGAGGATCTCCGGTCCGGGGACGAACGTCGGCTCCCCCGGCCGGCGGACGTCGAAGAGGTGCTCGAGGATGCGGCGCGCGATGGGCGCGGCGGTCTGCGAGCCACCGCCGCCCTGCTCGACGCTGACGACGACGACGTAGCGCGGGTCGTCGGCCGGCGCGTAGGCGGTGAACCACGCGTAGGGCACAAGCGGCTTGCGCTCCGCCGTGCCCGTCTTGCCCGCGACGGGCACCTCGGCGAACGGGAAGCCGGCGAAGGCCCCGAACGCGGTCCCTCCCGGCTCCATCACGGTGCGCTCGAGCCCGCGCTGGATGCTGCGCAGCTCCGCGGGGCTCAGGTCGATCTCGTTGAGGACCTCGGGCTCGATGGTGCGCACCACGCTCCCGTCGGCGTCGCGCAGCTCGCGGCCGACGGCGGGGCGGAGCATCACCCCGTCGTTCGCGATCGCCTGGTAGGCCGCGAGCATCTGGAGGGGGGTGGTCAGCACGTCACCCTGACCGATCGACATGTTGATGGCATCGCCACCGCGCCAGATGCCGCCGAAGCGGCACAGGTCGAGGAGCAGCTCCTGCTCGAACGAGCCGGGCGTCGCGCGGCCGGCGCGCTCGCAGTAGCCGTCGCGGTAGCGGAGCCAGAACTCCTCGCGCCACTCGCGCCCGGGTACGACTCCCGCGCGCTCCCCGGGGAGGTCGATGCCGAGGCGCTCCCCGAGTCCGAACTCACCTGAGACGCGCTGAACGATCTCGTCGGGGGTCTCCTGACGCTGCTCGGCCTGCCATTGACGGAAGGCGAGCTCGTAGAAGTAGGTGTCGCACGACCGCTTGAGCGCGGTCGCGAGGTCCATCGGCCCCTCGTTGTTCGGGTTCCAGTTGCGGAAGGTGACGTCCGCGACGGTGTAGCTGCCGGGGCACCCGATGCGGGTCGTGGGCGTGACGAGCCCGGCCTCGAGCATCGCCGCGCCGGACACGATCTTGTAGACGGAGCCCGGCGGGTACTGCCCGGCGATCGGACGGTTGTTGAGCGGCTGGCCCTGCGCGGGGTCGTTCACGAACGCCCAGTAGTCGCGGCTCACCCCACCGACGAACTCGGTCGGGTCGTAGGTCGGGTACGACGCCATCGCGACGATGCCGCCCGTGCGCGCGTCCATGACGATCGCGGACCCGGCGGTCGAGGGCAGGAAGCGACCGTCGGTGCGCAGGATCGAGCGCGAGGCGACGATCCCCTCCGCGAGCGCCTGCTCGGTCACGCGCTGCACGTCGAGGTCGAGCCACGTCACGAGGTCGAGGCCGGGCTGCGGGTCCCGCCGGCTCTGCACGTCGATGACGCTGCCGCGCCGGTTGACGACGAACACCTCCTGGCCGCCCCGGCCACGCAGTTCCGCCTCGTAGGACTGCTCGAGGCCGCCGCGACCGATCAGGTCGCCGCCGCGGTAGTCGGCGAAGCGCGACTCGGCGAGCTCCTCGCGGCTGATCTGACCGAGGTAGCCGACGAGGTGCGCGGCCAGCTCGCCCTCGGGGTAGTCGCGCACCGGGATGGTCTCGGCGCTGATGCCGGCGAACAGCTCCTGGTTCTGGCGGACGAGGAGGACGACCTGGGGGTCGACGTCGACGGCGACCGGGACGGGACGGAACGGGCTGTAGCGGACGTCGGCGATCCGCCGTAGCAGCGTCGCCTCGTCGACGTCGAGCAGCGTCGCGAGGCGCCGCACGGTGCGCTCGGCCTGGGCGCTGCGCGGCTGGCCGGCAGCGTCGACGAGCAGCTGACGGTCCGCGGTCAGCGCGAGGGCGGGCCGGTTGACGACGAGCTCGCGCCCGTCGGTCGCGAGGATGTGACCGCGTGGCGCCTGGGAGACGACCGTTCGGAGCCGGTTCGAGTCGGCGAGCTCCGCGAAGCGATCGCCCGCGAGGATCTGCAGGAACCAGAGCCGCGCGAGCAGCGCACCGAGGAGCAGGACACTCAGTGCCGCGAGGAACGCGAGCCGCAGCGCGGTCGAGCGGTCGAGCGGCGCCGGGACGTTGACGCTGAAGCTCATCGCGACGTCTCGAGCGCCGAGTCGGGGCTGTCGAGCGTCCGGCGTACGAGGACGAGCACCGGTGGTGCGAGCAGCACGGCGAAGACCCCGACGATCAGCGCGGACCATGCGACGACGCCGGCGGCCGGCGGCTCCTGCGTGCTGAGCAGCGCCGCGAGCGCCGCGTGACCGAGGACGGACAGCACGGCGAGGATGCCGGCGAGGACCGCGGTCGTCAGGTCCGCGCGCTCCGAGAGGTAGGGACGCAGCACGCCGACGAGGTAGGCGACAGCGACCATCACGAGCATCGATGCACCGAGCGGCACGCCGCTCGTCGCGAGGTCGACGAGGAGCCCCGACGCGGCCGCGACCCACAGGCCCGTGCGGGCACCGTGCTCGAGGGCGAGGACGACGACGAGCACGACGAGCAGGTCGGGGACGAACCCGCCGCCCGCGACGACCGGGAGGACGCTGACCTGCAGCAGCAGGCCTGTCACGACCATCGCTGCGATGACCGCCAGCCGACGCACGCTCACCCCCCGTCCTCCGTGCCGCGCGTGCTGGGCGGAGTGAGGTCGAGGGTGACGTCGAGATCCTCGGAGTCCTCGAACAGCGGCACGTCCGCCGCGGGATCGGCGACGATGACGAGGACGTGGTCGAGCCGCGTCACGTCGACGAACGGCAGCAGCGCGTAGACGCTCGAGAGGCGTGAGCTCCGCTCGTCCTGCGCGACGACGCGCCCGATGGGGATGCCCGCGGGGATGGCGCTGCCGGGGAAGGTGGCGGTGACGATCTCGTCGTCCTCGCCGACCGTCTGCCGTGGGTCGAGCGGCGAGAAGCGCATCGCGTCGCTCCCCCGTCCGTCGACGAGGCCGAGCGCGGACGTCGCGACGCTGCGGGACGCGACGGAGAAGTTCGGGTCGACGACGAGCAGCACGCGCGACGCGTTCGCCGTCGTCGAGAGCACACGTCCGACGAGACCCTGCGCGGACACGACCGCCATGCCGCGCACGACGCCGTCCCGCTCCCCCGCATCGATCGTCAGGGTCCACTCGAAGTTGGACGGCGAGACGGCGATCACGCGCGCCGGCACCGCGTCGAGCCCCGACGCGTCGCGGTAGCCGAGCAGCGCACGGGTCTCCGCGAGCTCACGCTCGAGGTCGGCGAAGGCCCGTCGGCGCTCGCGCAGTTCCTCGACCTCCTCACGGAGCCGCTGGTTCTCCGCGCGCGTCGCGACGAGGTCGGTCACGCCGTCGCCGAAGCGCCGGAAGGGTGAGAGGACGCGCGAGAGGCCGCGCTCGAACGGCGCGAGCCCGGACGCCGCGACGTCACGGCCCGTGTCCGCCGGCCCCTCGTCACCGCGCAGGTCCAGGGTGATCAGGACGAAGGCGGTCAGGACGAGGGCGACGAACAGCCCCCAGACCCGCCGCTGGCTCATCGGCGCGTGGAGGAGATCATCACCTTCTTGAGGGTCTCGAACTCCTCGAGACACTTCCCGGAGCCGAGCACGACCGAGGCCAGCGGGTTCTCGGCGAGGTGGATCGGGATGCCGGTCTCGTGCTTGAGCCGCTCGTCGAGGCCACGCAGCAGGCCACCGCCACCGGTGAGCACGACGCCACGGTCCATGATGTCCGCGGCGAGCTCCGGCGGGGTCTTGTCGAGCGTGCCCTTGACGGCCTCGACGATGGCGTCGACGGGCTCCTTGAGGGCCTTGCGGATCTCCTCGGCGGTCACGACGATCGTCTTCGGGAGGCCCGACACCTGGTCGCGGCCGCGGATCTCCGCATCGGGCTCCTCCGCCTGACGGAACGCGGAGCCGATGCTCAGCTTGATCTGCTCCGCGGTGCGCTCGCCCAGCATCAGCGAGTACTCCTTACGGGTGTAGGTGATGATGGCCTCGTCGAGCTCGTCACCACCGACCCGGACCGACTGCGACGTGACGATGCCCCCGAGCGAGATGACCGCGACCTCGGTCGTACCGCCACCGATGTCGACGATCATGTTGCCGGTCGGCTCGTGGATCGGCATGCCCGCGCCGATGGCAGCAGCCATCGGCTCCTCGATGATGTAAGCGGAGCGAGCGCCGGCCTGGATCGTCGCCTCCTCGACAGCGCGCTGCTCGACACCGGTGATGCCGGAGGGCACGCAGACGACGACGCGCGGCTTCGCGAGGAACGTGCGACGGTGCACGGCCTGGATGAAGTAGCGCAGCATCTGCGCGGTGTCCTCGAACTCCGAGATGACCCCGTCGCGGAGCGGGCGGACCGCCTGGATGTGGGTGGGCGTGCGGCCGATCATGCGCTTAGCCTCGGCGCCGACGGCGAGCACGGCACCGGTGTTCATGTTCTTCGCCACGACCGACGGTTCGTCGAGGACCACGCCGCGGCCCCGCACGTACACGAGCGTGTTCGCGGTGCCGAGGTCGACGGCCATGTCGCGGCCGAGGAACTGGAGCGAGCTGAAGGTCGAAGCCACCGGGGTCCTGTCCGTGAGTGCTCGGGCCCGCGAGGCGGGCAGGGGTCCACGAGCAGGCCTCAGCGGCTGCGGAGGGCCCCTTGCGTGGTCGCGGCCGAGGCTATCAGCCGCCCCGACGCGGACGCCGGTCGCACGCTCCAGAGCGCTGTCCGGACGGCCGTGGCCACTCAGACGAGGCCCCTACGGGCCAGGCTGACCCAGCTCCCGCCCCCCACCACGAGGTGGTCGAGGACCTCCACACCGAGGAGTCGGCCGGCCTCGACGAGCCGCTTCGTGACCCGCTCGTCGTCGCGGGAGGGCTCGGGGTCGCCCGAGGGGTGGTTGTGGGCGAGGATGACCGCCGCGGCGTTGCCGAGCAGGGCGTCGCGGAAGATGCCGTGCGGCGTCATGAACGTGTGGTCGATCGACCCGATGCTGACCGTGACGGTGCGCAGGACCCGGTGCTTGGTGTCGAGCAGCACCGCGAGGCAGTGCTCACGGTCCGCACCGCCGATCAGGGGGACGAGGAAGGACGCGACCTCGTCGGGGTCGCCCAGGCGCAGGCCGTCGGGCGTGGGGAGCGTGACCTCGCGTCGGCAGCGGTCGCACGCGTGGGCGCGGGGAGGTCCACCGTCGTCGCGCCCCGGCGCGTGCCCGGGGCCGAGCGGCGGGCGGACACGTGGCGCAGCGTTCGCTGGCGCGGTCGACCTCGTGGACGGTGTCGCGGTCGTCGTGGTCGTCGTGGTCCTCGGCATGGTCGCTCCCGGTCGGCGGGAGCTCGACGCTCACCGCGGAGCGTCAGCATGCACGCCGGGACGCGCGATCGGAAGGGGCGCTCCGCGACCTGTGGACAGCGGCGGTCAGGCGGGGAAGAAGATGCCGAGCTCGCGGACCGCGCTCTCCGGACCGTCGGAGCCGTGCACGATGTTCTCGCCGATCACCGTCGCGAGGTCGCCGCGGATGGTGCCGGGCGCTGCGACGAGCGGGTCGGTCGCACCCATGAGCGTGCGCATCCCGGCGATCGCACCCTCGCCGCTGACCTTCATCGCGACGAGCGGGGCGGAGGTGATGAACGCGACGAGCTCACCGAAGAAGGGCCGCTCGGTGTGCTCCGCGTAGTGCTGCTCGGCGGTCGCGCGGTCGAGCGTGCGGAGCTCCATGCGCTCGATGCGCCAGCCCTTGCGCTCGATGCGGCCGACGATCTCACCGATGAGGCCACGGGCGACGCCGTCGGGCTTGATCAGGACCAGGGTCGACTCATGTGCCACGGGATGCTCCGTCCGTCGGATGTGCTGCAGGGTGTTCGCGCGACGGGATGCTACTCGCCGGGCATGCGACCGTCGTCGTCCGCTCCCCCGCCGTCCTCGTCGCCCCGGTCGTCGCCCTCACCACCCAGACCCACGAGCAGGGTCCGCATCCCGTCGCCCGCCGCGTCCTCCTCGGCACGCATGACGTCGACGGGCGCGAGGTGCTCGCGAGCCGCCCCGACGGTGGTGATGGATCCGGTGACGAGCACCGCGTCGGCCGGACCGGTGATGCTCATCGCGAGCTCGAGGGCGGTCGGGACGTCGCCGGCGACCTCCACGTGCACGCCCCGTGGACCGAAGGTCGCCTCCGCGGCGGCGAGCATGCGGCCGACGTCCGCCGCCCGCTCGCTCGGTGCGCTCGCGAGCACGACGTGCGAGGCGACGTCGCCGAACGCGTCGACGATCCCCTCGACGTCCTTGTCGGCGAGGATCCCGAGCACGACGATGACGTCGCGGAAGCGGAAGGACTCGCGCAGCCCAGCAGCGAGCGCCCGGGCCGCGTGCGGGTTGTGCGCAGCGTCGACGACGACCGTCGGGTCCTCGCGTACGACCTCCAGGCGACCGGGGACGCGCGCGGCCGCGACGCCGGCACGGAGCACGTCGTCGTCGACCGCAGCGAACGAGTCGCCGAGGAGTCCCTCGACCGCGCCGAGCGCGAGCAGCAGGTTGCGGGCCTGGTGCTCGCCGCGCAGCGGCAGCAGCAGATCGTCGATGCGCCGGCCTCGGACCTCGACGGTGAGCCGCTGGCCGCCAGCGATCGGCTCGCGACCGAGCAGGAGGAGGTCGCGCCCGACGACCACGAGTGTCGCGCCGGCCTCGACGGCCGCACGCTCGACGATCGCGGTGACCTCCGGTGTCTGCGCGGCGGAGACGACGTGCGAGCCGGGCTTGATGATCCCGACCTTCTCCCCCGCGACCTGCTCCGGCGTGTCACCGAGTTCGGAGTGGTCGATGTCGACCTCACCGATGACGGCGACGTCGGCATCCATCACGTTCGTCGCGTCCCACAGGCCACCCATGCCGACCTCGATGACACCGACGTCGACGGCCTCGTCCGCGAGATGCGCGAACGTCATGGCCGTCATCAGCTCGAAGAAGGTCACCGGGTGCGCCTCGTCACCGTGCTGCTCGACCGCGCGCGTGTCCATGAGCTGTGCGAGCGCGTCGACCTCACCGTGCACCTCCGCGAACACCTCAGGGGAGATCGGCCGGAGCCCGACCATGATGCGCTCACGCACGTCGTGCAGGTGTGGGGACACGTAGGTGCCGGTGCGGAGCCCGACGGCCTCGAGCAGCGCCGAGGTGATGCGCACCGTCGAGCCCTTGCCGTTCGTGCCTGTCACGTGCACGCTGCGGTAGGCGTGTTGCGGGTCGCCGAGCAGCGACGTCAGCTCGGTGATGCGGGCGAGGTCGGGGACCATGCGCCCCGGACCACGTGCGCTGAGTGCGTCGAGGGCCCGGCCGTAGGCCCCCGTGCCGGTCACGGTCATGGCGCGGCGCCGAACGACTCGAGACGGGTGGTGAGCTCCTCGACGACGCGCTGTGCCGCCTCACGCTTGACCCGCTCCTTCGCGACGACGTCGGCCGGTGCGCGCGACACGAAGCCCTCGTTGGCGAGCTTCGCGTCGAGGCGCGCGACGTCGGCGAGGGCGCGCTCGCGCTCGCTCGCGACGCGGGCGGCCTCGGCCTCGAGGTCGATCACGCCCTCGAGCGGCACGAGCGCACGACCGCCGGGGAACACGATGCTCGAGCTGCCGGGCCGCTCGACGATCGTGTCGACGACGTCGATGCGTCCGAGGCCGGCGAGCGAGCGGACGAGGTCGGCGTCGGCGGCGAGGACCTCGCGGGCGACGTCGCCGGCCGGCTCGACGTCGAGCTCGAGGCGGACCGACGGCGCGATGCGCAGCTGCGACCGGAAGCGGTGCACCTCGCGGACGAGCCCCTGGATGACGGCGAAGCGCTCACGGGCCTGCGCGTCGGGACGGCCGGCGCTCGCCGGCCACGTCGCCGCCATCAGCGAGTCGCGCCCCCCCTCGCTGCCGGTGAGCGGACGCCAGGCGGCCTCGGTGACGAACGGGAGCAGCGGGGCGGCGAGGCGCAGCGTGAGCTCCAGCACGTGCGCGAGCACAGCACGGGCGTCGCGCCTCGCGTCGGCGTCGTCGCCATAGATGCGGTCCTTGACGGCCTCGAGGTACCAGTCGGCGAACTCGTCCCACACGAAGTGGTAGAGGCCGCGCGCGACGACGGGCCAGTCGTACGCCTCGTACGCCGCGTCGACCTCCGCGTGCATGGTGGCGAGCGCGTCGAGGAGCCAGCGGTCCTCGAGCGTGAGCCGCTCGTCGGGCGGGAGCTCGCCGGGACGCTGGCCGTCGAGGTTGGAGATCGTGAAGCGCGCGGCGTTCCAGAGCTTGTTCACGAACCGCTTCGCACCCTCGACCCACTCCTCCGCGAGCGGCACGTCCGTGCCCGGGGCGGCGTTGCGCAGGAGCGCGAAGCGGGTCGCGTCGGCGCCGTAGGCCCCGACGAGGTCGAGCGGGTCGATCACGTTGCCGAACGACTTCGACATCTTCTTGCCGTGCTCGTCGCGGACGAGCCCGTGGTTGTGCACGACGCGGAAGGGGACCTCGCCGGTGAACGCGAGCCCCGACATCAGCATGCGCGACACCCAGAACGTGTTGATGTCGTAGCCGGTCACGAGCGTCGACGTCGGGTACCAGCGCGCGAGCTCGGGCGTGGCGTCGGGCCATCCGAACACGGTGAACGGCCAGAGCTGGCTCGAGAACCACGTGTCGAGCACGTCCTCGTCCTGGACCCAGCCGTCACCGTCGGGCGGCGCGACCTGGACGCGCAGCTCGCCGTCGGGCCCGTACCACGCGGGGATGCGGTGCCCCCACCACAGCTGGCGCGAGATGCACCAGTCGTGCAGGCCGTCGAGCCACTCGAGGAACGGCTTCGCGCTGCGCTCGGGCACGAACGTGACGCGCCCGTCACGGACCGACTCGGCGGCACGGTCGGCGAGCGTGCGCACGGCGACGAACCACTGGTCGCTCAGGCGCGGCTCGACGATGACGCCCGAGCGCTGCGAGTGGCCGACGGGGTGCGGGTGCTCCTTCACCTCGACGAGCAGCCCGAGCTCGTCGAGCGCGGCCTTGACGGCCTTGCGCGCGGCGAAGCGGTCGAGCCCGGCGAAGCGTCCGGCGGCGTCGTTCATCGCCCCGGTGTCGTCCATGACGTCGATCATCGCGAGGTCGTGCCGCTCCCCGATGGCGTGGTCGTTCGGGTCGTGCGCCGGGGTGATCTTGACCGCGCCGGAGCCGAACTCGGGGTCGACGTAGTCGTCGGCGATGATGGGGATCTCGCGCTCGACGAACGGGTGACGCACGCGGCGTCCGACCAGGTCGCGGTAGCGCTCGTCGTCGGGGTGGACGGCGATGGCCGTGTCACCGAGCATCGTCTCCGCACGCGTCGTCGCGACGACGATGCCCACACCGTCCGTGCCGTCGACGAGCGGGTAGCGGAAGTGGACGAGCTCACCCTTGACCTCGCGGTGCTCGACCTCGATGTCGCTCAGCGCCGTGCGCAGCTCCGGGTCCCAGTTGATCAGGCGGGTGCCGCGGTAGATCAGGCCCTGCTCGTACCAGTCGATGAACACCTTGGTGACGGCGGCGTTGCGCGGCTCGTCGAAGGTGAACGCCTCACGCTCCCAGTCGGGCGAGCAGCCGAGCACGCGCAGCTGGCGGAGGATCGTGCCGCCCGACTGCTCGCGCCAGGCCCACACGCGCTCGAGGAACGCCTCGCGCCCGAGGTCGTGGCGGGTCAGCCCCTCCGCGGCGAGCTGCTTCTCGACGACCATCTGCGTCGCGATGCCGGCGTGGTCGGTGCCGGGGATCCAGACGGCGTTCCGCCCGCGCATCCGCTCGCGCCGGATGATGACGTCCTGGATGGTGTTGTCGAGCGCGTGGCCGACGTGCAGCGACCCGGTGACGTTCGGGGGCGGGATGACGATGCTGAACGGCTCGCCCGGATCGTCAGGCTCGGCGTGGAAGAGCCCCGCGGCCTCCCAGTCGGCGTACAGGTCCGCCTCGACGGCGGACGGCTCGTAGGCCTTCGGGAGGTCCTGCGCGGGGTCGGACACGGCGGCTCCCGGAGGGACGTGCGGACGTTCGGACGGGTGCCGCAGGTTAGTCCGCGACCGGTCCCGTCCCCTGCCAGACGAGCTCGCCGTAGCGCGCACCGACGTCCTCGACCCACACGCGCGGTTCGTCCGCACCTGCCGGGAGGACGAGGAGCCGGCCGGCCTCGTCGAGCAGCGCGATCGTGCCGGTGCGGGCGTCGCGGGCGGTGGCGTTGATGCGGTAGCTGTCGGGCGCCTCGGCCTCCCACCGCACGCTGCCGTCGTCGTCGCGCACGACGAGCAGGCGGCCCTCGCGTCGGACGTCGAGCATCCCGCCCCACTCCCCCGACGCCACGCCGTCGGGACCGGTCGCGCTGCTCGTGACGACCGCACCCGATGCGGGATCGATCCCGTCGAGGCGCTCACCGGTCGGACCGAAGCGGAGGACCAGGATGCCGCGCTCGTCCCAGCCGACGAGCGGCCCGCCGTCCATCGTGCAGCGCAGCTCGCGCACCGTGCCGTCGACCTCGACGACATCGATGCACTGGGCGCGCTGGTCGTCGCGCCAGCCCGAGATCGCGAGCGCGACGTCCGGCCTCGTCGCGTCGTCGACCGGCTCGAGCGCGGGCGGCGGTACCAGCCCGAAGCGCACGACGAGCGCGACGGTGACGAGCGCGACCACCGCTGCGGCAGCGAGCAGCGCGACGACGGGTCGGTCGCTCGCTCGGGACGCGGCGTCAGGCACGCGACACCTCCTGGGCGCGGCGGATGCGGCCGAGGCCGACCGCGATGAGGATGAGGACCAGTCCGGTCAGCAGCAGCGTCGCCGGCGCGCCGAGCGTGTCGGCGAACAGCTCGAGCACGAGGCGCGGCACGCTGACGAACAGACCGAACGCGCCGACGACGAGGAGATGCACGCGGGCGCCGGGGACGGAGAGCGCGACGAGCGCGACCGCGACCGCGATGCCGACGGCGAGCGCCGTGCGCGGCCAGGCGGATGCGGTCAGGACCTGGGCACCGATCAGCGCGAAGACCGCGCCGGTCGCCTCGGCGCTGACCCGCGGCCCGAGCCAGCCGCCGGCGCCGGCGATCCCCCAGGCGATGCTGCCGCCGAGGATGAGCGTGCCGAATGCGAGCGCACCCGGCTCGAGCGGTGCGAGCGCGACGAGCGTCCCGGCCACGGCGGAGCCGAGCGCGACGAAGCCGGCGAGCTGGACGAGGACGTGACGGCCGATGAGCAGGAGCGCCGCGGCGACGAGCGCCGCAGCGCCGCCGACCGTCGTCGGGAGCCAGCGCTCGGCGACCCCGGCGACGTCGATCGCGACGATGCCCGCGAGCCATGCGACCGCGATGACGCCGAGGGTCCAGAGGACCCCGACGAGCCGACGCATCGCACCGCTCGTGGCGCCGTGCAGCAGCGCGCCGGCCCCGATGGCGAGGATGGCGAGGAGCGCGGCGAGCGCGACGCGGGCCCAGGTGGCGAGGTCGGACCAGTACTCGGCGACGAGCAGCGCGACCGCACCGAGCGCGAAGGCGGCCCCGACGTAGCCGATGACCTCCGTGACGAGCGCGCGGCGCGAGTGCCCCGGTGCCGAGTGCCCGGGTGCCGAGTGCCCGGGAGCTGCGGGCGCCGGTGCCTCGAACGCGCGGATGTGCTCGGCCTGGTCAGCGCTGATGACGCCGGCACGGACCCACGTCGCGAGCCGATCGTCGAGGGTCTCACGGTCCACAGGCCACCTCCCGGCGCCCGAGCTGGCGCACGCGCGGAGCGTAGGTCCGCGGAGTCCGCACGGACCGGGCCGGCCGGCCCTGTCCGCGACCACGCGGACCCCAGCACGCACCCGGGCACGCGAGAGGGGGGCGCCGTGGCGCCCCCCTCCGTGACGTGCGGTCGATCAGGCGTTCGCGGAGATGCTGTGCTCCGTCTTGATCTTGGCCACGTGGTGGATCATGAGGCCGTAGCCCGCCTTCGCGGTGATGTCGGCGATCGCGTAGCCGACGTTCACGATGACGAAGCCGAGACCTGCGTCGGCGAGCAGCACCGGCGCGAGGTAGGCGATCGGGTAGAAGCTCCACGTGACGAGCAGGACGGTGCGCAGCGTCTTCAGCGTGCCCTGGACGGCCGGGTTCTCCGCCTGGATCTGGCGCGAGAGCTCACCGAAGAGCGTCGCGAGGATCAGGACGAAGAACACCATCGAGAGCGCCCAGAAGATCCACTGCGTGGTCGCGTCGCCCGAGATCTCGCCCGGGTAGCCGAGGACGATCATCAGGAACGAGTACGGGACGAGCTTGTTGAGCAGCGCGCGACGACGCTCCGGGGCGATCGAGAGCACCAGCACGAGCTCGGTGAGGAGCAGCGGGACGGTGACGACCCAGTCGACGTAGCGGTACGCCTCGTTGAAGCCCGCACCCTCGGTGACGGCCTTCTCGAACGAGCGCATGATCTGGAAGTAGTGGTAGCCGGCGATCGTGACGATGACACCGGAGATGGTGACCGCCATGCGGTAGGCCGGGGATACGTCCATGCGGCTGATGAAGAAGAAGATGGCGCTGCCGAGGAACACGGCGAAGGTGAGCGAGAAGAAGCCCCCCACCACCATCACCTGGTTGGCGGTCAGGCCGAGTGATGCGACGTCCGTCATGCGGTTCTCTCCCTTGCAGGCCGCCGCGGCGCGGCGACTCATCGACGCGGTTCCACCGATCTCGGCGGGACCGTCTTTCACGACCAGGATCGGCCGGTGGCCGACGCCCCGAGTTCGCCGCACAGGCGCACTCGGATGGGCCGGGGTCGGATGGGCGTGCGGAACCTGCTTGCACCTCACGGACCCTAGTGTACCCACCCCGGAGGACGCTGGAGCGGACGCTCCAATTCCCGAAACGACTTCAGCCGGTCAGGCGGAGCGCTCGCGGGGCATCGAGCGCAGCTGCGCATGCGGCACGAGCGTCGGGTTGGCCTTCTCCCGCACGGTCGCCGCGTCGATGACGCAGCGTCCGACGTCCTCGCGCGAGGGCAGGTCGTACATGGTGCTGAGCAGCACCTCCTCGAGGATCGCCCGGAGCCCTCGCGCACCGGTCTGGCGCAGCATCGCGAGGTCGGCGACCGCCTCGAGCGCGTCGGGGGTGAACTCGAGCTCGACCCCGTCGAGCGCGAAGATGCGCTGGTACTGCTTGACGAGCGCGTTGCGGGGACGCGTGAGGATGTCGATCAGCGCCTCGGTCGAGAGCGGCTCGACGGAGGCGACGACGGGCAGGCGCCCGACGAACTCGGGGATGAGCCCGAAGCGCACGAGGTCCTCGGGCAGCACGTCGGAGAGCAGGTCCGCGAGGTCCTTGTCGCGTGCGGCACGCACGTCCGCGCCGAAGCCCACGCCCTGCCGGCCGCGCCGCTGCTCGACGATCGTCTCGAGACCGGCGAACGCTCCCCCGCAGATGAACAGGATGTTCGTCGTGTCGATCTGCAGGAACTCCTGGTGCGGGTGCTTGCGGCCACCCTGCGGCGGCACCGATGCGACGGTGCCCTCGAGGATCTTGAGCAGCGCCTGCTGCACGCCCTCCCCCGACACGTCACGGGTGATCGACGGGTTGTCGGACTTGCGGGCGATCTTGTCGACCTCGTCGATGTAGATGATGCCGGTCTCGGCCCGGCTCACGTCGAAGTCGGCGGCCTGGATGAGCTTGAGGAGGATGTTCTCGACGTCCTCCCCGACGTAGCCGGCCTCGGTGAGCGCGGTCGCGTCGGCGATCGCGAACGGCACGTTGAGCATGCGTGCGAGCGTCTGTGCGAGCAGCGTCTTGCCCGACCCCGTCGGTCCCAGGAGGAGGATGTTGGACTTCGCGAGCTCGACGTCGTCCTCGTCGACCGGAGCACCGAGCTGCGGGCTCTCCTTCGCACCGGCCCGCACGCGCTTGTAGTGGTTGTAGACCGCGACGGCGAGCGCACGCTTCGTGGCGTCCTGGCCGATGACGTACTCGTCGAGGAACGCGGAGATCTCGCGCGGCTTGGGGAGCTCCGCGAGGACGGGGAGCGTCGTCTCGCCGAGCTCCTCCTCGATGATCTCGTTGCACAGCTCGATGCACTCGTCGCAGATGTACACGCCAGGACCGGCGATGAGCTTCTTGACCTGCTTCTGCGACTTGCCGCAGAAGGAGCACTTCAGGAGGGTCTCCGCCTCGCTGAACTTCGCCATGCTCGCCTCGTCCCCGCACGCGTCCACCGGCGGTGGTCCATGCCCGGCGGAGGGTAACGGCGCGACGCGGTCGCGCTCGTCAGCCGATCACGACCTGTGGATGGCCGGACGGACGGTGCGTCAGGAGACGGCGGAGATGGCCGGGACCGGCGGGTCGGTCTTGCGGCTCGTGATGATCGCGTCGATCAACCCGTAGTCGAGCGCCTCCTGGGCGCTCAGGATGAAGTCCCGGTCGGTGTCCTTGCGGATGCGCTCGACGGACTGCCCGGTCTTCTGGGCGAGGATGTCGTCGAGCATGTCGCGCATGCGCAGGATCTCCTTCGCCTGGATCTCGATGTCGACCGACTGCCCCTCCGCCCCACCCGAGGGCTGGTGCAGGAGCACGCGGGAGTTCGGGAGCGCGAGCCGCTTGCCCTTGGTACCCGCGGCGAGCAGCACCGCGGCGGCCGAGGCGGCCTGGCCCATGCAGATGGTCTGCACGTCGCACTTGATGAACTCCATCGTGTCGTAGATGGCGAACAGCGCCGTGATGGAGCCACCGGGCGAGTTGATGTAGATCGCGATGTCCTTGTCGGGGTCCTCCGACTCCAGGTGCAGGAGCTGGGCCATCACGACGTTCGCGACGTCGTCGTTCACGGGCGTGCCGAGGAAGACGATCCGCTGCTGCAGGAGGCGCGAGTAGATGTCGAAGGCGCGCTCGCCGCGGTTGGTCTGCTCGATGACCGTCGGCACGTAGTAGTTGGCGCGCGGGACGTCCACGACGTCGCGGGCGTGTGCGCGGTCGTCGGCGGGCAGGCTCATCACGTCGGCTCCGTTCGGGCCCGAGGCGGGCCGCTCATCGACGGCCGAGGGTAGCGGCGACGTGCGCGCGCCCCCCGGGCCTGTGCCGGGGCGACGCAGGTCCGCTCAGCCGGCGTCCGGCTCCGACTCCGGGTCCTCGGCAGCGGGCTCCTCAGCGATGAGGCCGAGGCGGCGCAGCGTGTCGTCGTCCGGACCGCCGGTGACCTCGGCGGCATCGAGCACCGCGTCGATCGCCTTGCGCCGGAGCACGTCGCCGACGAGCACCGGCAGCGTGCCCTGGTCGCGCACGAGCTCGGCGATCCGCTTCGGCTCGGTGCGGTGCTCGATCGCGAGGCGCGAGAACTCGCGGTCGAGGTCCGCGGCCTGCACGGTCAGCTCGAGCTTGCGCGCGAGCGCGTCGAGCACGATCTGACCCTTGAGGATGGTCGTCATCTGCTCGGCGAGGCGGACCTCGTAGTCCTCGCGCGACGTGCCCTCGAGCTGCAGGAGCTCGTCGAGGGTGCCGCCGAACTGGGCGGCCTCCTGCGACATCCGCTCGATGCGCTCGGCGACGGCGTCGGCGAGCATCGTCGGCGGGACGGGCACGTCGTGCAGCGCCACGTACGCCTCGGTGACGACCCCACGCAGCTCGTGGCGCCCCTCCTGGACGCGGCGGCGCAGCAGCGAGTCGGTGATGTCGGCACGCATGTCCTCCATCGAGTCGAAGCCGCCCGCGGAGTCGGCGAAGTCGTCGTCGAGCTCGGGCAGCCGCTTCTCGCGCACGTCGGTGATGGTGACGGTGAACGCCGCCTGCTTCCCACCGTGCTCGGGGTAGCCCTCGGGCAGCTCGTCCTCGTACTCGAGGACGTCGCCCGCGCTCGCGCCGAGCGCACGCCGGTCGAGCTCGGGCGTCACACCACCGGAGCCCACCTCGTAGAGCGCACCGTCGACACGGGCGTCCTCGACCTCGACCCCGTCGACGCTGAGCCGCAGGTCGAGGGTGACGAGGTCACTGGCCGCGGCTGCACGCTCGACGACCTCGACCTCGGCGAACTGCTCGCGCAGCTGTGCGAGCTGCTCGTCGACGTCGGCGTCGGGGACCTGCCACTCGGGATGGGTGACGGTGATGCCGTGGTGGTCGGAGAGGTCGACCTCGGGACGGACCTCGACGGTGACGGTGAACGCGCAGCCGTCCTGCTCGTCGAAACGCTCGACGTCGACCTCAGGCCGCGCGACCGTGTCGAGCTCGGTGGTCCGCAGGGCCTCGACGAAGAACTCCTGGAGCGCATCGTCGAGCGCCGCCTGCGCGATCGCCGCGGTCCCGATCTGCTGCTCGATGACGCGACGCGGCGCCTTGCCCTTGCGGAAGCCGGGGACGTTGATGTCCTTCGCGATCGCGCGGGCGGCGCGGTCGAAGGCGGCGCGGACGCGCTCGGGCGCGGCCTCGACGGTCAGCTTGACGCTGACGTCGTCGATCCGCTCGACCTCAGCGGTGACAGGGGCGGGCGTGGCGGTGCTCACGGGCGGGCCGTTCGGTCGGGGGTCAGCGGGTCGTATCCTGCGCGCGGTCCGGGGTGTGGCGCAGCTTGGTAGCGCACCTGCTTTGGGAGCAGGGGGTCGTCGGTTCGAATCCGGCCACCCCGACGGACAGGGTCGACGGACGGGTCATGCGGACGGTCCGCGCGGACGTCAGTCGCGGCGCGAGCCCTCCTTGCGCGTGACGTAGCGGTTGAGCTGGCGGAACAGGTCGTCGCGGACCTCGACGACGGCGCGGTCGATGTCCGCCTCGGTCGACGTCGCGACCATGCGCGGCACCCCGGCGATCCAGCACTCGAGCACGGTGCGCTGGCTCGACGTGTCACGCTCCTTCACCGACAGCTCGAGCTCGACCTGCTCCGGCTGCCAGTGCGAGAGCCGACGCTCGAGGCGGCCGAACATCAGCTCGAGGATGCCGTCGCGCTCGTCGGAGCGGAACTCGGGGACGATGCGGAGGCGGTCGTTGAAGGCGGTCATGTCGGTCGGTGCTTTCCGTCGGTGGCGCGCGGCGCCGCTGTGGCGTCGAACCCTACCGCCACGCGCGGAGGAGGGGTACGGCCGAAGGCTAGGATTCGGCTGTTCGCGGGTGTAGCTCAATGGCCAGAGCTCCGGCCTTCCAAGCCGGTGATGCGGGTTCGATTCCCGTCACCCGCTCCGTCCCGCACCAGGCCCCCCACACGAGGACCTCCCGTGACCGAGACCCCTGTCCCGACCCCGAACGCCTCCTACTCCTTCGTCATGCGGCTGCACGTCCCGGCGGCCGACGCGACGGCGCTCGGGCGCGTCACGACCGCCGTCGGCGAGTCCGGCGGGGTCGTCGTCGCGATCGACATGGTCGACACCGCCTCCGAGCGGCTCACGATCGACCTCTCGGTCAACGCTGGTGGCCAGGACCAGGCCGCGCACATGCAGAAGGTCGTCGGCGCGCTCGAGGGCGTCGAGGTCCACAAGGTCAGCGACCGCACCTTCCTCATGCACCTCGGCGGCAAGCTCGAGGTCGTCCCGACCGTCCCGCTCAAGACGCGCGACGACCTGTCGATGGCCTACACCCCCGGTGTCGCGCGCGTCTGCATGGCGATCCACGAGAAGCCCGAGGACGCGCGACGGCTGACAATCAAGGGCAACACCGTCGCCATCGTCACCGACGGCACGGCGGTGCTCGGGCTCGGTGACATCGGCCCGGAGGCCGCGATGCCCGTGATGGAGGGCAAGGCGGCGCTGTTCAAGCACTTCGCCGGCGTCGACGGGTTCCCGATCTGCCTCGACACGAAGGACGTCGACGAGATCGTCGCGATCTGCAAGGCGATCGCGCCGACGTTCGGCGGCATCAACCTCGAGGACATCTCCGCGCCGCGCTGCTTCGAGATCGAGGAGCGGCTGCGCAACGAGCTCGACATCCCGATCTTCCACGACGACCAGCACGGCACCGCGATCGTCGTGCTCGCCGCGCTCATCAACGCGCTCAAGGTCGTCGGCAAGGACATCAGCGACGTGACCGTCGCGATGGCCGGTGCCGGCGCGTCCGCGACGGCCTGCGCACGCCTGCTCAAGGCGGAGGGCGTGAAGGACATCATCGCCGTCGACCGGCACGGGATCATCGGTCCGGACCGCGAGGGCCTCAACCGCAGCAAGCAGTGGTTCGTCGACGAGGGCAACCGCGAGGGCCGCACGGGCACGCTGCTCGATGCGCTCGACGGTGCCGACGTGTTCCTCGGACTGTCCGGGCCGAACCTCTTCCCCGCAGACGAGCTCGCGCGCATGGCGGCCCAGCCGATCGTCTTCGCCCTCGCGAACCCCACCCCCGAGGTCGATCCCGTCGGCGCGCACGCGTACGCGAGCGTCGTCGCGACCGGCCGGAGCGACTATCCGAACCAGATCAACAACGTGCTCGCGTTCCCGGGCGTCTTCCGTGGCGCGTTCGACGCGAAGGCACGCTTCATCACCGACGAGATGAAGGTCGCGGCGGCCCGTGCGATCGCCGCGGTCATCACACCGGAGGAGCTGCGGCCGGAGTACATCATCCCGAGCGTGTTCAACGACCGGGTCGCCCCCGCGGTCGCTGCAGCGGTCGCCGAGGTCGCGCAGCAGTCGTGAGCGGCGCGGGCGACGTCGACGGCGCCGCGATCGCGGCTCGTGCGCTCGACGCGGTCGCGGCGACCGGTGAGCCGTACGACGTCGTGACGATCGACCCGGCTTTCGCGGACACCGCCACGTTCTGCGAGCACTACGGGTACGGGCTCGACGTGAGCGCGAACTGCCTGCTGGTCGCGTCGCGCGACGACGAGCCGCAGGTCGCCGCGTGCCTCGTGCTCGCGACGACACGCCTCGACGTCAACCGGACGGTGCGCAGGCTGATGGGCGTGCGCAAGCTCTCGTTCGCGCCGGCCGAGCTCACGCTCGCGCGCACGGGCATGCAGCTCGGCGGGGTCACGCCGTTCGGACTCGACCCGGCGATCCCGCTGTACGTCGACGCGCGCATCATGGCGTGCGACCGGGTCATCGTCGGGGGCGGGAGCCGCAGCGTGAAGCTGCTCGTCGCGCCGGCCGCGCTCACCGCGATCGGCGGGCAGGTCGTCGAGGGGCTCGCGAACGAGGCCGGTTGACACGGTCCAGCCGACCGGCCAGCACTACCCTTCAGGATCGGGCCTCGCGCCCGTCCGCGCCCGTAGCTCAGTCGGATAGAGCAGGGGACTTCTAATCCCAAGGTCGCAGGTTCGATTCCTGCCGGGCGCACTGTGATATAAATATTGCAATGCACGATGCATCCGGGGAGCACGACGACGGAGACCGCATGGCTCGCGCAGGGAATGCTGAGACGAACGGGCCTGACGGCCGCGAACGTCTGCTCGCCGCGACGATCGCGCACCTCGAGACCCGGAGCGCCGCATCGCTGCGCGTCACCGACATCGCGGAGCAGGCCGGCGTCGCGATCGGTCTGATCCGGCATCACTTCGGGAGCCGCGACGGCATGATCGCCGAGGCCCAGCAGCGTCGCCTCGAGGGCGCGACGCGGGCCGACATCGACGCGGCCAGGAAGGCCCTCGGGAAGGTCGAGGACTTCGAGGAACTCATGAACGCTCTCGTCGCGATGACCCGACGGACGGTCTCGCGGCGTCGGTCCGCCCAGCGACTGTCCCGCTTCGCGGCCATCGCCATCGCCCATGGCCGCCCGGACGCACGGCCGGGCATCAGCGCCACGTTCGGCGATCTCGTCGACGAGATGGCGCAACTGATCCGGGAGGCGCAGGTGCGCGACCTCGTCCGCCGCGACCTCGGAGCACGAGCGCTCGCGACCTTCATCCAG
>LFIK01000733.1_pt1 | contig 24998 bp, 19 predicted proteins | sample 643401 | NCBI WGS metagenome assembly LFIK01 (sample SAMN03777447, study PRJNA286221) | soda lake metagenome | biome: soda lake; feature: Kulunda steppe; material: water; isolation source: sample T5-Br brine of Lake Tanatar-5 | place: Russia: Kulunda steppe | collected 2010-07
TTGCCCCTTTACCACCTAATAATGCTTTTTGGTCTTGGGTTCCTTCGCCAAACATATAAATTCTTTTCATATGATTCACCTTTCGTTTCAAAGTATTTTCTTAAAACCGCATTCATTATATCATTTAAAATTGGGGTTTTCAACTGTAATAATTGTAGAATTTGGCTTTATATGGGCTTTTAAAAGTGATAACGCTTTCAAGTAAAAAAAGAAAGCTTCCCGCGTCGCGCGGGAAGCAAATTTACTGACTAGCTTTAATAATTGAACCATCTTCATTGGGATGATTTTTTAAATATTCTAAAATCGCTGAATAATGTTTTTTATTGGCTGGTTTACATTGTGAAAGATTTTTGACTTCTCCTTCAATGATGCCTTCTGCGAAGGCTTCACATCCAGGATATCCACACGCCCCACAATCAATATTTGGCAAACGTTCATGAACGCCTTTAATGCGTGGATCACTTTCTACTTTTAGCGCTTCGGCCGCAACCGCTAAACCGAACCCTAAAACTCCTGCGAGCAAACCAATCGTTAATATCGGTAAAATTATATCCATCATGTTAAAGCTCCTTTGAAAGATTTTGTTTTATGCCACAAGAATAATTCGCGCAAGACCCACACGTCGCATCATCAATTTTTTGATAAGGGGCAGGCATTTTTTTGTTCATGACATACGTTCCAATATAAATCGTTACAATTAGCGCGACTGTAATAATCGCAATCACTGTTTCTTGCATTATACGATGCCTCCTAAACCTAAGAAAGCAAGCGCCATAATTCCAGCTACAATTAAACTAATTGGAACACCTTTCCAAGCAGCAGGAACCGTTGCATGGTCTAAGCGCTCTCTGATTGATGAGAATGCAAACATAATTAACGCAAACCCCATCGCTGCACCAAAGGCACTTGTCACTGCAACCATTAATCCATTTCCAAAGCCGTATTCACTCATGTATCCAGCACGAATATTGAGTTCTACAACCCCTAATATCGCACAGTTTGTCGTGATTAATGGTAAATAAATTCCTAATGATTTATAAAGTTTCTTAGAAAATCTTTTGATAAACATTTCAACCAATTGCACGAGTGAAGCAATCACTAAAATGAACGCAATTGTTGAGATGTATTCAATTCCATTTGGATCTAAAATCGTGTAATAAATAATATATGTAACCATTGAAGCAACCACCATAACAAATGTGACCGCAACACTCATTCCAAGTGCACTTTCTGTTTTCTTAGAAACCCCTAAGAAAGGACATATCCCTAAGAAACGCATTAATACAACATTATTAATAAGCATTGATGAAATGATGGCTACAAAGAATACAGTTGGTGATATCATGAAGCCTCACCTGCACTTTCCATAGCTTTTTTTCGTTTACGCTCTGCTGCTTCTTTTTTCTTTTGTTCAATCCATGCTTGACGTTCTTCTTCTTTTTTGCGTTGGATGTAATTCCCTCTTGCCGTAAAGATGGCTAGCCAAATACCAATCACGATAAAGCCACCGGCTGGTCCGCCAAATGAATCCATATTGAATAAATACATCTCTGTATTAATAATCGACACTTCAAATGGCACAGGTAAGTAAACGCCAAACGCAATAGCCCCTGTTGATAACACTTCACGTGTTACCCCAATGAGCATTAATGCTAAGGTAAAGCCAAGCGCCATTCCTAGCCCGTCAACCGCTGAATTCAATACATTATTTTTAGACGCATACGCCGTTGCGCGTCCCATGATTAAACAGTTAACAACAATTAAGGGAATAAAGATTCCAAGCGATTCATAAAGTGGAAATGCATACGCTTCAGTTAATAACCCAACCACGGTAACAAACGTCGCAATAACCACAATATACGCCGGAATTTGTATTTGTTCAGGAATTAAGTTTTTAATCAATGAAACCACCACATTCGAAGCGGTCAAGACAAAGATAACTAAGATCCCCATCCCTAGCCCTGTTTCCATTGTTGAGGTAACCGCTAAGGCAGGACACATTCCGAGCAAGAAGACAAATACAGGATTTTCTTTTACAATTCCTTTAACAAAATTGGTCCATTGTGTCTCTTTTTTCTTGGTTTTTTTCATAGGGTTTTTCTTTGTTTTTTCTGCCATGATTATTCACCCTCTCTTTCGCTATGATACTCGATTGCAGCGATGAGTACATTAATAACAGACGATCCTGAAGCGGTTGCGCCACTGAAGGTATCAACATCATCTTCACTGATTGAATCTCTATCATAAAGTTGATCTAAATTATCAATGACATCTGGACCAATATAATCTGGCGTATCGTTGGTTCTTACCACATCAATATGAATAATTTCGCCGGCATCATTCAATGCAACTTCTATAACGTTATCCCCGCTAAAGCCAGATGCAACCCCCGTGTATAATGTGCCTGCTTCTCCGTTATCATCATAGGACTGATAACGCACTAAGTATTCTTTATCAATACGTACCGTGTTTTCAATGTAAGGCATTAACGCTTCAATTGCTTCGCCTAATATATCGTCACTGTCAAATGATAAATCTACAAAATCACTGTCAATTTGATCGTCATAAGCTTCTATCATACTTGTTGTATTATCATCGATAGAATCTTTAGCTACAAAGCCTTTAAAGACATCATCGCTATCTAAGATCATAAATACTGTATTGTCTTCATCCACATCAATTTCATAACCATAGCCTAAGATTGAATCATCATTGGCTCTAATGTTGAACTCTTCAACAAACGGATAATCTTCAAACTCGAATAAAATATCATATGAATCAGCATTTTCAAAGACACTTTCAAATGCCTCTTGCGTAGGGTCACCTTCGACCATTAAGCTTGCCGCATCAACAACCGCCCAAATAGAGTCATACGATTGAGTTGCCCCACTTGGTGCATCATAATCAACTTCTCCAAACCCTTGATTTTCGAACTTATCCAAACGATCAATGACCCCTTGAACGATATTCGCTGTATCACTGGTTTGCGTTAAAATCACTTTAACAATATTGCCGCTTGTATCAACGCCAACTAAAACGGTATTGGTTCCACCATACGACCCTGCTTCACCAATAAATATATCCCCTAAACGATTGCCGCTTGTATCATACACTTCAATTTGGGATTTTAATATGTCTTGATCGAGGTCAATGGTATTATCCTCTAAATTACTAAAATCCATATCTGGAAAAATCGCTTCATAATCGGCGTATTCATTCGCCAAACGATTCGCTTCAATGCGTTCTTCTGTTAAGGTGTGAACCCCAACAATTAACGTCCCAGCAACCGTTCCTACAATCAGTAAGGTCAACGCTATTTTTAATTTATCCAACATAATTAACACCTACCGCAGTTAAAGCCAATGTCGCAAGCACAATAATCATAAATATTGTGGCGCTTTTAACTGTAAATTTATTTTTGGCCCATTTATGATAATCAATCGCTGGGACAAACATATTCATAATTAAGATTGCAAAGACAACCCCTTCAGGTAAATTTCCAAACATTCGAATGATAAAGGTTACAACCCCTAAACCGAATGCAAAATAAATTCTTCCTGGTCTGGTTGTTGGGATGGTTATTGGATCGGTCGCCATAAAGACGGCACCAAATAATAACCCACCCGCTAAAACATGCGTTAACGGGAACCAAATGTCTGCGTCGGTTACAAACATGACGCTTAAAGCCAATAAGAATACTGTTCCCACGTAAGTCAGTGGGACAAAGATATCAAACGATTTTCTCAGGAACATATAAAGCGCTCCAACTAAAATTAATAGCCCTGATACTTCACCAAGTGACCCTGGCATACCAATTCCTGAAAACATCGTCCAATAGCTGTATGTTTCAGTTACGTTAGTCCCTAAAGAATAATCGCCTGCTAACATACCAAGTACGGTCGCTCCCGCGTCTGCATCAACGAGTGAATCATAAACAATTGCGCCACCAAATGATAAAGCAACAAACACTCTTGCAAAGGCTGCGATATTGAAGATGTTTTGACCCATTCCACCAAAGATGAGTTTCGCTAAAAATACCCCGATAATCCCACCAATGGCTACAACGACCAATGGCACTTCATCTGACAACGTTAACCCATAAATTAAACCACTCACAACAACAGTAAAATTATAAATGGTAAAACTTTTGTTATTTAAACTAAATTTCTCTCCGTTTAAGCGATCAATGATTTGATAATAGACATATTCTGTCCCTACCATTGATAAAACGGCAACTAATAATATCCAAAATGCGCTCAGGCCATATTGTACAATGGCGAAAATCACCAAAGGGGAGAGCGCGATGGCTACATCGCGCATCATCCTTACAACATGGGCATTAGGTTTTCTTAAATGTGGTGCTGATTTTTCTACGATTTCCATACTATCACCTTAAGAAATTTTTTCCTTTCCTCATGAAGTCTGTTAAGTGGATTTTTGAGGTACATACATATGCACACAGTCCACATTCAATACACTTGTTTACTTCTAAATTCTCTAAAGCGTCTTTATCGCCACGCTTAAAGGCGTTCATAATATTTACTGGTTGAATATCAACCGGACAGCTATAAATACAAGACCCACATCTTACACACGGTTCTTCTAGAGGTTGTTCGCTCTTAAACGCTAAAACCGAAGTCACCGTTTGGTTGACCAACACATCCGTCGTTGTTGTTGATTTGCCCATCATTGGGCCTCCAATGATTAAATCAACTGCATCAACATCGTCTTTAAACCCATCAGATAGACGAATTAAATCTTTAATCGATGCACCAATTCTCGTGCGGATATTTTGTGGAAAATTAATCGCATCTCCATTAATGGTGACATGACGTTTTGTAATTGGAAGATTATGTTTCAAAGCTTCAAATATTTGTGCGGTGGTTGAGACATTAAACACTAAAACGCCAAGTTCCATCGGCAAGGTTCCTACAGGAACGTTTATACCGGTTGAACTTTTGATGGTTTCATTTTCCCACCCTTGGGGGTAATAATCTTTAACTTTTGCAATGCGAATGTTCAAATCTTGAAAACGACTTAACTCTTTTTCTAATACTTCAATTAATTCTTTTTTGGTTTTTTTAACCGCGATTATGCCTTCTTTGGCGTTCATCGTTTGCATAATATATTTTAATCCTCTAAAGATATCTTCAGGTTGGTCTTTAATCAAACGATAATCACTACTCAAGTAAGGTTCACATTCAACTGCGTTAATAACCACTTTGTCAATCGGTTTGTCGGTGTTTAATTTAATGTAAGTTGGGAACCCACTTCCACCAAGTCCAACAATGGCTTTTTCTTTTAACACTTCAATAATTTGTTCTTTAGACATCGATTCAATCATTTTATCGGTACGATCCGTGATGGTTTCATGGTACGCATCTTTAAAATCATTTCGGATCATAACCGCGTCAACTTCTATGCCAGAAGGGTGATTCATTTTTCTAATTTCTTCAACCACTCCACTGACTGTGGAATAAATCGGTTGTTTGAAGTATCCACCATCTCGCTCACCAAGAATTTGGCCAAGTTTAACAGTGTCGCCTTCTTTAACATCCAGCCTGTAATCTTTTGCACGATCGGTTGAAAGTGCCAAATATATATATTCAGGGTCGATGTATTTTAAGGTCGGAAGTTCAGTAGCCAGTCTTTTGTAATCGGCTACTTTACTTGTTTTGGCGATCATTGTAACACATCCTTTGCATTTTTTAATGTCTCTAATAATTTATTTAAATGAGATTCTAAATCACTTAAAACCTGTTTCGATTCATCGTATGTTTTACCTAAGACATTCATGTAAATCTTTAGTTTTGGCTCTGTCCCACTTGGTCTTAAAACAAACCATAAATCATCTTCAAATATAAATTTTAATACATTGCTTTTTGGAAAGCCTTCTAATGGCAAGGTTTGACCATCTTTTTGAATGGTGCTTTGTTGATAGTCTTCTTTCGCTATTAGTTTTCTACCGAGTAAAGACGATGGTTCATAGGTTCTAAAATACTGCATAATTTCTTGAATGGTTTCTTCGCCTTGTTTCCCTTCAAGAACAATATTTTTTAAGTAATCTTGATAATAACCATACGTCTCATATAAAGAATTTAAATAATCAATCAGTGTAATCCCTTTATGTTTACAAACATTCGCAATTTCACTGATCATTAGAAGCGCTTGAATAGAATCTTTATCTCTTACAAAATCACCAAGCACATATCCATAAGATTCTTCATAGCCCATCACAAAGGTTTCTTCAGTGTTTTCGATGGCATGCATCTTTTCGCCAATAAATTTAAACCCAGTAAGGGTAGATTCTACATTCACATTAAATGCTTTTGCAATGGCGGCTCCAAATTCTGAAGTCACTATCGTATTATAAACGATTCCTTTTTGAGGGAGCGTATCATTTTCTTTCATTGTCGAAAGCAAATAATGAATCATGATGGCCCCAGTTTGATTTCCAGTTAAGAAATGATATGACCCTTCATGGTTAGCCATGACCCCTAAGCGATCCCCATCAGGATCAGTCGCAATTAAAATATCTGCGTTTTCGTCTTTACCGACTATTATAGCTTTTTCAAAGGCAGCCTCATTTTCGGGATTCGGGCTTTTTACCGTTTTAAAATCAGGGTCAACAACCATTTGTTCCTTAACACTTATAACATCATAGCCTGATTGTTTTAAGGTTTTAACCCCAATCTCTCGTGATGCACCATGAAGCGGTGTAAAAACAACTTTGATGGTTTTATCTAACGAATCAGCGCGCTGAATCGATTGAACTTTTTTGATATAAGTTTCGTCCATGGATTCGCCCAACATTGTGAGCAATCCTTGTTCTAATGCATCATCAAAATTCAACGCTTCAATTTCGAATATATTGGAAACGGTATGAAAGTATTCGATGACTTGATCGGCAAGTGAAGGGATTAATTGGCACCCCGTATGATCATAAAACTTTAACCCATTATATTTGGGAGGATTGTGTGAAGCGGTGACCATGATGCCACCACACGCCCCTTGTTCTCGAACCGCAAAGGATAACTCTGGGGTTGGTCTTAAGGCATCAAAAAAGTAGGTTTTTATGCCAAATGCACCAAGTACACCTACACATTCCTTGGCAAACAATGTTGAATTATGCCGGTTGTCATGCGCAATGACAACGCCTAAATCCTTTGCCTTTTTATATGTTTTTAATAAGAATTTTGCATATCCATATAATGCTTTTCTCACTGTATATATATTTAAGCGATTGGTCCCTAGTCCAATAACGCCTCTAATGCCGCCTGTTCCAAACGATACATCTTTATAGAATGCATCTTCTATGGTTGTGGAATCCATCGCTTCTAAGGCTGCTTTATCTTCGCTATTTAAAGAAGGTTCATTTAACCATTGTTGATACTTTTCATTCATAGGCAGTCACTCCTTTTCTAATATTACAAAGCATGCGCTTTATAACAGTTGTATTATAACTTAATTCATACACCATTTCAACTGCAAATAAGAAATTATAAATAACTTAAGTATATCTTAAAACGCCTTATCTAAAGCGTTTTGTTAGACAGTTTTTTAATCATTGCTTCATACTTAATAAGAAAAATTATAAAAAAAAGAAGGGCATACACCCTTCTTTAAATCAATTGTTTTTATCTTTTTTACTTTCAACGAAATTATTGCCAGGCTTCCATCCACAAGGGACAAGTTTGCCAGCCACTTCGTTTTGAAACACTTCTAATGTTCTTAATATCTCATCAACATTACGCCCACCTTCACCATGGTTTACATGGGCAGCTTTTAAAATGCCGTTTGGGGCTATGATAAATGTGCCTCTCCAAGCAACGCCTTTGGTTTCATCATAAATGCCATACGCGTCACTCACGTCATGCGTGTTGTCCGATGCATGAATGTGATCGAGTCTTCCTAAATCTCCCACATCTTGCCAAGCAAGGTGTGAAAACACACTGTCTGTTGATGCCGCAATAAGTTTGGCCCCTTTTGCTTCAAAGGTTTGATTGAGTTCATTGAATCTTTGAATTTCGGTTGGACATACAAATGTAAAATCCAGAGGGTAAAAATAAAGGACTACCCATTTGCCATCATCGAGTAATGCATCTAAGCTAACCGATCCAAATCGCTTTGTTCCATCTCCATTTGGAAGGACTGCTTCCATTTCAAATTTTGGCGCTGGTTTACCGACTTTTGCGCCAGTCACATAATATGCTTTTTCTTCTTTTCTCATGGTGATTCCTCCTATTTATGTAATTCCAATAACTATGTTAACAATGATTGTAATGATTACAAATTTAACACAAATATTTATAAATAGGATTCTAAACAAATTATTTTACTGGGGTGATATTCCAAATTTCTTTAGCATAATCATTAATGGTACGATCCGATGAGAAATACCCACTTTTCGCAATATTTTTAATGGTCATATCAAACCAACGGGCTTTATCTTTATACAATGTGTTTAAGTTATCATGAGCAGTCGCGTAACTTCTTAAATCTTTTAACACATAATATTGATCGCGGCTTAAAAGTTTTTCACGAATCTCTTTAAACTCACTTTTTGAAACGCCTGGTAAAAAGCCGTTGGTTAGTTGGTCCACAACGGTCTTAATTTCACCGTCATTATCATAGATTTCTTTTGGGGTATAGGTATTTTCTTTGTTCAACTGTGTCACTTCATCGCTATCCATGCCAAAGATTTCGATATTGTCTTCGCCGACTAATTCCGCAATCTCAACGTTGGCACCATCAAGGGTTCCAATGGTTAGCGCACCATTCATCATGAATTTCATATTCCCTGTCCCACTGGCTTCTTTTGTGGCCGTAGAAATTTGTTCTGAGATGTCTGTAGCAGGGATAATTTGTTCGGCATAAGTTACATTATAATTTTCTACAAAGACCACTTTTAAATATTGATTGGTCACAGGGTCGTTGTTGACTTTGTTCGCAATGGTATTGATTAACTTAATGATTTTTTTCGCATAATGATACCCACTTGCGGCTTTCGCCCCGAAGATAAAACTATGGGGTTCATAGTTATCTCTAAAGGCTTGATCGGCTTTTAAACGATTATAAACCATTAAAATGTGGAGTGCATTCATTAATTGACGTTTATATTCATGAAGCCTTTTAATTTGGACATCAAAAATACTGCTGGGATCAAGTTTAATGCCTTGTTCTTTTTCAATTCTATTTGCTAAGGCTTGTTTTTTATCGTATTTGATTGTTTCTAGTTGTTTTCTAACCGCTTGATCACCCATCGATGATTCAAAGGCTTTTAATTTTTCTAGATCTTCTACCCAGTTTCCAACTTTGCTTTCTAACAATTCTGTTAATGCTTTATTGATGTGTTGGGCCCAACGTCTATGGGTAATTCCGTTGGTTTTTGAATTGAATTTATCGGGGTATAAAGCATAAAATTCCGGCATTTCATGATTGGTTAAAATCTTCGTATGCAAAGCCGCAACGCCATTCACACTAAATGAGCCTACAATCGCTAAATGCGCCATTCTCACTTGACCGTTTCCAATGATCGCCATCTCGTTGATTTTTTGTCTGTCGCCTTCAAAGCGTTCATTCAGCATGCCTGTATAACGGCGGTTAATTTCTTCAATGATTTGATAAATTCTTGGAAGCGTTGGTTGAATCAAAGAAATCGGCCATTTTTCTAATGCTTCAGCAAGCAATGTATGGTTGGTATAAGCACAGGTTTGACGCGTTACATCCCATGCTTTTTCCCATGTGAAATCGTGCTCATCAAGTAAAATACGCATCATCTCAGGAATAATCAAGGTTGGATGGGTATCATTGATTTGAAACACGTGTTTTTCATGGAAGTTTTCTAAAGTATTTTCTGCTTCATAGTGCTTACGCATAATATCTTGAACCCCTGCTGCTGAGAAGAAATACTGTTGTTTGATCCGCAAAATTTTGCCTTTGTCTGTGGTATCGTCTGGATATAAAAATCCACTGATAGAACGGATTTCATCATTATATTCAAACGCGTGTTTATCATCTGGATAATGCGCAGTCGGTTCTGCGTTCCATAACCTTAAGTAATTATAAACGTCATTTTTATACCCGACAATTGGCACATCGTATGGAACGGCTAAGATTTTCTCTTCTGGGGTATACACCGCACTTTCATCATGGAACTCAATGCTGCCACCAAACGGAATTTCAATCGCATCTTCAGCTCTTCTTATTTCCCATACATATTGGTCTTTTAACCAATCATCAGGTTTTTCAATTTGGTAGCCATTTTTAATCGATTGTTCAAAGAATCCATAACGGTAACGAATCCCCATTCCATGCCCTTTTAATTTTAATGACGCAATCGAATCTAAGAAACATGCGGCTAAACGTCCTAATCCACCGTTTCCTAACCCTGCATCCACTTCCTTATGTTCAATCGTTTGTAAGTCAATATCCATCTCATTAAATGCCTCTTCTACTACATCTCTTAATCCTAAGTTGTGAATGTTATTGGTAATTAAGCGCCCCATCAAAAATTCCATTGAAAAATAATGAAGGGTTCTAGGGTATTCTTGTTTTGCGAGTTCAGCTTTAAAATCATACCAATTGTGTTTGATATATTCTGAGACCATGTTGCCTAAGACTAAGTACTTTTCACGATCTGAACTGTTTTTTAAATCCGTCACATATTCATCTCTTAGTCTTTGTTTAAACGTTTCAATAAACGCTTTCTTTGATTCAAATGCCTTAATCATTGTATCCATTCTCCTTTTAATGCGAAATTTTATAGCATTGTTGAATAAATTTCTATCATCTTTTGCGCCTGCGTTTCTAAGGAAAAATCACTTTTCATTCCTCTTACCATTAACTTTCTCCAGGCTTTTTTATCGGTTTTAAATAGCGTGTAGGCATCGATTAAACGATCCTTTAGATGCGCTTCATCATAAGGGTAAAACGAAAAGCCATTTCCACGCCTAGTGAACGGGTCATAGTCTATCACACTATCGGCCAATCCTCCAGTCTTTCTAACAAGGGGAACGGTTCCATATTTCATCGCAATCATCTGTGATAAACCGCATGGCTCTACCCTTGATGGCATTAAAAATAAATCCGCACCACTGTAAATGTAATTGGGCTCAGTGGCGTCATAACCAATATTTAATTTGACTTGATTGGGATGGTTTTTTTCAATGGATTGTAACGCTTCAGTAATCGCTTGGTCGCCGGTTCCTAATAAAACAAATTGAATGTCACTGTATTCATCTAAAAGGTCATCTAACATTTTTAAAATAATCGGAAAGCCTTTTTGTTCGGTGATTCGACTAACCATTCCAATGACAAATTTATTGAGTCCCATATCAAGATGCATTGTTTCTTGTAAGTAGAGTTTGTTTTCGGTTTTTGTAAATAGTGTCCCTTGATCATACTGCGACAATATAACTTTATCGGATTGGGGTCTAAACACTTTCGCTAACCCATTTAAAACCCCATGAAAATCGCGTTCTCTTTTGAGTAAAGCATTGGTCAAATTTTTGCCATAATACTCATACTTTAATTCATTACGGTAAGTTGGGGATACGGTTGACAATTTATCCGCATGCATAATGCCTTCTTCTAAAAAGTTAATCTCACCATTATTTTGGTGCGTTAGATTCAAAGCCGCGCACACATCTTTTTGACAATGGCCTTGATAATCAATATTATGAATGGTTAAAAAGGTTTTGGGCGGATCGCTTAAAGTTTCTTTTAACAATTTAGGGATTAAGCCTGTATGCCAATCATGAAGATGTAAAATGTCAATATCGCCTAAAATTGTTAAACTTTCTTTAACCGCAAGATTAAAAAACGCAAACCGTAAACAATCATCATCATAGCCATACAACTTTTCGCGTTCAAAATACTTAAAGTTCTCTATAAAGTAATACGTGACTTTGTTTTTTTCGTGCTTATACAGTCTAATTTTACGGGTTTCTCCTGCAAAATCAAACGTTTTAGACGCTAAGTACGTATACGTTTGAACAAAGGCTTTTTTAATTTGAGGATAAAGCGGTAAAATCACACTGATTTCTAAGCCTTTTTTACTTAAAGCACTTGATAAACCGCCAATAACATCCGCAAGGCCCCCAGTTTTTACATAGGGATAGGCTTCGCTACCGACAAATAAGACGTTTAACGCACTTTGATCGGTTAAAATTTGTTCTTTTTGAGTCACAAAGGGTTGTGTTTTACTGCCTTCAATCACGGTTCCACTTTTCACCACGACCCCTTTATCGATGACAGCGTGAGACACGTAAGCATTTTTTTCAATGACGGCGTTACTCATTAAAACACTATGTGATACTTCGCTGTTTTTTTGAATGACACAATCGCGTCCTATCACACTTTTTATAACGCTCCCACGAATATATGACCCACTTGATATCAATGAATCATGAACATAAGCGTTGGAGCCATATCTTGCAGGTGGGGCAGTTTTTTCTTTGGTTAAAATCGGCGCTTCTCTTTTAAAAATAAAGCGGCCAATTTCAAAATTTAACATATCTAAATTGGCTCGATGATATGTATAAGGGTCATGAATCCGTTTTGTGTATGCATCGTGGGTATAAATGTTTCGCGTTAATTGATTATTTTTATGTAACATTTCGTTGATGGTTTTATAAGGCAAGGTATCATAAGCCATAATAAATTCCATTAAAGTCGCTTTATTGATTATATAAGCTTCTAAGCGATAATTGCCATGCATGATTTCTGTAATGTCGGCATTTGACTTGATGTGCGCATCTAATCCCTTTATAAAATCAATATTCCAAACAATATCAGATGGAATGATTAAACAATATTTTTGCGTCGAACGTCTAAAGTATTCAAAGTGTTCATGCATTCTTTGAAACGTTAAGTTTTCTTCACTCGGCAACATCATGTTTTTAGGGGGTAAAATAAATAACCCATCACGCCTTCTGTCTAAGTTCCACCGCTTCCCACTGCCTATATGATCTTGAAGGGAACGGTAATTTCCAAAAGGAAAAATCGCCACATTGGTAATGCCCGCATTCTTAATATTAGAAAGCGCAAAATCAATCAAGCGATACCTTCCTGCAAACGGCAAGGCTCCTGGCATTCTATGGAGGGTAAGTTTTTCAAATTGTCCCCGCGAAGACGCATCGACAATCGCTAATAAACTATTCAAAGCTACCATCTCCTAAAGCCCATAAAATATCGTTATCGATTACGTTTACTTGATCATAGACAATATTGGTATTTGGGGGAATAACGGTTCCTTCTAAGGCGATCACATTTTTTAACTTACAGTTATCATTGACCGTCACATTGGAATGCAAAACACAATATTCAACTGAAGCGGATTCTCTTACAACAACCGATTCAGAAATCACAGAATGATGAATTGAGCCTTGTATCAAACACCCATCAGAAATAAGTGACTTTTTAACCGGTTCTTTTAGCGCAATATGATGCGGTGGAAAGTCACTTGAACGCGTATAAATTGGAAGCGTTTTATAATCGTTTAACTTTAAATATTCAGGATGATCAATTAAATCCATATTGGCTTCAAATAATGTTTCAATCGTTCCAACATCTCTAAAATAGCCTTCAAATATATAGCCATTTAAATGATACTGTTCACTTAAAGCTTTTGGGATAATATCTTTTCCAAAATCAAACCCTTCTGGCATATCAACGCTTAAAAGCTTCGATAAAACCGCGCGATTAAACACATATATTCCCATTGACGCAAAATCGCCTTTAGGCGCCGTTGGCTTTTCTTCAAACTCCATTATTTTACGCGTTTCATCCATGGAAAATACCCCATACCGACTTAAATCATCGTGCGGTTTGAATGCAGAAATGGTGATATCAGCGTTTGAAGATTTATGATCTTCAATTAAGGCGTTATAATCCATTTTATACACATGATCGCCCGATAATATTAAAACATATTCACTGTCGTGACGCTTTAAAAAATGCATGTGTTGACGCACTGCGTGGGCGGTGCCTTTTTGCCATTTTTCCCCTTCATATGAAGTAAAGGGCGTTAAAAACTGAATCCCTCCAGGCGTCACGTCTAAATCCCAAGCCGCCCCATGTTCGATATAATGCATTAAACTATGGGGTTCATACTGTGTGACAACCCCAATGGTATTGATGAAAGAATTGGTTAAGTTGGATAAAACAAAATCAATCAAACGATATTTCCCACCAAATGGAACGGCCGGTTTGGCCATATGTTTGGTAATTGGATGAAGCCTTGTGCCTTTTCCCCCGACTAAAAGCATCGCAACAACGTTACTTTTCACTAGGACCCTGCCATTTCAAAATGGCGATACTTAATGGGGCTAACAATAATTTTAGCGTGTATTTAAAATCCTTAAAATTCGCTTTTTCAGGGGTTAAATCATTGCCGTTATATAAATCGGACCCACCATAGATTTGTTTATCTGAATTCATGATTTCACGGTAAATCCCGTCTTTAGGGACGCCTAAAGAAAAGTCATGGTGGACTTCTGGCGTTAAATTAAGCACTACGATTAATAATTCGCTTTTGTTTTTACTATATCTAATAAAACTAATCACACTTTGTTCATTATTATCCGCATCAATCCACTGAAACCCTTCCGCTTCATGGTCAAGTTCGTAAAGCGCTTTTTCTGTTTTAGATAAAGCGTTCATATCACGGTTAAATGTTAAGGCCGATTGATGCATCGGGTAAGACAATAAATTCCAATCAAGTTCGGTGTAATCTTTCCATTCGTGCATCTGCGCAAATTCTTGGCCCATAAATAGTAAGGTTTTCCCTGGATGGGTATGAAGATAGCCAATGAGCGTGCGGTAATTCGCAAATTTTTGCCAGTAGTCTCCAGGCATCTTATCCACCAACGTTTTCTTCCCATGAACGACTTCATCGTGTGAAAACGGTAAAACATAATTTTCACTAAAAGCATACATCAAGGAAAACGTTAATAAATTATGATGGTATTTTCGGTGGATCGGATCTTTTGAAAAATATTTTAGGGTATCGTTCATCCAGCCCATATTCCATTTATAATTAAATCCTAAGCCCCCCAAATGCGTTGGATGGGTCACTTTAGGATACGCACTTGAATCTTCCGCAATTAAAAGGGCGTGAGAATGGGTATTAAAAACATGGTAAGAAAGCGACTTCAAAAACTCTAATGCGCCTAAATTTTCCCCTTTATTAGCGTCGCCATGGTAATAAAGCATATAACTGACCGCATCAATTCTAAAGCCATCCATATGAAGTTCTTTCATAAAATACAAAGCAGAACTGATTAAAAAGCTTCGTGTAAAGCCTTTTCCTAAATCAAAATTGACGGTGCCCCACTCTTTGTTAAGCGCAATTTCATCATCCGGATATTCAAATAAAGGGGAGCCATCAAAGCGAAATAAGCCATGCGCGTCTTTACAAAAATGCCCAGGCACCCAATCTAAAATCACTTTAATATCATGTTGATGACATTGGTCGATGAAATACTTTAAATCATCAACCGTTCCATACCTTGAAGTCACCGCATAATAGCCTAATCCTTGATAGCCCCATGAGCCATCAAAGGGATGTTCTATAATCGGCATTAATTCCACATGGGTAAAGTGATTGTCAAGCAAATAAGGGATTAAGTAATCCACCAAATCCGCATACGTATGAAAATTCCCATCCGGTCTTCTCATCCACGTTCCAACGTGAAGTTCATAAATATTCATAGGGGCGTCATAAGGTTTTTCTTCAGCGCGCTTTTTCATATACGCATGATCACGCCACTCATAAAGATCACGGTCAACAACGATGCTTAAGGTTTCTGGTCTGTGGGCATGATAAAAACCAAAGGGATCGACCTTATCAAACACATCGCCCGCTTCGCTAAAGATTCTCAATTTATACCGTTTCCCTTTTAAGTCTTGATCCACGGTTATAGAAAAGACGCCTTGGTCATTTTCACGCGTTAAACGATGCGTTTGATCGTTATAGCCATTAAACTCACCAATGACACTAACGCCACTAGCATTCGGCGCATACACTCTAAATAAAGTGCCCTTCACTTTTGTGTTTTCTTTGATCAAATGGGCCCCAAAAAATTCATACATATCAATGAGTTGACCATTGTCTAAATAATACTGTGTGTCATGATTAAATGTTTTCATAAATCCCCCAGATTAAAATTGACGTTTAATTAAATCGTAAGTAAACCCCTCGCGCATTAATTTTTGAATCAACTTTTGTTTTTCTTTAAAATCATTTAAATTATATTTATTTTTTAATTGATGAACCCTTTTTTCAATTAACCCTTCTTCATCGCTATCTTTTTTCGCTTCGTTTATATAAGCATCGATTAAGGGATGAATCATACTATGAGAAAACCCTTTACGGCGCAATTGATTATAAAGTTTTTCTTTTTGTTTTTGGATAGGATATCGTTTAAGATGGGACGCTTCGTTTTGTATGATGGTTTGAATTTTATCGCGTTGAATGGAGGCTTTAAACCGTTTTAATTGATCGTTAATTAAGGCTTCACTAAACCCCTCTTTTAAAAGTTTTTGACGTAAAAATTCCGGGCCTTTTAATTCAAAATTCAACGCGTCATCCACTTTTAATTGTAACGCTTTTTCATCATCGATATAGCCTAGTGATTCTAAGTGAACAATAACTTGTTCTAACACACCGTAAGAGACATCATAAGCTTTCAATGCGTTTTTCAACGCTTGTTTTGAATAATGTTTTTTTCCTAAAAAGTTTATCGCTTTTTGCATCAAATCATTAAACGAATTGTCACGCATCATCGCTTTAAAATCAGATTCAGTTAAACTCGGTTTTTGAAGCAAGTGATAACTCATTACTGTATCGGTATGCAGGGTGTAAGTTTCTTTATTGATCACACAGTCAAAATAATTCTTTTTAGACGCTTTGATGGATTTCACATGATAAGATTTACTCATTGTTAAACACACTTAAAGCCCTTAAAAACATGCGATCATTTGCTAGCTTTGAACGATACTCAAACATCGCTTCATTGAGTGCTTGTGCAGTTTCAAAATCAAGGGTGCCATCGAGCGTTAAATCATGAGCCGTTTGAAAGGCTTTTAACGCTTCTTGTGTTTCTAAATCAAAGTAGCCATCTTGTCTTATTTCACCATAGCCTAATGTATCTAACATAATTTGCATAGGCTTAATGATTCTAAGATCCACTTGATCATATTCAAAGGTTTTATCGCCCTCAAAATATAAACTCCCTAAGGTGAATATTGTATCCGGTATAACTTCAGTGGTTGGGATAACCCCTTGATAATCGCCACCCATTTGATTGATCCAGTTTCCGTTTGACGTTAGCCAATGCCCTCTTGAAATTCTCATTTCATCGCCTTTTAAAATATCAGGGCTATAAGTATATTGCATGGTTCCTTTGCCTAAAGATTCTATGCCTAATACTTCATAGCCACCATGTTCTAACATGGCTGAGGCGAAGACTTCTGATGCACTGGCAGAAAAATCATTTATCAAAGTCACAATGTCATAATCTCTTGGTTCAGTTTGACTGCCGTAAAAATGTTGTGGCTCACTAGCCATTCCTTGTTCAAATGCTTTAATAGAAAACATCGGGTTTCCATCATCGACTAAAAATAAATTCAAGATGTTTAAAACCGCATTTAAATAACCGCCTCCATTATTTCTTACATCCACAACCAAGCCTTCAATATCATCGTTTTCTAACGTGAGTAATGCTTGATTGAAACGGGTAAATGTTTCGGTTCCAAAACTATTAATCTTTATATATCCAATCGGTTTTCCACCGTCCATAAATAGGTCGTATTCAACGGTTGGATTATCAATTTCTGCGCGGGTCATCGTAAAATAAAGAATCTCTGATATCCCAGGACGTTCAACCCCAATTTCAACATCAGTGCCCTCTTCGCCCATAATCGCAAGCATCACCGCAATCATGCCTTGGCCTCTTAAATCTTCGCCATCGACATGACTAATTAAATCGCCATTTAATAAGCCTGCGCGTTCAGCGGGTGAATGTTCAAAAACCGTACGAATGACAGGAGAATTGTTGATAGCTTCAACACTTACCCCAATTCCCACAAAGCTTTCTGCCATACGGTTATTTAAGCGCGTCACTTCATCTTCTGTGTAATAAGCGGAGTAGGGATCGTCTAATGCATCAAATACCCCATACGTCGCCGCTTCAATCAAGGCTTCGCTGCTTACGCCTTGATAATGATACGTTTCTAAATATTCGATAACCGTTTTAAAGCGACTTAAGTCATAATCAAACGTGTCATCATTTTCCCCATTATCTACCGAATCGTTTGGATCGTTATGATCCGAATCATTATTCCCGTTATCCACTTCTCCATTAGGATCATCGCCGTTTTCGACTTCAATCTGTTCAGTATCAGCGCATGCGCCGAGTGAGATGATTAATGCGAAAAGTGAAATCAGTAAAATTATCTTTTTCATTGCCCACATCCTTTTTAGTGATTAGTCATTTAAGGTTTCTAAAGCGGTTTGAATTTTTAGATCATTGGCATAATCGTTTCTAAATGCAATTAAGTTTTCGTTTAACGTTGATGCTGTGTCAAAATCTACTTCTCCACTCACCGTTAAATCGTAAGTCTCTTGGAAGGTTTTGACAGCTTCTTTTGTGGCTTCATCAAAGTATCCATCGGTTCTTAAGTCAAAGGCATATAGCGCATTTAACGCTTTTTGTAATGACTCAGTTCTTGAATCGACTGTATCATAAGTTAGCGGATTGTCTAAAATATAGAGGTTTTGAATGTCAAACGCTTCGCTTCTTTTAACTTCCCTTGTTGGATATAAGCTTTCTTGGTCGCCCCCTATATTGTTGATCCACGTGTTATTCGGCGTTAACCAAATCCCGTTGGATAAGTGTAACTCATCGTTATTCATATTGCGGTGTGAAAACGGGGTTTGCATCGTGCCTTTTCCAAAACTAGGCAGCCCATATACGTCATATTCCCCGTGTTGTTTCATTGCAGCGGCGAATACTTCTGAAGCACTGGCAGAAAATTCGTTGATCACTGTGATAATGTCGTATGGTTTTTTCTCATCACCCGTTGCGTCATACTCTGTGCGATTCACTTCACCACTTGCAAAGGTCTCTGTTGCAAACAATGGTTTATCAGACTCAATTAAGAATAAATCCATCATCTGAACGACTGTATCTAAACGCCCACCACTATTATCTCTTAAATCTATAATTAAACCTTCAATGCCACTTTCTTCTAAGTCATTTAAGGTTGCTTCAAAGATTTCAAAGGTTTCGTGTCCAAAACTATTTACTGAAATATAGCCTATGGTTTTATTGCCATCTTCAAATATTTCATAAGTCACGGTAGGATTAGGAATTTCTTCTCGCGTCATCTCCATAAATAATGTTTCATCGACGCCACTGCGTGCAATCCCAAGTTCTACGGTCGTGCCTTCTTCCCCTTGGACCAACATTAACGTTTCTAAATAAGAAAGCCCCTCAACATTATCACCCTCCACATAAGTGATACGATCCCCTGCTCTAAGGCCTGCACGCTCAGCAGGCGAATCTTGCCAGACACGCTGAATAACGACATCATCATTCATGTTTTCTACCGTTACCCCTACACCAACGAATGATTCTCCTAATGATTGTTGGAATTGTTCGTATTCTTCTTCTGTATAATACGAACTAAAAGGATCATCCAATGTATCAATCATCCCTTGAATAGCGCCTTGCCATAAATCTTCTTGACTGGGTTCACTGTAATGGTAGTTTTCTAATATGTCCATGATGGTATTAAACCTAGCCTGTTCTTCTTCATCTGGGTTTCCTATATTAAAATTGATGCCCTCACACGCCATCAAACTCAACACACTAACCATACCAACTAACAATAATAATAGTTTTTTCATCATTAATCCTCTCCTTGATACGTTGTAAAATCGCCATGAATCTCTGTGGCAGGGGTCGCAAACACAAACGCTTCAGGGTCAGTTTGTGCAATAATGCGACGAATAATATAGTATTCATCTCTGGTGATGACACTGATTAACATGGTTTTATCTTCTAGGTGGTACCCACCCTTAGCTGGGACTAAAGAAACCCCGCGTTCTACCGATTCATAGATTTTTTGTTTAATGGTATCTGGCATACTGGTAATAATATGAACGGCCTTTAAGGTACTCGCCCCTGCGACGACAACATCAGCAACTTTTCCACTAATAGCCATCAGTAAAATCGCATAAAGTCCCATCGCAATTCCTCTGTTAGGATCATGAAAGAACACAATAACCCCTGATAAGACGATGGCACCATCGACGATATATATCGACACACTTAATGGAAGTTTTACAATGCGATGCAAGATTTTAATAGGAATATCGGTTCCACCGCTTGTGCCGCCGTATTTAATCACCATTCCAAACCCAATCCCTAAAATAGCGCCCCCAAATATAACATATAATAACGGATCATCGGGAATGGGTAAAAACGGGGAAAATGTTTCTAATAAAAATAAAAATACCGGAAACATAATAGAGCCATATATACTTCGAGTGAACGATTTAAAGCCTAAGAAAAACCATCCCATAAGTAAAAGTACAACATTTAAAATCGCCACGACATAAGACACTCTTAAGCCCAATACTTCACCGAATAAAATCCCTACACCACTCACCCCACCAATGACATAGCCTGGTGGATAGATGAAATAATAGATGCCTGCGACCATAATAAATACGCCTAAAGTAATATAAGCGTAACGCTCTAAAAATGAAATACTACGCATTGTCTTGATGCATCTTCCATTTAAAATAGGCGTTAATGAATGGGTCTAAATCCCCATCCAAAACTTTTTCTACATTCCCAGTCTCATGGTTTGTACGATGATCTTTTACCATATTATAAGGATGCATCACATAAGAGCGAATTTGAGATCCAAAAGCATTTGATCCCTCGCTTTGTTTCATATCTTCTATCGTTTTAGTCTTTCTTTCAATTTCTCTTTGATAAAGCTTTCCTCTTAAAATCTTTAATGCTTGTTCTCTATTTTGGATTTGTGAGCGTTCATTTTGACACGTCACAACTATGTTGGTGGGTTTATGAGTAATTCTTACCGCACTATCTGTGGTGTTGACGCTTTGGCCCCCGGCCCCTGAACTTCTGTAGGTATCAATTTTTAAATCGCTGTCGCTTATGTCAACTTCAATCGTATCATCTATTTCAGGCACAACATTAATACTCGCAAAGCTTGTATGACGTCTCCCTGAAGAATCAAACGGAGAAATTCTTACGAGTCGGTGAACCCCGGATTCCGCTTTTAATAAACCAAATGCGTAGTCGCCTTTAATGGTAATCGTTGCGCTTTTTAATCCAGCTTCTTGACCGTCTAAATAGTCATTGATTTCAAACGTAAACCCTTTTTGTTCGCTGAAACGTTTAAACATTCGATAAAGCATTATTGCCCAATCTTGACTTTCTGTGCCCCCAGCACCTGGGTGGATTTCAACGATGGCGTTTAAAGCGTCGTATTCTTCTGATAAGAAGAGTTTTCTTTCTAAATCATCAAACGCATGGTTGGTTTCTTTGATTAATTGATCAATCCCTTCGGTCGCTTCACCGAGTGTGATTAATTCTAAAGAAAGTTCAATGGTTTCAAGTTTGTCAAATAAATCATTATAGCTTGCTAAGGAGGATTTTAACCGTTTGAGCTTTTGGATGGTTTTATTGGCCGTTTTATGGTCATCCCAAAAACTATTTTCATAGGTAAGCGTTTCTAATGATTCAATTTCTTGTTTTAAATGCTCAGGATTCATGAGCTGTTTTAAATCGTTTAAACGATGTTGAAATGATTCATAATAATTTTTTATTTCATGCGTTTCCATAAACATCATTCCTTGTTTGATTAAAGACTCAAGAAGCACTCTTGAGTCTTTTGATTTTTAACGTCCGTGACAGTGTTTGTATTTTTTCCCGCTGCCACAAGGGCAGGGTTCATTCCGTCCGATTTTCTTTTTACGAACTGGTTGTTTCTTTTTCGTCTCTTCTTTACCTGAAGAGGTCTTTGTTGGTTTTGCGACTTGTTGGCGTTGCATGTTTTCTCGTATTTGTGAGCGTAACATATAACTTGTCACATCGGCTTCAATCGAAGCAACCATGTCTTCAAACATCGAATAGCCAATCTCTTTGTATTCCCCGAGGGGGTTTTGTTGGCCATAAGAACGAAGGCCGATACTTTGACGGAGTTCACTCATCTGATCGATATGTTTTACCCAATACGTATCCACCACTCGAAGTAAAATGACTTTTAAAAATTCATTAAACTTTGCTTCTCCGTATTGTTCATATTTAGCATCAAAAACTTCTAAGAAAACACGATTTAAATACTGAACAGCGTCATCATAATTTGTTTTCAGTTTAGATTTTTCAATAAGGCCAGCGGGATAAACTTTTTTATCAAGGGCATTAAATAAATCAGATGTATCTACGCGCTGGTCTTTGTCTTCTAAGTCAATGTGTTGGCTTACCAGTCTTTCGATATGTCTTAAGGCAATCGGTTTTGCCATTTCAACAATCGAATCTTTGGTTAAGACATCACGTCTTTGTTGGTAGATGACTTCTCTTTGTTGGCGTAAAACTTCGTCATATTGTAAAACCGTTTTACGACGATCGTAGTTATTCCCTTCAATTTGCTTTTGCGCTCTTTGAATAATTCTTGAAAAGATTTTATAGTTTAAAGGTCCCTTTTTTTCTCCTTTAGAGCTATTAAAACGTTCAACTTGTTTTTTAAAACGATCCCCCGCAAAGCGAATCACTAATTCATCGTCACCTGATAAATAAAATTGCGAAAACCCTGGGTCTCCTTGACGCCCACTTCGCCCGCGCAGCTGATTATCAATACGACGTGATTCATGACGCTCTGTCCCAAGGACCGCAAGCCCGCCTAAATCCGTAACGCCGGGGCCTAATTTAATATCCGTTCCGCGCCCTGCCATGTTGGTGGCGATGGTTACAGAGCCCTTATGACCCGCATTTTCAATAATTTCCGCTTCTCTTTCATGGTTTTTCGCATTTAATACATTATGCGTAACGCCACGTTTTTTTAAGAGTTTTGATAATTTTTCAGAACTTTCAATTGACACGGTCCCGATGAGTAAGGGTTGACCTTTATTGTGACGCTTTTTAATTTCATCGGCTAAATAAATGTATTTATCATCCATATCCGCGAAAATGGCGTCGTTGGCATCCTCGCGAATGACCGGTTCGTTGGTAGGAATTTGAATAACAAACATATTGTATATGTTTTGAAATTCCTCTTCTTCTGTTTTCGCTGTCCCTGTCATACCGGATAATTTATCGTACATTCTAAATAAATTTTGAAAGGTAATCGTCGCAAGGGTCGTTGATTCTTTTTTGATTTGTACGGCTTCTTTCGCTTCTAAAGCTTGATGCAGCCCTTCTGAATACTGTCTACCAGGCATTAAACGCCCCGTAAATTGATCAACCAATACCACCGCATCATCTTGAACGACATAATCAACATCTCTTTCCATCGTAAAGTGCGCTTTAATCGCATTATTAATATGATGTAAAAGCGTTACGTGATCAAGGTCATATAAATTATCTAACCCAAAATGGCGTTCTGCTTTTTGAACCCCTGAACTATTTAATGTCACATTTTTCGTCTTGGCTTCATATTCATAATCGTCTTCTCCTAAAGTACGCGCAAACGCGTTGGCTTGTTCGTAGAGGTTTTGGGTTTGTTTTGCGCCCCCTGAAATAATTAAAGGCGTTCTCGCTTCATCGACTAAAATCGAGTCTACCTCATCAATAATGGCGAAAGACAATTTTCTTTGGACCATATCTTCTTTATAAATCACCATATGATCTCTTAAATAATCAAATCCTATTTCATTGTTTGTAGAGTATAAAATATCGCAAGCGTACGCTTCTTTTTTCTCATCTTTACTCATATCGCGGACATTGAGCCCAACGCTTAATCCTAAAAACCGAAAAATATCTCCAATTTCCCCTTGAGCTTCACGGGAAGCGAGATATTCATTGACCGTAACAATATGAACGCCTTCTCCTTTTAATGCATTTAAATAAGCAGGCATGACAGCGGTTAAGGTTTTCCCTTCACCCGTTTTCATCTCTGCGATGTCCCCATCATGGAGGACTTTCGCGCCCATAATTTGAACTTTAAAGGGCGTCATGCCCGTTACACGGGTTGATGCTTCTCTTACAACTGCAAAAGCTTCTGTTAAAATATCATCATACGTTGCATCATTTTTTAAGCGTTCTTTAAATGTTTCTGTTTTTCCTTTTAAGGCTTCATCAGAGAGTGCATGCATCTCTTCTTGAAGCGCGATAACCGAATCGGCGAATTTGGCAAGTGGTTTTTGCGCTCTTCTCGACGGGTCAAAAAACTTTTTTAGCATATTTCCACCTCATTTTTTCATATATATAATACCATAAAGCGGACGTTTTAAAAAGATAAACCGCTTATGGATTGTGAATTTTTAATGGCCGTTTTATCTATTAAAAAAGGCCCTTTTTCAAGGACCTTTAAAGGTTACTCTGTTTCAATGACTGCGTAATCGCCATCGTTTCTCAAATATAAAACGTTAATGCGCTTTGTTGAGGTGTCTTTGTAGATGTAAAAGTCATGTCCTAACATATTCATCGCAGTAATCGCTTCTTCGCTTGACATTTCTTCTGGAGAAAGTTGTTTTTTCTTAACCGGTGGGCCGACCAATTCTCTTTCTAATGCTTCTAAGTCAACATCATCGTTGAATAAGTCTGCAACCCCTTCTTTTTTACGAAGAGAACGATTGACTTTCGTTTTATTTTTTCTTATTTGGCTCTCAAGTTTATCAATCGCAAGATCAATTGCAGCGTACATATCTTCTTCTGCAACTTCAGCACGCATTGTGTAATACTTTGTAGGGATGGTCACTTCTACTTTGTGGTGATCATTGTAGGTTTTACATACAA
>LFIK01000734.1_pt1 | contig 24991 bp, 22 predicted proteins | sample 643401 | NCBI WGS metagenome assembly LFIK01 (sample SAMN03777447, study PRJNA286221) | soda lake metagenome | biome: soda lake; feature: Kulunda steppe; material: water; isolation source: sample T5-Br brine of Lake Tanatar-5 | place: Russia: Kulunda steppe | collected 2010-07
CCTGCCTCCCGGAAACGGCGGTTCCATGCAACGCTGTCCCGTTTCGATCCAGCAGCACATCCTCCGCGTCATCGAGGTCGAGCTGGCCATAAGCAGTTTCAAAATTCAATACACCGGGTCCCAATGGCTGTTCCACAAAGAGATCCACCGTCCAGAAACGGTAATCGACGTCTCTTCCCGTAACTTGCTCGGTGGCCACCCGGTTTTGGGCATCGAAAGATACTCCGACTCCAACGGTGCTTTTCTCACCCAGATAGGTCGCCGAGTTGTAGTACCCGCTCTCATGATCGCCAAAATTCACCGCCGCCCGGGCACTGTAGCGGAGATCACCCTCGCCGCGAGCCGGGCTTCGACTCCAGCCATCATAAATACCCAAATAGTATTTAAGGTGGAGAGTCTCTGTCTGAGAATGATCCCCCCAAAACGTCACGCCTTCATCCCGGACCTGCGCGTCCATCCGTAGGCCCGAGTCGGTTCCCTGGATCGTCGAGGTGGAAAAGGCGGTTAACGCCCGGCCGCCGTAGCTCAGGTTCTTGTAGGCAAATGCCGGACGGTCAATCGCCATCAGGGCCCCGGCGCTCGTCGTCCCCGCTTGCCGACCAGTGCCGGGTGAGATGTGGCGTCCGACAAAGAACTGGGTTTCGTCATACGGTTTAAAATGCAGGTGGGCATCAATCAACTGGACGGCGGATCCGGAAACCTCCGTCGCCATGGCGAACCCTGCCCATTCCACAACTTCCCCGCGAACAAAGATTCGTGCCCGACGAAGGCGAAACTCCGCGTCGTCGCCCACAAGGTCGCTGTCATTGTAAATAAAAAGGGGTTGCAGGCGCGCTCCCACACCAACCCAACCCTCTTCCCCGAAATGGAGGCGGGTAGGAAGATCGGGGCCCGGGTCACTCTCGGCGGGAACGATCTCTTCATTCTCCGGGAAGTCCGCTTCGTTGCCCAAACCGTCGGGAACGAGAATCGAACCTAAAACCAAAACCAATCCAACCGCTCCTGGAACGAAAAATCTAGAACTACTGCGCATCCATAGGTTCTAACCAACTGCCCCAAAGTGGGAAACTCTTTAATGCGAGATCTCGAAGTTGAAGAAGAACTTATATAGGTGGCGAAAGCGAGAGCGAGGGAGAAGTTAACGCCGGAGGCGGCATGGACATCGATCCATCGGTTCTCGATGGCGACACCCAACATCACTACCTGCGAGGCAGCTATCGTATCGGCCCCAGTCAGTTCCACGGTGTTACGGCTCCGTTTCGTAGACTCGTTCAGCCCGGCGGATCGTTCCTTCTTTCTTAAGAAATACGGGCGGGAGAAGGCGAAACGCTTTGGGAGGATTACCCTATCCTGGATTACTGAGCCAAATGGGATGTTTGAGGGGAGAAGACAGGCTGAAGCCTGCACTCTGAACCGATCTGTGGTGGGTTTTCGGAGTTCTCTGGTTTAGAGTGCGCGCTTTAGACAGGCAATAAGCACAAGTCAAAAATTTCAGGCATTTTCGGCACGGAATTCGAAAGTTTTTTCTTGTATGAGAACGGCCACTAATCGGCGCAGGTTCTTGCGCATGACATCGACAATAGCCTTGGTGTGATGGTCTCCTTCGGCTTTCTTTTTGTCGTAATAGGCCCGGAGTTGCGGGTCGTGCAGGAGCGAGCAGACGCTGGCTTGAAACAAGGCAGTGCGAGCTGCTTCCACCCCTCGTTTGGATAGTTTCACCTTCCCTTTGTATTTTCCGGACTCTCGCACGCGAGGATCGTAACCGAAGTGAGCCTGAAGCTTGGCCACGAGCTTTTTTTTGTAGCGGCCTTTCTCTTTGGGAACCCACTTGGTAAAGTCATCGGGCAGGAAAGCGACAATGATGGGGACAGTGACCTTTCCGAAACCGGGAAGGCTGCCTATGAGGCGTTGCATCTTTGCCCCGTCCTTATATTCCAAGACAGCCCGCTTGATCTCATGATCGAAGTTGGCGATGCCTTCGCAGGTTTTCTCGATGTTTTCGAGGAGCTGAACCAGTGCTATCGAGGAGGCTTGGGCCATGGCCTCGGGAGTCAGGCTGCTGCAAGCGGCCTCATGCAGTTTCTGGGCCTTGTCGCCGACGGCCTCGCGCAGCGTCTCCAAGGGCAGTTGGCTCAACCGAACCGGGGTCGGCGCCTTCAAGAGCAATCCGCGCACGGCGCGGCTGGTCAGCCTCAGCCCGACTTGTTTGCCCTCGGGGAAAACCAGGTCGAGCAAATCGCCGCCAGCTTTGAGAAGATTGGTGCATTGGTTGCGCAATGTCTGGCGCGCGGAGACCAAGGCCTGCAGGCCGAGCTTTTGGCTCTTTCCCTCATAGCGGAAACGCTCGAGTTTGCCGCGGTAGAGGCGGCCGATCTCGCAAAGGGTGGCGGCATCGATCTTATCGGTCTTGTTGTCGCGAATGGCATTGGCCGACGAATACAAGCGCTTTGTTAACAAAGGATTGAGCTGGTAAACCGCGTAGTCCTCCTCATGGAGCCGATCACACCAGGCCAGATGGTGCCGGCCGGTGGCCTCGATAAAAATAGCCGTGGCGGAGGCTTCGACCTGGTGGACATGGAGCACCTCAAGAAGCTCCAGCCAGCCCGTGCGAGTTTTCGGCAATTGACCGCTCGTGATCGGTTCGCCCCCGGCGTTTTCGATTTGATATTGGATGCCATTTCCGTGAGTATCGATTCCCATCGTGAAGTTCATGGTTATGTTCCTTTCGTTGACAGGTTTGAGGAAAATCCGGCGGCTTTGGCTTATGGCCAAGTAAACTCATCTCGAGTTTCAGGCGATAAAAACACGCCGGAAAAGTTGGATCCCTCCGGGCTTTGTCTAAGGCTAACAGAGGTCCTGTAGCGCGTGTGATAAAACACCAGAGGAAAAATTCTTTTAACCTGTCTTGCGCGGTGGTGACAAGGGTCGGGCTTCGCCGAGCTACACCCCCATGGGGGCTCCGCTCGCCCGACCCGTCACCACCTTCTTCAATTGGTGGTTTCTTACATAAGCGCGTTTCTGCGCAAGATAGGCCGCCGCATCATAAGCGACCACCAGGATGACCGTCTAGCCGCCAACCCGGTTGAGACGCTACAAACGGGCCGCTGCCGTTTCCGTGTCCCGTAAAAAACTTTCGTAGGCGTCGACGATTCCCGCCCGAAGAGGGATTCGCGCTTTCAAACCGAGCGCGCTCGCGGTCGAGACGTCCAACAGTTTCCGGGGCGTGCCGTCCGGTTTCGATTCATCGAATGTCAGCGATCCGGTGTAACCCACGATTTCTTTTACCAGTTCGGCGAGTTCACGGATGGTCACATCGGCCCCACTACCGAGGTTCACCCAATCAGGGGGATTCTCCACTTGCACCAAATGAAAGCAGGCGTCCGCCAAATCGTCCACGTGCAGGAATTCGCGACGGGGCGAGCCGGTTCCCCAAACCACCACTTCCGAACGGTTCTTTTCCTTCGCATCGTGGAAGCGCCGGATCAGAGCGGGCAGCACATGGGAGTTCTCAGGGTGGTAATTGTCGCCCGGACCGTAGAGGTTGGTCGGCATCGCGGAATGAAAGAGAACGCCATACTGCTGACGGTAATACTGACATAATTTCAACCCCGCAATTTTGGCTACGGCGTAGGCTTCGTTAGTCGGCTCGAGAGACCCGCTCAGAAGACAATCTTCCGGCATGGGCTGGGGAGCGTGTTTCGGATAAATGCAGGAGCTTCCGAGAAAAAGGAGCCGCTTGGCGCCATGCCGATAAGCGGCGTGGATGGTGTTGGCGGCGATTTGCAGGTTTTCGTAGATGAACTCCGCCGGGTAGGTTTTGTTCGCGTGGATCCCTCCTACTTTCGCCGCCGCGATGATCACCAGGTCGGGCCTTTCCTCCTCCATGAATTGATCGACGGCTGATTGCGAGAGCAGATCCAGTTCGGACCGGGAACGAAGAACCAGACGTTCACACCCTGCGGCTTTGAAGCGCCGCACCAACGCCGAACCGACCATTCCGCAGTGTCCGGAGATATAGATTTTCTGTTCGTTCATCGTTTAATCAGTAAGCCCCAAGTATCGGTCAGTGGGATGATTTCCCCGCCAAATATTGTTTCAGTCCAGCCTCTTGTTCCGCCAAGGCGAGGTCAGCGGCAACCATGATTCGGACTAACTCTTTAAAACGAACCTTCGGCTCCCAATCCAGCTGTTTTTTGGCTTTGGCGGGATTTCCCATCAGGAGCTCCACTTCGGCGGGGCGCTCGTAACGTTTGTCGTGTTTCACGTATTTCTCCCAATCGAGGTCCAGACAAGTGAAGGTCTCTTGAAGGAACTCACGGACACTGTGAGTTTCGTTGGTCGCGATCACGTAATCGTCCGGGCGATCCTGTTGGAGCATAAGCCACATCATTTCAACATACTCCTTGGCGTAGCCCCAATCTCGTTTGGCGTCAAGATTCCCCAAGTACAGGAAATCCTGAAGGCCCATTTTGATACGGGTCGCGGCGCGGGTGATCTTGCGGGTCACGAAAGTTTCCCCGCGGCGGGGGGATTCGTGATTAAACAGGATGCCGTTGCTCGCGTGCAGCTGGTAGGACTCGCGATAGTTGATCGTCAACCAGTGGGCGTAAACTTTCGCGCACGCATACGGGGAGCGCGGCCAGAAAGGGGTCGTCTCCACCTGCGGAACCTCCTGCACTTTTCCAAACATCTCCGACGAGGAGGCTTGGTAAAAGCGGACTTTTTTGACCAACCCGGCTTCGCGGATCGCCTCCAGGATGCGCAGCGCGCCGAGGCCATCGACGTTACCGGTATATTCCGGCACATCGAAGGAGACCCGGACGTGACTCTGGGCGCCGAGGTTGTAAATTTCGTCCGGCTGGAGAGCATAAAGGAGTTTCACCATCTGGACGGAATCGGCCAAATCTCCGTAGTGGAGAATCAAGCGGGCTCCACTGACATGGGGGTCTCGGTAAAGGTGGTCAATGCGACTGGTATTAAAGGTCGAAGCCCGGCGAATGACGCCGTGAACCTCGTATCCTTTATCCAGGAGCAACTCCGCCAGATACGAACCATCCTGGCCCGTAATTCCCGTAATCAATGCTTTCTTCATTGCGGCCTGTGTCCGATCGCGCGCGCCATCCCTGGGACCCAACCATCGAGCGGTGCCTCGAAGCCGCTCGGAAAAACCCTCGGGGTGAAAACAGAAAAGGGATCAGATATGCTTGGAGTCGCCGTGGTCTTTGGCCGCGTATCCGGCTTCCTGACGGTCGTGATTGACTTTATTTTTTTTCTCATAGGCCGCGAATACATCCTCGGCGCTCATCCCCAAAACCTGCGCCAGGGAAACGAGAAAATGGAACAAGTCGATAATTTCGACGCGGGCATTCTGTTTGTCAAATTCCTGGTATTTCGCCCACCACTTCCAAGGGACGGAGTCGACCAATTCCGCCAGTTCCTGTTGCATGGCCCGGGTATAATTGAGCACCCACTCGATCTGTTCGGGCTCACTCTTATCTTTGAGGTTCACACCGATGCGCGCGTTCAACGCTTCCTGCATGGTAAAGATGCTGTCAAGTTTGTCCATTACCTGATGGTTCCTAGGCTCCGGAATCCATCGAGGCAAGCCCCAAAAAGGCCGCGAAGTCGCCAATCGAGCGGATCGTTACCCCCTCAGAAGGCGATGGCTGACCGAAAACGGAGCCAAAAGGAGGCACTTTTAAATGTTGTATTTCAAATGCAAATCATTTGAGTATTTCGCGATAACCGGTAGGTTGGTTTTTCAGCGGTGCCCATGAGAGCACACACGGCCCTAGGGTCAGGGTGTTCCCGGTCGCGAATGAAACGGGCCGGTAAAATCGCAGAAACACAGTTGATGTATAGGACAGGCTCACTCCCGCTTCGATGAACCGAAAATTTGAAGCGGCTATCAAACAACAGGAGCTTGCACAGACCGGCGCAAGGCGTTGGTCGCGAAGATGTGGAAGGTTCGACCCATCTCCCGCTATTACCTATACCCACCCGAACAGAGGGTCCGTTCCGGACCAAACTCATAACAAACAGTAATGGAAGAAACGAAAAAGAATACAGACCAGGAATCGTCGAAAGCCGAAAACGGCGCGGCACCGAACGCCGCAGCCGAATCGTCCGCGACTCCTCAGGCTAAACCCGCCCAACGCAGGCGTCCGCCCCGCAACAACCCTCCCCTCCCCCACGAAGCCGGGTCTCCGGCGGAAAGCGAACGCCCGGCGCCCAAGGCCGCTGCCTCTGAGCCCGTCGATCAACCCGCTGAAAAACCTGCCGCCGCGAATGAAGCGGCAGCAGCGGGGAATTGGCCATCGGCCGAAGCCGGACAACGTCCGACGCGGGCGCGCCGCAGCCGTGGCCGTCGCGGAAGTCGGGGAAGCGGCAGCGGTAGCAGTAGCGGAGAGGCCTCTCCATCGGCTGCCGCGTCATCCGAAGGAGATGCAAAACCTCCGCGGGAGACGGCCGCTTCCGAAGAGAAACCGGCGGCACGGTCCCGGAGACCCAAAAGGGAAGCCGGAGACGAAAGCGCCAGCGAAGGCGAGCAGCCGAAACCGAAGCCGAAGCCGAGGGCTCAAGCCGAGCCACGAGCTGAAGGCGAGGACTCCTCTTCCGAACAGGGCAGTCAAGCCGAGGGTGAAGGCGCTCCTCGCCCACGCAGACGGCGTCGTCGCGGGGGGGCCGGCCGCGGCGGAAACCGCGGGAAAGAAGGCGCAGAGGGCGAAACCGAAGGGTCGAAACAAACCGGGGAAACCGATCGTCCTCGACGTGAGCGTAGGCCACGCGGCGAACGTCCCCAGGGCGGTGAACGCAACGAACGCCCTCAACGGGGCGAAAAGACTGAGGGCGGGGAGCGACCGCAGCGCGGAGGACGCCCCAGGGGCGAGCGCGGGGGTGGCCCCCGTGGAGAGCGTCCGCAGAGAGGCGAGCGGGGACAACGCGGAGGCGGACGTTCCCAGCGGGAAGACCGCGGTCCACGCGGTGACGGCCCGCAGCGCGGAGGCCGATCCAGGCGCGGCGAACGTCCTCAACAAGGACGGAAGCAGCAGCCTGAGCGAATTCACCACGAAGAACAGGCCGAAACGCCGGTGAAAAAAGTCGTGGGTTGGGTTAAATCCCTCTTCAGTTCGGAGAAGGAAAACCCGCCAGCCCAGGCACGCCGCGAACCGGTCCGGCAGAAATTCGAGGGCGACGAACCGTATGAGGGCCGGCCGGAGAAGGGCCAGGGCCAACGCCGCCAACGTTCGAATCAGCGGGGACGGTCTGAGCCGAAGAAAAATATTCCCGCTTCGGGCGACGAATGGCGTCCAGGTGATTGACACTCTCCCTCGGATTGTCTCTCCTGACGGCAACGTATGGATGTTGTCCGAATCAGGGGAGGCAATCCTCTTCGAGGGTCTGTCAAAATCAGTGGCGCGAAAAACGCCGCGCTGCCAATTTTTGCCGCAACGCTCCTCACCGAAGAGCCTTGCATCATCGAGAATGTCCCGGATTTAAGCGATATTCGGTCCATGGGCGAACTCCTCGCCCACCTTGGAGCCAAGGTCGAAAGACTCGACCCGCACACCTGGCGCGTGACCGCCGGCGAAATCAGTCACACCGCCCCTTACGAATTGATGCGCAAGATGCGCGCCTCTGTCTGTTTGATGGGGCCGCTGGTCGGCCGCCTCAAACGATCCGTCACCTCTCTGCCCGGAGGATGCGTGATCGGTCCGCGACCGATCGACCTTCACCTCAAGGGCTTCAGCAAACTCGGCTGCAAAATCGATATCGAGGAGGGCTATGTCAAAATGGATGGCTCCGCCCTCAAAGGCGGCGACGTCTTTCTCGGCGGCCGCCACGGGAGCACCGTTCTCGGCACCGACAACATTTTAATGGCCGCGACGCTGGCCCCGGGAACGACCCGGATCGAAAGCGCCGCTTGCGAACCGGAAGTGATCGACCTCTGCAACATGCTGGTGGCAATGGGGGCCAACATTAAGGGGATCGGCAGTCACGCTCTCGTCGTGGAGGGAGTGGAGCGGTTGCGCGGGTGCACCTACCGAATCATTCCGGACCGGATTGAGGCGGGGACTTTCGTTCTCGGAGCCGCGATGTCGGGCGGGAATGTCACGATCCAAGGGGCTCGCTACGATCACCTGACCGCTCTCTTCGACAAACTGGAAGAAGCGGGCCTTCCCATCCCCCGGGGGGAATCGGACCAAATCCAAGTCAACGCATCCGGGCTTAGCCTCTCTCCGGTCGACATCATCACCCTGCCCCACCCGGCCTTTCCCACCGATTTACAGGCTCAAATGTGCGCCCTGATGGCCGTGACCCCCGGCTTGAGCATCGTGACGGAAAAGGTCTATCCGCATCGTTTCATGCATGTGCCTGAACTTCAACGGATGGGCGCCGATATAGCCATCGAAGGGGCCAGCGCAATTATCAAAGGCGTGGCCAACCTTTCGGGAGCGCCGGTGATGGCCTCGGATCTTCGCGCCAGCGCCGCCCTTTTCCTCGCGGGTCTGGCCGCAACCGGTGAAACCTGGGTTCAACGAATTTACCACATCGACCGCGGCTACGAAAAGATCGATGAGAAATTGCGCCAACTCGGCGCCGATATCACCCGGATGCCCGCAAGCGAGATGCCGACTCAGTTTCTCGAGGAAGTCGCTGCGGGCGAGGGTTGAAGAACCGCGACGGCGGTCTGTTGATAAGTGGTGGAGCCGATCGGGATCGAACCGACGACCTCGTCATTGCGAACGACGCGCTCTTCCAACTGAGCTACGGCCCCAACAAAAATTCAAATTCCATCGAACCTATCCCGTCCGGAATTGCAAATTAAAAAACCTCCAATACGCCGTCGGTGCATCCCGAACGTTGTCCACCTCTCACGTCCGGCGACTGAAGTCGCCGCTCCCTGGGGCGCTCCGCGCCGAAATACCGGGCGAAGCCCGCAAGGAAAGGCGACTTCAGTCGCCTATTGCAGGGCTCTCATGAACGTCGGAAAATAGGCGACCACTTCGGGAGGCACGGATACGCCGTTGTCTTCGCGCCAAATCCTAGACGTGACCGGTCTTTTCCCCAAACAGAAGGTCAACCATCAGATCGCTGGCGATTTTCTCCAGGTCTCCGCGTAGCGCTCCAAGCGAAGCTTCCGGGGGAACATGGACGACGGCGGTGGCTTGGAAAAGCGATTCGCCCGACATCGGGGCCGCCCGACATTCTGTCGATAGCTCTTCGATGTTGACCGAGTGACGGGCTAAAGATTCCGATATGGCCTTTAAGATACCGGGCCGGTCCGATCCGATTAACTCCATCCGCACCAGCCGGGAACGCCGCTCGGTCAGCGCGATGCCTTCCTCACTTGTGAAAAGGGAACGCAAGCCGACGCCTTCCAAATCCTTAACCGCATCGGCGAGCCCCTGCGCTTTATCCGTGGGAACCTCCACCCGAAGGACCCCGGCAAACTGACCTCCCAGCCGAACGAGACGGCTTTCTATCCAGTTGCCTCCGTGATCAGCGACGGAAGCAGCCAAACGGGAAACCAGACCGGCGCGATCGGCTCCCATGACGGTGAGAATGATGGTGTTCGGCATGATCGGAAATTCGTGATTCTAGAAGTCGCCGCCGAATCCGGCGACGGTGATTCTCGTTTGAGAGCTTCCTTCAATCCCGCGTGGAACAGAAATCCGCCCGGGACCGAAGGCGTTTATCCGCGTTTCTTCTTCTTGACCAAAAGTTGAGCTGTGGCGAATCGGACCACTTTTTCGAGTCGCTCCATCTCCGCCGGGTCGAGCTCCTCTTCGCCGGCCAGGGCCGCTTGCGCGCGCTTCATGGCATCCTCCACGGCGGATTCGTCAATCTTCGCTTCGCTGATGGCCGACTCGGCGAGAACCGACACTTTGTCTCCCGAGATCTGAGCAAACCCGCGGCCGACCGCCAAATACTCGGTCTTGCCGCCGCGTTCGAGGCGCAGTTCGCCCGGTTCCACCTGGGTGAGCAGGGGGATGTGGCCGGGCAGAACCCCGACTTCGCCGGTGGTCGTCGGGATGACCACGTTGTCAGCGGTGTCGCTGTAAGCCCGGTTTTCCGGAGTGACGATTTCCAGGACTAATGCCATGCCGTTAAGGAGTGAAGGATGATCGGAAACACAAGTGGTTTAAGCCGTGGCCGCCTGTTTTTCGGCGGCGGCGATCGCTTCGTCGATACCGCCCTTCATGTAGAAGTCGTTCTCGGAGACATGGTCGAGTTCGCCGTCGAGGATCATCTTGAACCCGCGGAGCGTATCCTTGACGGGAACGATTTTCCCCGGGAATCCGGTGAAAACTTCCGCCACGTTGAAGGGCTGGGAGAGGAATTTTTGAATCTTCCGAGCGCGGTAAACGATCTGCTTGTCCTCCGGCGATAGTTCGTCGAGACCGAGGATCGCGATGATGTCCTGCAAATCCTTGTAGCGTTGCAGCACGTTCTGGACGCCGCGGGCGATCGCGTAATGCTCCTCGCCGACGATCGCCGGGTCGAGCGCTTTCGAGAAGGAAGCCAGGGGATCGACCGCCGGGTAAATCCCGAGTTCCGCGATCGAACGCTCCAACACGATGGTGGAATCGAGGTGGGCAAAGGTGTTGGCGGGCGCGGGGTCCGTCAAGTCATCGGCCGGCACATAGACCGCCTGGAACGACGTGATGGAACCTTTCTTGGTCGAGGTGATCCGCTCCTGCAAATTCCCCATTTCGGCCGAAAGCGTCGGCTGATAACCGACGGCGGAAGGCGACCGTCCCAGAAGAGCCGATACCTCCATACCCGCCTGAGAGAAGCGGAAAATGTTATCGACGAAGAGGAGAACGTCCTGGTTCTTCTCGTCGCGGAAGTATTCGGCCATGGAGAGACCGGTAAGCGCTACCCGCATCCGGGCGCCCGGCGGCTCATTCATTTGCCCGTAGCACAAGGCGACCTTCGATTTGGAAAGATCTTCGAGGTTGATAACCCCCGCGTCGGCCATTTCGTGGTAGAGGTCATTTCCCTCACGGCTGCGCTCCCCCACCCCGGCGAACACCGAAAATCCGCCGTGCGTTTTCGCGATGTTGTTGATCAGCTCCATGATGACGACCGTCTTGCCGACTCCGGCTCCACCGAATGCGCCGACCTTTCCGCCCTTAATGAACGGGCAAATCAAATCGATGACCTTAATGCCGGTTTCGAGAATGGTCGCTTTGGTGTCCTGGTCGACCAACGGGGGTGGCATGCGGTGAATGGAATATTTTTTGTCGTAATTGACCGGTCCGCGTTCATCCACCGCGTCGCCTGTCACGTTAAAAATCCGTCCAAGCACCCCCTCTCCGACGGGAACGGAGATTGGACTTCCCGAATCGGTCACTTCCATTCCCCGGACCAAACCTTCCGTCGAGGTCATCGCGATCGCACGCACCAAACCTCCGCCGAGGTGTTGCTGCACTTCGAGCGTGATGTGATGGGACTGGCCGCCGACCTCATAGTCAATCGTCAGAGCCTGATAGATTGACGGGGTCTGTCCCTCCGGGAATTGGACATCGACGAGTGGGCCGATTACTTGAACGAGTTTTCCTTTGTTGTTCATGGTCTTAAATAAATATGTGACGCGGGCACCCTTTAAGCGTTAGAGGAGGCGGAAGCCGAGATTTCGAGAATTTCCTGGGTGATAGCGGCCTGACGGGCCTTGTTGTATTCGAGCGTGAGGTCTTCGAGGAGGTTGCTGGCGTTATCGGAAGCGGTTTTCATCGCCACCATGCGCGCACTATGCTCGGAGGCCTTGGCATCGAGGACGAAGTGATAAATCTGTTGGTTGATATAGAGAGGAAGAAGTTCAGCCAGGACCGCGCTCGGGTCCGGCTCGAATTTCATGTCGCGGGGATCGGCCTTAGTGACTCGTCCCCCTTCTTCGGCTTTCTGCTCCTTCTGCAGGGTCTCCACCATCTTTTGGAGATCACTCAGAGGAAGAAGCGGGTGCAGCGTCGTGGCCTGAACCAAGGTATTCACAAACTTGGGATACAGGATCTCGATCGTGTCGACCGTTCCTTCCAAGTACTGCTTCGTCATGAACTCGGAAATGACCTTAACCTCCGCGAAAGGAACTTTGTCATGCACGCCGAAATCCGCCACCATATCGCGCTTGATGCGACCAAGGAATTGGGCGCCCTTTCGGCCGATTGCGGTGTATTTGGCCGGACCTTTAATCTCCGTGACAACTTTGAAGAGGTTGCCGTTGAGGGGGCCGCACAATCCTTTGTCGGAAGTGACGAGGAGGATCCCCCGGGTCTTCACTTCACGCTCGGCCAGGAACGGGTGTGTGCTGACGTCGGCCCGTCCCGCGAGCGCCGCCAACATTTCGGCCATCAGCGCCGCGTAGGGGCGGCCGGCCAAGGCTGACTGTTGGGCCCGCTTCATTTTTGAAGCGGCCACCAGTTCCATCGCCTTGGTGATCTGTTTGGTGTTCTTGACCGACTTGATGCGGCGGCGAATATCTCTTGTGCTGGCCATAGTTCAGATTTGCTGGTTGGGGATCGTGAGGAAAAGGATTAGCTGGTGAAGGAAAGCTTCCACTCCTCGAAGGCTTTCTTAAGCTCCTCAGCGGTGCCCGCCTCGACCTTCTTGTCTTTGAGAATCGCCGCGAGCACCGAACTCTTGCGCGTGGCGAGAAACTCGCGCAGATTGGCGTTGGCTTCGACAACTTTCTTCACATCGATCGAATCGAAGTAGCCATTCTGAATTCCCCAAAGGACCGCCACTTGTTGTTCGACGGCGATCGGATTGAATGCGGGCTGTTTAAAGATTTCCACGATGCGGGCGCCGCGATCGAGCTGGGCTTTGGTGCGGGCATCGAGGTCCGATCCGAACTGAGCAAAGGCCGCGAGCTCCCGGTACTGGGCGAGCTCGAGCTTGATCTTGCCCGCGACCTGTTTGATGGCCTTGATCTGGGCTGCCGACCCGACCCGTGACACCGACAGACCGACGGAAATGGCGGGACGGATTCCCTGGTTGAAAAGGTCGGTCTCCAAGTAGATCTGACCGTCGGTGATGGAAATGACGTTGGTCGGAATATAGGCCGAGACGTCACCCGCCTGGGTCTCAATAATCGGAAGCGCGGTGAGAGAACCGCCGCCATTCTTTTCATTGACCCGGGCGGATCGCTCCAAAAGCCGGGAGTGGAGATAAAAGACATCGCCGGGATACGCTTCACGACCGGAAGGGCGTTTCAGGATCAGGGAGATTTGCCGGTAAGCGACCGCGTGCTTGGAAAGGTCGTCGTAAACGATCAACGCATCCATCCCGTTTTCCATAAACCACTCGCCGATAGCGGCGCCGGCATAGGGAGCGAGGTATTGGTCGGACGCATTGTCGGCGGAGGAAGCCGATACGATGATGGTGTAATCCAAGGCGCCGGCGGCCTCCAAGGCATCGATGGTCCGGGCGACGTTGGCGTTCTTTTGGCCGACTGCGACATAGATGGAATAGACGGGACGGAAATCCGGATCCCCCGATTCCAGGCCGGCTTTATTGATCTTGGCCTGATTGATGATGGTATCGATGGCGATCGTCGTTTTTCCGGTCGAACGGTCGCCGATAATCAACTCGCGCTGGCCCCGACCGATCGGAATCATCGAATCAACCGACATGATCCCGGTTTGGAGAGGCTGGTCGACCGACTTCCGGGCAATGATGCCGGGAGCCACTTTTTCCACCGGGTAAAAGGTGTCGGTTTCGATCGGGCCCTTTCCATCGATCGGACGACCGATGGCATCGACGACCCGTCCGAGGAGAGACTTGCCGACGGGAACCTGGAGCAGGCGGCCGGTGGTTTGAGCTTCGTCGCCCTCCTTCAAACCGGTCGGATCTCCCAGGATGATGCAGCCGACTTCCTCTTCCTCAAGGTTGAGTGCGATCCCGGCGATTCCGCCGGGGAAGTCGATCATCTCGTTATACATGACGTCGGAAAGGCCGTCCACCCGGGCGACGCCGTCGGCGTAACTGACGATTTTGCCAGTGTTCTTCTTGACCGTTTTGGTCTCAAGCTGGGCGATCTGTTGTTCGATTTCTTCGATGATAGAGCTCATGTTGGTGTCGTTCTAAAAATTAATGGGAGGTGGACTTGGCCAATTGGTGAAGGTGATTCTGGATCGACGAATCATAGACATCGGAGGCGATGCGAATCCGCCAGCCTGCGATGAGGTCCTTGTTTTCCTTAAGGATTGCGGTGATGGGACGGGCGTATTGGGCGGAGAGCGATGCCTCGATCGAATTGAGCAAATCGTCGGGAAGAGCTCCGGCGTATTCCACCAAGGCCTCGCTACGCTCGACCTGCTTGCGGACCAGGCGAAGGTATTCGCGCAAAACCGCTTTATAATTACGGGGCGGATGTGCATCCAAGCCCTTGAGAACCGCTTTTACCCGCTCGAGGTCGACGTCGTCGTCATCCTTGAGACTGAGTTGAAGAAGGTGCTTCCCTGTATCCCGAATCTTTTTCTTGGCCGTCATGGATGAATCAGACGTTGGTCAATTCGCGGGTCGCGGCGCTGCTATAGCGGCTGCGTTCCTCTTCGGTCAGCTCGCGGGACAGGACGCGGGAAGAAGTGGAAACGACCAGGCGGGCGATTTCTTCGCGGGCTTCGGCCATAATCTTCTTTCGGTCGAGCTCGGAAGCCTCCCGGGCCTTGCGCAGGATCTCCTCCCCCCGATCCGCTGCTTCGCGGGTTTGTTTTTCGAGAAGCTCCTTGGCGGTGGCCCGGGCTTCGTCGATCATCTTTTGCGCCTGGGCCGAGGCGTTTCGCAACGTTTCCTCCTGCTTCTTTTCGGACTCAGCGAGCTTCAGCTTCATTTCTTCAGCATACTTCAGACCGTCGGAGATCTTTTGCTGGCGCTCGTCGATGGTTGCGATGACCGGCTTGAAGGCGAGCTTGTAAAGGAGAAAGGCAACGAGTCCGAAGCTGACGATCTGGGCAAAGAGAAACGGCCACTGAACGCCGAACTCCTCGGCGAGTTGCGTAACGGGATTTTCGGAGGCGGCCAAAATCAGGTGTTGGTGGATCATGTGTCGCTGGTGGAAGGTGAGGAATGCCGGGCGTGCCGGCATTCCTTAGGAAACGGTCGCTTTAGAGGAAGAGGGCGTAGAAGGCCACCGCCTCCGCCAAAGCCATCCCAATAATGGATTGAACGAGGATTTTACCGGATGCACCCGGGTTGCGCCCTACGGCTTCAACCGCTTTGGTCCCTACCATGCCTACGCCGATAGCGGCTGCGAGACAGCCGAGACCGCCCTGGATTGGTCCGAGGTCACCGGTGATTTGTGCGAGAATATCGATCATGTCGTATTTGTGTTTGGTTTTTCTTTAGTTAGTAAATCCCGCCGCCCACACTCTTTTTGGCAATGGTCCCGGCGGGAAAATTTGTTTAATGGGCTTCGCCGTGTTCGGTTTCGTGGTTACAAATCAGCCCGATGTAGACCGCCACCAGAAGGGTGAAGACCAGGGCTTGGACGAGTCCGATGAGAAGCTCCAGAATGTAGAAAGGGATCGGTAGTCCCCACGGGAAAAGGTTGAACATGGCGTGAAGTAGGTTCTCTCCGCCAAAGACGTTTCCGAAAAGACGGAACGAGAGGGAAACCGGCCGGAAGATAATCGAGACGATCTCGATGAGACCGACGACGAAAAAGATTCCGAAGAGCGGGAAGAAGATCGCCAGGGGGACTTCGGCTTTGTCCGCTTTGTTTCCAAAGAGATCGTAAGCGATCGCTTTGACTCCGGCGTAACGGAAAATATAATACAACCACGCGCCGAAGGAAATCAGCGCGAGTGCGAGGGTGGTGTTGAGGTCGGCGTTTCCGGGGCGAATCAATTCCCGGACGACATAAAACCCGGCTTCCCGTTGTTCACCCCACCCGATCGTCCCGACACCGGGAAGAAGACCGCTCCAGTTTTGGATCAGGATATATACGAAGAAAGCCGCCAAAAGAGGAAAGGTGACGCCGACCATCCGGTGGCCAACGATCGGTTCGATCAAACCTTTAACGCCATGGATGATGCCTTCGACCGCGGCCTGACCGCGATTGGGGACGAGGGTCGGCTTTTTCACCGCCATGCGAATTACGATGATCAGGATGGCGGCGATCACCCAGCTGGTGAGCATGCTGTTGGTAATCGGGATGCCGAGCGGAGCCCAAACCACCTGGGCGTACGGTTCCGCCGCATTGGCAAGCGGAGCCAGTCCGAAGAATCCGAGGAGGAAGATCGGCAAGATTGCGGGAAGTCTGAAGTTGAGCATTGAGCCTGACACGTCTGTTTATTGGTGAAAAGGAAGTTCTTTGCATTATTGTCGGGAATCGTCAACCGTGGAAATGAGTAAAACTTTATCGGACCCGAGAGGTGAATATTTGGGAAAAGCTTGGGGGACAACGATTTAGTTTGTCCTTGAAAGGGGGTTTGCCTGCAGTATTAAATTCTCTTGACAGTCGGATTAAGAGGTGGAATCTCTGCGGCAATGAGCGAGAACCATCCGTTGGAATCAACGCCGTCTCAACCGGTCCGGCCAAGGTCGGGCCGCCGAAGACGTCGCGCCTTCGACCCGTTCTTCGTATTCACCTACACGCTTTTGGCATTGGCCGGTCTGATTCAACTCTTCGTGATGATCTCGATGGATCTGTTTTAGCGCGCGTGCCTTTCGGGATCACTTGGAGGTCCTGGCGATTAACGAGGAAAACGAAGCGGCCCGCTGTTGAAAGACCGTAACTTCTTCAAAAGGCCAGATGGCCGATGGCTCCAACTCCCAATCGGCATGAGCCATCAGGGTTTCATGGACCTCTTCGAAGTATGGGAGATGATCGGTGCGAAAGAAAAGCCGGGCGCCGGGTTCGCATCGCGCGGCCATCGTTTGGAAAAAGGTTCGGTTGAGGAGCCGGTTCTTGTGATGACGTTTCTTCGGCCAGGGATCCGGAAAGAGGACGAATACCCGGTTGAACCGGGCGTCCTCCGGTAAACACTCGAGAAAATCCATCGCTTCACAGCGAACAAAGGCGAGATTCGGCCGCCCTGCCCGGGCGCGTTTCTTTTCCGCCCGCCGCACCCGATCGCTCATTTGATCGATTCCGAGGCACCAATGCTCCGGATGGTTCTCGGCGTACGATGCCAGGAAATGCCCATGACCGGCCCCGATTTCGAGGACGGCGGGAGCGTCGGCGGGTTTCAAAGCGAAGGCTTCGCGGAGGGACGCCCGCAACTCAGTCCGGCGGCGGAGGACCATCGCCTCGTAATCCTCCGGACCGGTCGCGTAACTCGTTGTCGTCCCGCTATCCGGAGCTTTACGCATCGGCGGCAATCTCCTTTCCCCTCCCCTTCCCGGCTTGGATGGTCACCATCAGGATGTGGATATCGGCCGGGTTGACCCCACTGATGCGGCTGGCCTGTCCCAGGGTCAGCGGCCGGATTTCGGCCAGCTTAACCGCGCATTCGCGCTTCAAACCGTGAACGGCGAGAAAATCCATCCCCGGGGGAATGCGAAGGTTTTCCAACGAGGACATCTTTTCGATCTGGTGAAGTTCCCGGGTCAAGTAGCCCTGGTATCCGACCCGGTAAAGGACCTCATCGCGAACCGGCTCGCTCTCGCGCCGGAATTCAAGGGGCAGTTCCAGATCCGCTTCCCGTCGGCGAACCCGTTCGCCCCAGGTTCCCAGCGGCGTCCTCTCCGTGTTGAGCGTTTTGACCCAATGTTCAACGCGCTTCTTTTTTTCCGCAATCCGTTGCAGGCGCTTTGGCGGAAGCAGGCCGAGGGTGCCGGCATGATCCAAGAGACGGAGTTCGGCGCTGCCGTGATTGAACAGCAGGCGATATTCGGCCCGGCTGGTGAACATCCGGTAAGGTTCTTGCGTGCCCTTGGTGACCAGGTCATCGATCAAGACCCCGATGTAAGCCTCATGGCGCTTTAAAACGAAGGCGGGCTCTCCCCGGACCTTCAACACCGCGTTAACCCCGGCCACCAGGCCCTGGGCGGCCGCCTCCTCATAACCCGAGGTCCCGTTGATCTGACCCGCAAAGAAGAGATTCTCCATCTTCTTGCTCTCCAGGGACGGGTAGAGCTGGGTGGGAGGCGCGAAATCGTATTCCACGGCGTAGGCCGGGCGAAGGATAACCGCCTTCTCCAATCCCGGGATGCTCTGGATCAGCTCGGTTTGGACATCGAAAGGGAGACTCGTCGAGAAACCGTTGATGTAATATTCATTCGTGTTGCGCCCTTCCGGTTCGAGGAAAAGGCGGTGCCGCGGTTTGTCGGCGAAACGGACGAACTTATCCTCGATGCTCGGGCAATAACGGGGACCCGTCCCCTCGATCTCCCCGGAATACATCGCGGAAAGATGCAGGTTATCCCGGACCAGTTGCTCGGTCTCGGGGGTGGTGTAGGTGATCCAACACGAAACCTGCTCCTCCCCGGCGGACCAACCGAGACGCGTTTCGCCCGGATGTTCCACGTGGAACAAATCCTCGTCGTCCCGGGTGTCGTAAAAGCCGAAGAGGGTCGGTTTCGCGTCCCCGGTCTGCTCCTCCATGCCGGAGAAAACGATGGACCGCCCCAAAAGCCGGGGCGGGGTGCCGGTTTTAAGCCGCTGGAGTTCGATCCCGGCTTCCAGAAAGCTGGCGGAAAGGGTCTTGGCGCTGTAATCGCCCATCCGCCCGCCTTCATTGCGGTTCTTCCCGACGTGCATCAGGGCCCGGAGGAAGGTTCCGGTCGTGACCACCACGCTTCGCCCCAAAAAATCGATGTCGAGGTTGGTCCGGCACCCGACCACCCGGCCGCCTTCAAAAATGAGGCCGGTTACGGTCGCCTGGAACAAGGTGAGGTTCTCCTGAAGTTCCAGGGTGTGTTTCAGGCGGAACTGGTAGGCCTTCTTGTCGTTTTGGGCACGCGGCGCTTGCACGGCCGGTCCTTTGGAGGCGTTCAGCAGTTTGAACTGGATGGCGGTGACGTCGGTGTTGACCGCCATTTCGCCGCCAAGGGCGTCGATCTCTCGCACCATGTGCCCTTTGGCCTGGCCTCCGATGGCCGGGTTGCAGCTCATTTGGGCGATGGTGTCGATGTTGCCGCTCAAGACGAGGGTGCGCGCCCCCATCCGGGCCGCGGCCAGCGCCGCTTCACACCCGGCGTGACCGGCGCCGCAGACGATCACGTCATACCTGTTTACTTTGCTCATTGGATGATATAGCTATTTTCCGATACAAAACGTAGCGAAAAGTTTGTCGAGCATGGCTTCGTTGTCCACTTGCCCGGTAATCTTGCCCAACGCGTGAAGGCTTTCGCGGAGGTGGCTCGCGATCAGCTCCGCCGGCTCCGAGGCGGCGAACTGGGAAAGGGCGGTTTCGAGCGCCCCGGCGGCTTCGTCGAGCGCTTCGGCGTGTCGCGCGCTGACCGCCACGAAATCCTCGCCTGATAACGGATTGAACGCATCGATCGCCTCCTTGAGGTGCCGCTCCAACTGCTCGATTCCCGCTCCGGTGAGCGCGGAAACCCGGACCTCGGGGAGATCATTCCAAGAGGGGAGGGGGGCGGCCTCGTCAATCAGATCGATCTTATTCCGGACCACCAACGTGTTCGCCGGCCCCAGATGCTCCGCCAACTCGGGAGGCAGGGCGGGGTGGGGGAGGGTGGCGTCCAAAATCAAGAGGAACAGGTCGGCTTGGGCCACCTGTTCCATGGTTTTGGCGATGCTCATCAACTCCAGCTTGCTCTCCGAAGCGCGGATTCCGGCCGTATCCAAGATACGAATACCATAAGGCCCGAGCGTCAGCCGTTCCTCCACCGCGTCGCGGGTCGTCCCGGGCTCGTCACTGACGATCACCCGTTCGTGGCCGACCAGCCGATTCAGGAGACTGCTTTTCCCGGCGTTTGGAGCGCCGAGAATGATCGTTTTCACCCCCTCCCGAAGGAGGGCGCCGTAGCGGCTGGTCGACGCCAGTCTACGGATGTCTGTCAGCAACGTCCTGATGCTTTTGGCGGGACCGCTTTCATCCTCGGCCGGAAGGTCCTCTTCCGGAAAATCAATGTAGGCTTCCAATTGGGCGATAACCTGGAGGAGGGAATCGACCGCGTGGGTCACCCGGCTGCCCAGGGCTCCTTGCAACTGATGATGGGCGGCGGCGAGGGCTCGATCGCTTCGGGCTCGAATCACGTCGCTGACCGCCTCCGCCTGGCTTAGATCCATCCGCCCGTTCAGGAAGGCCGTCCGGGTGAATTCTCCGGGTTCGGCCAGTCGGCAACCCCGGTGGACGAGATCCTGCAAGATCCGTTGAACAATGAGGGGATTCCCGTGACAGGAGATTTCCAATACATCCTCACCGGTGTAGGAACGGGGTTTGGGGAAGAGCGTAAAGAGCACGTCGTCGATCAATCCGCCGTCCGCATCGCGATAATCTCCGCGATGGGCATGACGTGATTTGCGCCCGGGCCGCCCGAAAATCTTTTCGACCAGGGAAGGCGCGAGGGGACCGCTCGCCCGGATCACCGAAATCGCAGCTTCCCCGCTGGCGGTGCCCTGGGCGACGATCGTGTCGTCGCTGAGAGAATTAGACATGGTTGAAACGTTGATAAAAACGGGTAACCTAGCACACCCGAGCGGATGTTCCACATCATTTTCGCGGAGTGAATCCCATGGGAGCAAACACCACCGACGCGACCCGGCGTATGCGTTTCCGCCATACCGCCCGTTAACGGCGCCGGGCCGACTTCAGCCTACCCCCGCAAGGAAGGCCCTTCACGCCCTTTGGGGAGTGAAGGTGGCAAATACATGGAGCGATCCGGGGCGGTCCCGGCCGCTCCACCGGCCTCAATTCGATCCTTCGCCGTTTTCCCCATTCTCGCCGTCACCGCCGGCGAGAACCTGGCCGGCCGTAGGCTGGACTTTTTCCATGATCGCGGCCTTGAGCTTCTCGGCGGTTTCCGGATTGTCGACCAAATGTTGTTTCGCCGCTTCTCGCCCCTGCCCGATCAAATCGCCTTCGAAAGAAATCCAGGCGCCTTTCTTCTCCAAAATCTTGGTTTCGACCCCGAGATCGATGATCGAGCCGTTTTTCGACACGCCCTCGTTGTACATGATGTCGAACTCGCACTCGGTGAACGGGGGCGCGACCTTGTTCTTCACCACTTTCAAACGGGTCCGGTTGCCGATGACTTTTCCGCCGCTGTCCTTGATCTGGCCGATACGGCGGATATCCATCCGGACGGAACAGAAAAACTTCAAGGCCCGCCCGCCCGGCGTGGTTTCGGGACTACCGAACATCACCCCGATTTTTTCGCGAATCTGGTTGGTGAACAGGCAGACGCACTTGGTTTTGCTGATGATGGCGGTGAGGCGGCGCATGGCCTGGCTCATCAAACGGGCCTGGGAGCCGACCGTGGCATCGCCCATCTGTCCATCGAGCTCCGCCCGGGAGACCAGGGCGGCCACCGAATCGATTACAATAACTTCGATGGCATTCGACCGGATCAGGGCCTCGGCGATATTGAGCGCGTCCTCACCGGAATCCGGTTGGGAGACGAGCAGGTCGTCGAGATTGACCCCTAAAACCTTGGCATAACGCGGGTCGAGCGCGTGTTCGACATCGACAAAAGCCGCCAAACCGCCCCGGCGTTGAACCTCGGCGATCAAGCTCAGCGCAACGGTCGTTTTTCCGGAGGACTCGGGACCATAGATCTCGACGATACGGCCAACCGGAAGCCCTCCGATGCCCAGCGCCAAATCAATCGCGAGAGACCCGGTTGATACAGCCGCCACATTCATTTTGCTGCCGGAGCCGAGGCGCATCACGCTGCCTTCACCGAACTGCTTCGTGATGGCGGAAAGCGCCAAGTTTAGATTCTTATCCCGGTCGGAGCCGGAAGCGATGGTACGTTTTACTGCGGATTCTTTAGCCATGACGGGATCAATAATTAGGTCAATTAAGTCGGTTTTGCCTGAATGCAAAGGGGAATAGGAACCAGGGGGCAAGATTAAAGGGAAAGTAAATAATGAAACCGCTCCGGAAGAAGGCAATCTCGAAGTCACCGGTTTTCCCGCTTCCTTCCTTTTGTTTGCCTCTCGAAAAGCTGGAGCGGCGGACGGGGAGTTTCGTGGACGAGACGCTCCGGGAGCGGCACGCGGACCTGTTGTTTTGGGTTCCACGGGCGGACGGGGAGGTTTTGGTTTACGTGCTTTTCGAGCATCAAAGCCGCGAGGATCCGTTGATGGGCTTTCGGCTGTTGAACTACATGACGCGGATCTGGGCGGAGGAGTTGCGGGTGGACCCCGGGCGGCGTGGTTTGCCGCCGGTTCTTCCGTTGGTCTTGCATCAAAACGAGCGGCGCTGGAAGGCGTCGCGTGAATTCCGTTCGCTGATCGAACTGCCTCCCGGTGAGGGAGGGGAGGCGATGGATGAATTTATTCCGGATTTCCGCTCCCCTGAGCCCGGCTCCGTAGTTTGCGTCGGCGCGGGACTGGCGTATTTTTCTTTTCAACGCGGGTTGATTCCGGTATCACAAACGGCATTGATTCTTCGGATCTATTTTCGCTGAAGAAGAAAGCACCAGGTTAAGCCAATGATTGTCATTCGCCCGACATGCAGAAACCGTTTTACCCCGTCCGATTTTGATTTCATTCTGACCGTCCTCGGCACCGACGCCTCGCAAAGGGAAGGGCTCACTCAACTCTTTCACGACAAGGAAAGCCTCGATCTCGTTCTTGACCAGGAGCCCTTGTTTCACGCCCTGCTCGAAGACCGGGCTTTGCTCGGCGTTTCCCCTCAATTCTATTTTTACATCCTGGTGCGTCAGGCCCTCTTGCGGGTCCCACTCGACGATCGCGAACTCGCCGATTACGTGGCGGCGCTGCTGGCCGGGTTTTCTTCGACGCACCGCATGCGGTCTCCGCTCGACGGCTTGGACGTGGCCTCCGATTATATTGTCGATTTGTTGGCAGCCATGGCGGAAGCCGACGAACCCAACCGCTTTGTGCTGACCTTGCACCTCGGGAACTACGCGCTTTTTCTGTCCGGGATTTTTCCCGAATACATCGAACACCGCGCCCGTCGCCGCGCCGCGCCGAGTCTGGGTTACTACGAAGCGATCGGCAGCAGCCATTACCGCGTCGCCCGCGATCACCGTCTGGCCGCCAGATACGAACTGGCCCCGGTCTTGATGACTCTCGCCGACGAATTCACGACCACGCGGAAGGTCTTGAACGATATTTCGGACCGACTCCTCGTCTGGCGGGACATCGATGGGTTATGAGGAAAAAACTCTCCTCGCATCCTTGCGCCGACCGTCCCATTCCCGGGATCTACCCTCGACACCCCCGATCCCGCCGGTCAGCATCCGGGAGAAAACGAGGCCACCCCGCCCGCTATTGGCCCTTCCTCCGTTACACCCGCGGCAACCGTTCCTGAAGCCCGGTTTTTTCTTGCCGCACGCCGCGTGAGGCTTCTTAACATCAGTTGGATCGAGTTCCAGTAAGTAAGTCGCAGGATTGCGATTTTCCCGCAGATGGGTTACTTGTTCATTTCAAACGCCTTCTCTCTCCAATGTGAGAGTTGTTTTGGCTGACGTGCTAACCATTTCATTCTAATTTTATGTCCAACATGAACATTAAAGCCTACTTAAAACCCTCCTGTGGTTGGAGTAACGGTGTGCGTGCCATTTTCGCGAAATACCAGCTCTCCTACCAGGATATCGACATCATCAACAACCCCGCCAACTACGCGGAGATGGTCCAGAAGTCGGGTCAATCCCTCTCGCCGTGCGTCGAGATCGACGGGGTGATGTTGGCCGACGTCAGCGGCGAAGAAGTGGAGAAATACATGTTGGCCAATGAATTGGTCCAAGCCAACGACGTGGCTCCATCCGTGCCGACCGACAGTCCCTGCACCGATGAAGAACACGCGAGAATGGCCTCCAAAACCATCCGGTTCTTTTAACTTGCCGGCGGGCGCGTCCTGAACCTGACGGCAGTGCGCCCCCGCCTGCCTTTCCTTTCCGCAAACAACTCGGACGGGAAGGTCCTCTCCCCGGGGATTTTCCGCACCGGGACAACCCCCAAACCAACCCCCCCAATGCACAAGCCCGCGCTTCCGCGCGGCGATTTGTGTAGCCCCGCGTTGCGTCTTCAGGACTGGCGACCTTTCCGGAATTGTGTATTGTCACTTCGACGAGACCGGATTCGAACGTCAGATCAAACACTACACCTCCGGTTTTTCGGAACCTGTGATTTCCAGACGCACATCCAAATTCTCCCGTTACGCTCCGATCCTGGTTTTGGCAATTGGGCTGATTTTGACGTTTGCGATCACCGCCTATTTAATCCGAACGACCCGGGCGGCAGACGAAAGGCAAATGGAAAACGCGGCCCATCGCGTCTCCCAAGTGATCGAAGACCGCCTCGGGCATTACATTTCCCTCTTGCGGGCCGGCGCCGCTCTCTTCGTGTTGGACGAGGATCTGACCGAACATCGATTGCGCGAGTTTGTGTCGGGGCTGCGCCTGGAACGTGATTATCCCGGCATCAAGGGCATCGGTTTTGCCCAGCGGCTAAGCGAAGCGCAATGGGCGGAATTCGTTGAGGATTATCACGCCCTCGACCCGGAATTCGACCTGAAGGGGACGGGGGGACAGGACGAATATTTTCCCGTCGTCTTCTTTGAGTCGCTTCATCCTCATGAACTGGCCCCGATTGGACATGACATGTTCAGCGATCCGGTTCTGAACCAGGCCATGACCGGAGCGCGAAACGCCGATTCCGCCGTCGCTTCAGGTATCGTGAGAATGGCAAACGGCGACCCCGGCTTTCTTATATACGTTCCCGCTTACAGCGGAGGTCCGGAGAATCGGTCGAACAACGGCGCACGGCTAGACCGCTTCCTCGGATTCGTTTTTAGTCCCTTCCACGGTAAAGAGCTGCTGGAGGGAGTCATCTGGCGGCCCCGCGTTCAGTTCAACGTCTATGACGGAGAACCATCGCCGGACA
>LFIK01000736.1_pt1 | contig 24922 bp, 25 predicted proteins | sample 643401 | NCBI WGS metagenome assembly LFIK01 (sample SAMN03777447, study PRJNA286221) | soda lake metagenome | biome: soda lake; feature: Kulunda steppe; material: water; isolation source: sample T5-Br brine of Lake Tanatar-5 | place: Russia: Kulunda steppe | collected 2010-07
AGACACAGCGCAGTGTGGCACGTTTCAGGTTACATTCCCATGCGCTGAGAGTTGAGACAAGAAGCTGGGAACATCATGATGGTACCTGTGATAAGTGTGGCTTGCAGGCAATTCAAGATGAAAAACATGCTCTTTTTTTGTGCCGTTGCACGTAAATGTGTTTGCCGAGGCTTCAATATGCAGACTTCAATATGCATTGTTTCACGATTTCCCTATGGCTCACAAAATTACTGTCAATCAGACTGGAGCTTTTTATTTCTCTCAAGCTTATTCTGAAGATGTCTTTAATTTTTTCCAGAAACAAACTAATGATTCCTATCGCTTTATTTCAGAGCTTATGCATGTTTTTTTGATGGCTGGTGTTCACCAGCAACCTGATCAGTCAAAATACCTGGCTGAAGGTCAAACTTAATATTGTACTCTTATCATAAGTCTGGTCCAGCAAGCAGGATTGCGCACTCCTGTTATGATCATTTTGATAGCTGCAGCTGCATAATGCATGCTGCATGAATGATTCATGCAGCTTTACCATGGCCCCTCTGCAGCATGATACCATAAAGCTGTGTACTTCAAGTTGGGACTGTTGCAACGAAGGACGACTCGTCCTTCGGAAGGTAGACGCTCAAGCAATACCGCCTCATGCCAACTCCGGTTGCGCGCTTTTTGCAGTGATTGCCTTCAAGTTGATCAAAGAGAATTGCAACAACTTGTTGCTTGAAGCAGCTGTATGCGTTGATTTCTGCCAGCAGCACCGTGCTGATGAGAAGAGGTGACCTCTCCTTACTCTTTTTCCTTTCATTCACCAAAAGATGTCACGCCATGTTGTGTCTTTGCCAAATTGGTGTCTGAGACTGTTTTAGAGCAGACAGTTGGTTGGAAATATTTTACTGAGCCCGGAGCATTGGAGGGCCAATTATTGATGATTTCTATTTTCTGGCTTTGATTGTTGGAACACTCAAAAACTTGAACGAAGAACCAAGGTCAGTGCTGCAAGATGGCAGCGTAAGCTTGGAGGCTCTGGAGGGGGGTAACGGCGTGGCAGCCGAAGCGTGTGTGTGCGTGATGGGGAGCGAAAGGGTAAAGTATCAAAGACATGCTCCAGCATAAGGAATGATGCAGCTCATGGTCTATGCAGTCGTGTGCCCTCTTTTGCATGGCTTTTGCGCCTTGGGCAAGCTGGGCAAGGTAAGGCCCCACGCTCAACCTCGCTTGTGTGTGTATCAAATTGTTGATCAGTCAATAACAGTGATCTGCCATGACAAAGACTTACTTTCTCAAATCAATGTCTGGCTAGGATGTCCCTGCTGGCACAAATTCAGGTCTGGTCATGGTGCAACAACCTATCCATAAAACCTGGCTCTGGAGAGAGGGCGAGGTGCTGTGGCCGAGAGAAACAAATGAATTGCATCAAAAAGGAAAAAAGTACTTCTTCGAGGTTAGATTGCAAAAACAGCTCTAGGCAAGAAAGTGGCAATTAAAAACCCGCAAAGCAACAAGACTATCCATGTAGCACCCTACAAAGTCCGGGCACCCTACAAAGTCCGGAAACACCATCCCTCATGGATGATAAGTTCTGCCATGTGTTCTTGCAACAATCTCGGACCACGATCATTTCTTGAGTAGACAAAGTGCCGGAAGCACCATATTGTCGGCTGCAACAACTGCACATTCTTTGCCAGCAACATCTAGAGGACACCGCACTCAATCAGACATGTGAAAGGCTGTTTCTAGTGCTTTTGAGTAGAGCGTCATGCTAATTTTCTTTGATGCTTTGACGAGTCTTTGGTGTGCAAGTGCTGGGTAGGACAAGATACTGCTGCCCCACAGACAAACTCAAGAGGATCAAAGGCAGCAATCATTCGAAGTTTCATTATTGCAAACTCTCTGGCCACAATGTCATTGTGGCACACTGACGACCAAGATAGCATGCCATTACAGACCAACTCGCATCCAAGGCTTCTTTGTGCTTGTGCAAGTGAATGAGATGAGTCAGTGAGAAGGCTCGCAAAGGTGCTAAACTTGCAGAGCCCTGGGCACATATCTTTTTCAAGTTTGTGGCTGGATCCATTATTCCTGCCACCTTCCATGCTCCATACTCCATCCATGAAGGAATGCTTACTCTTCCCGTTGTTTCTTCTTGGCTGTGCTTAGCATCTTCAACTTTTCATGCACTTGTACACAATGACAAACAAGTTCTGGATTCTTGCCCCCTCGGCAGGCGGGCGCTTGTTATGGCTCATACCTGGTCCTTATCATACAAGAGTGCTTATGTTGACCACACATGCACGCATCAGCATCAGCATCCACACCCACACCCACATTCTTACTTGCAAGCTTTCAGCTGCCAGAATTTGGTTGAGCAGTGATGTCATGCTTTTTACTTAAGCCACCACCTGGACGCTGCCCTGCTCCATATACGGCCTGACAAGTTGTCTAAGCGCATAGACTGCCTTCAGTGCATGCCTGCGAGCAAAGCATTTGCAATTTTTGTGTGCACTTGTTTTTGAAGCACACTGCCATGCACTGCACTGCAGACCTGTTCCTTCTGGCCTCAAAGCAGGTGTACAACAGGCATCGTGGGCTTGCTCTTGCCGGGCCACAGGCGGCACTGGCATATTTGGCTGGCCACAGCAGCAGCAGCGACTGTATAATTGTAGTTACACTTTGTAGCGCCGGCAACGTGTCTGCAGGACGAGCCCCAGCTGCGCTGCTGTTGTCAGGGCGTGCCATACGGGAACGCAACAATCCCTGACATGCTGCGTCACAGCTCACACGCTCCGGATGCCATGGACAGCGCTTGTCGGACCACGCAGTGCAATGGAGCGCACAGCAGGGGTCTCATGTAGGGTGTACGTGTCATCAAGCGGTTCATCAAGACATTGCAGGGGGCCCAAGCACTTTTGAAAAGTGGCCCCAGCGCTCCTATGGAGGACCCGGCACTTCTTAAGATGCGCCAGCACTTCTTGAGAGGCCCAAGCACTTCCCTGCAGGCCTGGGCACTTCTTTTTGAGCCCCGGGGCTTACCCTCTGGGGGCCCCAGCAGTTGCCCCTTGCAGGCGTTACACCGCTTCTCGGGCCAACCTCAGGGCCAAGCAGCCAGCCCTTATTTTGCAGAGCAGTCCACAGCCCTAACCACGCCCTCATCCTGCTACCTAGCCATGCCATCTTGCACAGCCCTCCCGAACAGCGGCACGCCAACGGCAGTCTACTGCCTCCCCCCTCCCCCCCCTTCTGTTCGCTTGTTGGCAGCTTGAAGGAGCAGTCGAAAGATGCTGCAGCCATAACCCTGAGCAGAGGTAGGTAACATCACAATCAGGGAGGAATACCACACCACAACATCTTGCACTATGAAGCCCGGCCCTCACCTTCGCCAGCCGCACTGCCTGGTCACAGCCCTGGGGCCTCGCGGCAGGTTGGTAGCTGCTCCACCTGGGGGACATTGCGGCGCACGCCACCAAACGAGTATGCCGCCCTGGGCGCAGGTTGTGCGCCGTCATTCTTGCCCAGGCCCGCAGCCCCGCAGCTGACCCTTCGTCTGCCCTGCTGTTCGCGTACCGCGCTAGCGGTTACCTCCAGCCACCTGCACGCCACGGCATGTGGCCCGAGTTGGTGAAAGTGTGTGTATTTGTTTGTGTATGTTTTTTGGGGGGGTAGACATGAGCGCAAGTGCATACGTGGAGCCCCATGCATGGTCCCGCCGCTCCTGCAGCTGGGTAATGCAGGAGGCTGCTTGAGGCAGGCTGGGCTCCCTAGGAGCCTTACCATTCCACACCTGTTGGCTTTTGTTGGTCAACACGTATGAGCATGCATGTTGGGTGTTAGCCCTTGTGAGCATGTACTCATCCTTTGGGCAAGCCCTGCTTGTCATCCACGCCCTCCCAGCCCCACCCTGTGCGCGCCCGCTAAATTGCTGAACATTGGGTGCGAGCGCGTGCCTGCTTATGACTGTGTACTTGTTCATGCCTGTTCATGATCTTGGGGTGAGCAGCACTTGCCCTGCTGGCCTGCATCAGAGGCAGGAGCAAGCCCTAAGATGCCCCACACAACTAAGCGCCTGAGATGCCCCAAGATGCCCCACACAACTAAGCGCCTGAGATGAGGGCTGTAGACGATGGAAGCCCCCATGAGACTTCCAGAGAAGGCCCTGAGAATACGCTGCACAAGGAGACGCTGCACAGCTCATCCATCACCTGGCATGCAGCCGCTAGATGGGGCATGCACTGGATGTGCATTCAACAGGCCCCCCCCCCTCAAAATAAACCAAGAACACAGCAGCTTCGCACCAGGTCGGACTGGTGGACTTGCGCTGCGAGCCCAATCCGCCGGAGACCCCTCGCTGCAGCCGTCGTGTGCTGGGCGGCTGGCCCAGCTGCGCAGGCGCAGCCTGCAGAGCGCCCCCTGGGCTCACAGCAGCTAGGGCAGCAGCGGCCGCTGCGTCAATCGCAGCGGCGTCTACTGGCGCTGAGGGAAGGCTCCTTGAGCGGTAGCTGGCGAGGCTGTGTGTGTGCCCAGCGGCTGCCGTGCGTCTGCTGCCCTGCGTACGATCGTCGGTATGCAAAAGTTGTTGGTCCACAAATGATTGCCGCCATTGGCGTGCGGCTTGCTTGCAGCCGTAGGCACTTGACTTATGGTCAGAACGCTGTAGGCCTGCACAGGGTGAGGAGAGCTGCTGCGTCTTGGCGCTGCGCCTCAGGCGCACCAACAGCTCCCTGTGTGCAAGCCTGCGCGGAGGTTTATGCCGTGGGCATGGCTTCCTATTTGCAAAGCCTGCATAGGGGCTGGGCCCTGCTGCAGGGCAGCCCTGCAAGGTTGGCTCAGGGCAGGTGTGACACTGCACTCAGCAGGGTCAGGTACAGCGCCCAGCAAGCGCGTACACGCAGGCCCCTCATGCACAGCCAGAGCCAGGCTCTGGAAACTAAGGCGCACCCACCGCGTCCAAATGGGCTGCTACTTGGCCATCAGAGGCACGCGCGAGCCTCAGTGGCGTGTCCTGGGGCACGGCGGTGCGCGGGGGTGAGCGGTGGAGGGAGGAGGTGGGGAGGAGATGGTGAGGCGTGCCACCCCGGCTGGGGGCCAGCGGCCGGCTGTGGCAAGGGAGCAGGGGCCCCTTTGAGGAAGCGAGACTAGTGCTGGCGGCAGGCTGGGCTTGCGCAGACGCTAAACAAGCCAAGGCGGTCTGGAAAGAGGGGCAGCCCCTCGCGCGAGGCTCAGGGGGCCCTTTGGGGTGTGTGGGCTCGTAGGGGCCGCGGCTGAAGCGGGCACTTGTGCTGCCGCGTGCGTGTGCCCTGCTGCCGCCCAGCTCATGCTGCGTGGCTCTGGCAGCCACTGGGGGAGGCGGCGCTCGTGGCCGGGGCTGGTACTGCTCAAGCAGCCTGCAGGTCATAAGGCGCGCACACGTGAGTGCATGCTTTGTAATCGAGTAAGCGCGAGTGCGTACACAGTTGTGTGCACTCAGCGTGAGTGCATGAGTGTGTGCATGTGTGTACGTGTGTGTGAGTAAATGGCCAAGCAGTTTGGAATATGCAACTCACAATCATTTGCTGTTTAGGATTGGTTGCTATTGGTGTACAAGTTTATTGAGGACTTCCAGGTGTGTGCTGGCAGTTGCCATGGTCAACATTCAAACTGAAAACAACTCGCCACTTGCTATCACTGACCTCTCCCATGGATTTGATCCCAGAATCAGGACTGTGTCAGAAGCTCTACTGGGCCTGTCTTGATTGTGCTGCCGTCCAAGCGCAGAAGGCTCTGGCTCAAGGTTTGAAGGTGGTGCAGGGGGGGCATCGAAGGTTTCAGAGTCCCACCTGCAAAAACACGTCACTTACCAGCTTTGGATAGCTCTGTCCAAGCTGCCCCACAGAAACACATTCTCGCATTCTCTCTGAGCTGCCAAGTCGGAAGCACGAGTGCCGGCATCGCAATGCACTGGCAGTCTGCAAGAAGCGCTGCTTTCCCCTTACCTGGCCATCTCAGCCTTCAGGTCTAGCACAACGTTTGTTCCACTGCAGTTTTCAGCCACGGAAACATGTACCATTGTGAGGACTCAGGTGTTGTGCATGCAAGCCCCAAAACGGAACAAGCACATGCACGCCAGCTCAGAGGGCCCTTTCAAGATGTACCAAGCACATACACACAGAGCAACCGGAGCAGACAGTCTGTCAGTCAATGGGTGTGGGGAGCAGTTGCTTGGGCGGACCCCATCACGTCCAGGCAGGTTCCGCGAGCGCACGAGGCTCGGGAACGGGGATGTTGGTGCGTGCTCACCTGTCCGATTTATCAGACGTGGACATTCCTGCCACGCTCGGGAGCTCGGCGGATAAGGAACCGGACAAGCCATCCTCGTTTGCCCGGGCCATCTCACTTTGTTAATTGATTGGCTTTACCAATTAGTCTTAGACGTACATTTACATTTGTTACTCTCATTCGTGCTGCACTTGTTGGCGTGTACATTCACTGTTCATTATTGTTGCGATGAATCTCAAAGGGAGCAATAGTGTACAGCGTGCCTATCTACCATCTACTCTGCAACCTCTGTGTATAAGCCTTTGTCAGCTTCCTGTGCACTGCTCACGTCCTGCCCTTGCTCATAAGGGTTGGTTGTCTCATTCACAATGTGCTGCACCTGCAGGGAGGTCAAGGGGGAGCACAATCAGGGTAAGGATTGCTTGCCTGCGGTATGGCTGCACGAATGCTGTGCTGCGAACAGATCATCAAATGCAGCATGCTCAAGTTGTTGTCTTGCACTCGCTTACAGCCGTACCCATGAGTTAATAGCATGACTCATAGAAAGAGCATGGCGGATAGACCTCCTGATTTGTACCTCAAACGAGTTCAAGAAACATCTGTCGCTGGTGGTTGGCGGTTTTGGTTGCAGCTGCCAGACAGCGTCAAGCCAGCTGGGGCATGTAAGATGCTATGAGCCAAAGTACTGGTGCAGCAGTACCCTCCTGCAGCTGCTGTTGCTAGACCAACTGTGTGGCACGCTTACCACGTTTGCAACATGCCAGTAGTTGATTCTCCCCCTTGGATCTTTAGGGCACGCCCTCTCCAGCGCAAGAAACCTGTTTAGATGCATTGTAGCAGGGGTGGACATTGTTTTTCTTATGAGCATGCCAATAATGCTGAAGCAGTCCAATTCTGGATGACCAGACTCACTCTGCACGAGTCAGACGCAACCCTGCTTTGCTTGCTGCGGTGATGAAGCCCGTCGTAGATATCCATCCATCCTGTGATCAGTAGCGGCAAAGGTGGCGGCAGCATGTCTGGATGACGGGGTATGTTGTGTTTATGTGTGTGAATGTGCGCACTTTCGTGCAGGGACAAATATATTTGTTGATTTACAAAGATTCACCTGTGGGCTGTTTAATTAAAGCCTGGAATGCCATTTGTGTACTCGTGTGTCAGGCAGCTGCTCACATGCTTTAACAGTGGCAAGTCAGGAAAGTACAATGTGAACAGAACAAAGCCCGTCCTTTATCCGAATCCAACCCTGTAATGCACAGTTTCATGAGGCCTCGTAATGCAAGGTCTCAGGCTGCATCAGTGCTGAACTAACCTGTGGACAATGCAAGTGGTACTTCTGACAAGAGTCCAAGACAGCATCCATATGAGGCATCAGCATGTGAGCTACAGATTGGAGCTCTGCATTCAGGGAGACAACGCCAAGGCAGAGTTACGTCAGTGACCTGTGCAGAGATGAGGTGGTCCCCATGAGTTTCCGCATGCAACACTGCCTTCCTTCCCGTCCAGCTGCTTACATTAAGCAAGGTCAGCAATAATGCACAGATGCAAAAGAGGGGTTAAATGAAAAGCTAAGAAAAGCTGTTGCTCCTTGGGGCTGGAGATGACGCTGCACACCTGCTGTGGCTGGGTCATCTAAGGCACTGTAACGAGGGGTTGTGTAGTGGCCCATGTTGACTGTGCCAGGTGGGAACTGCAAGAGAAGGCACGATCAAGCAAAGTGAAAGCTGAACAGGGGGCTAGCAGCATGAATTTTAGGAAATCGTGCTCAGGGCATGCAAGGATGGGCAGCCAACGTGTAGATGAGGTGGCTGTCCTCTGTCCACATCTCAGGGATTCCCATCATCAAGAACAGCAAAACCCTGACACCCTGAACCACTCTGGGCTCATCGAACTTACCTTTCAAACAACATGGAAGGAACACTTTAGGCATAGCTCCCCGATGATCAACCCATTGCTAATAGAGACAAAGGGCCTCGCATGCACATAGAATGCTCGAATGCTCACACGATCAATACTTTTTGAAACAAACATGGCTGCAGTGTCTGCTACAAGATTGGCTTTTCAAACTTCACACCTTCGGGCGGGAAAAAACATGATGGGTGGCTCGGGCCATGTGTGTGTTTCCTCCAGGTTGTACCAGGTTGCATGCTTCAATCCTTGCAGTGTACTCCTGCATTTACAAGGTTGCAAGGTAATATTACAAGGATAAGGCCCCTGTCAAGCAGTTCGACTGTTAGCTGCTTGTTAAAAGCAGTAAAGGAGGTCCATGAGCAAGTCCAAAGAAGGACAGCCAGTAGAAGTTCAAGAACAGTAAAGCAGCACCAGGCTGCCCAACAATAGGGTACAATTGTGGTCTGAAGATGATTATCGGAAGGTGCTCAGAAGTTCTGACCTCTTAACGTCCAAGAGGGAGCAGTAAACACAGGCATGCACATTGGGAGATGTTAGTGAACCCTGCCCTAACCCTCCTGCATTTTCATACGAAAGTTGATCTTGATTGGCATTCCTTGTGTTTTAATGCAATATTGATCTTCAGCATTTGCCTGCTCGCATTGGGCATATAAAATTGGTGACTATTTGGAAGTGAAAGAAGAAGAAGCATGCTACCAGTTTTGGAAGTGAAAGAAGCATGCTACCAGTTTTGACGATGTCATACGCTTGCATGCCATGGCCTTGCATTAATAACTAAAAGGACCTGCTCAAAATTCCAAAAAAGGGTCCCAGCGACTCCGCCAATTGCTTTTGAACAAGAAATAACACAGTGGTCTTACCTGTGGATGGCTCAACTGAAGGGTGTTCTCACTGGTCCAGGGTGTCTCTGCAATCTCTCTAGTGTCAAATATGTCCCTGAAAGTAAAATGTATGAGCTAATGCAAGTTTGCTCAGCATGTGCTCCTAATAAGAAGGTTCATTTTTCAGACATGCCCTCAGTTCCAGCATCCGTCCCTCTCCCTGTGACTGTGCAAATCATTTAAGTGCACTATCTTGTTGTGATGTGTACTTCAATAACTCATTTTCATTGTAAAGTCCATAGATCTATATCTTCTAATTCATTCTTCTAAGTTAGCAATTACCTGCACTCATGCGCAGCTTCTTCTAAGTTAGCAATTACCTGTACTCATGCGCTGACGTCCGAGTGCTGCTGAAGTCCCTGAAGGATTGTGTGTGGGAGGGGTTCTGCAGGCAAGAGTGCAACTGCATAAGTTAGTAAGATGAATCTCATGCACTCTGACACAGCTAGCTTCATTTACGGTGCTGGGCCTGCCACCCTTGTAACAGGCTGTTGCAGGTGCTTGTGTATGAAACAAGGCAAACTCGAAACTCTTACTCACCTGAGACAGAGAGCCACGCTGCGTCCTCAGGCCAACAGGAATGACCATGGCCTTGAGCTGTCCCCCGTCTATGTTTTTACGTCAGTATGCTTGCTGATAAATAAATAAATAAATATTAATTAAATATTTAATTTGAATGTGGAATAAACGGACAGTGTATCGTGTTGGTAAACATAAGGTATTAATCATACAACCAAAAATGATGCAAATTAATTGTGGTTCGATCACTTCAATAGCCTTGCTGGGGCCAAGGCAAAGTGAGAAAGCGTCGCTATGCGATAGTTGCACCTACAGGTGCTATAGTTGCAGCTATAGACGACGTGGCAAGCTCATGTCAGGCCTGCTAAGGAAGAGGCCAGTCTCTGAATATGTTCCTCACAGGTGTGTGCGACCTGTGCACATCTGTGCCAGCAGTACACATGGCCAACACCCCGAAGAGGATCTCGTGCACCAGAGCGTGCAAGAGGCCTTGTCTCTAGGATCAGGCCCGACAGGGGAAGGAAGATCTCCGAGTCCAAATGGGCGCCCCCAGCTTCCACCAGGTGGTTTGTTGCGTCTAGCTGGTGAACCCCAGCGTGCACTGTCTTATGTTTATGCAAAACCAGTCCTGCACCGACAAGCATGCACAATCATGCTTTTGCATGAGCAGGCTTGTCATCCAGCCTTCATCTATCAAATGCTCTGCCTGCAAGGTGGCCTGGACCCAAACAGACCAGCTCCGAAAAGCATGCCCCTATGCATAGCAGCGCACTGTCAAAAACTGCGATGCTGCCCTTGCCTGACAGGTGCGGGAGGAATCCTGCCTCCTGGATCGGTGCTTAGCAGCGGCAGCAGGTCCTACATCATTGGGGAGGTGCTTGGCACTGGGAGCAATGCGGTTGCTTACAGGGTAAGTGGGAGAGCACAGGTGCGCTGCAATTAGTAGACGATCAAGTTAAGCCTGTTTAAGATGGGCCTGCCTACGAGGCATAACTAGTAATAATGACTCAATTAAAGGCAGAATGGCCCGGCAGGCTCACAAGCCATGGGCTAGCGCAGATTCCGAAAAGGCCTGAAATTGATGTGTTGATCTCATACACCCAATCTGGTGTAGTCACGTACATTGAGTGCGCGCACATCACTTGTGGCACGTGCGCGTCGCCCTGTGGCTGCAGCTCATGCCTTGGATTCACTGCATTGATGAGGATGCTATGTTGCTATCTGGCCTGTGAAGCGTGCCCACGCACTGCTTGTGTCTGAGGGTGTGTCAAACACGTGTTTTGGGGCATGCACGCATCCCTGTGCAAGTGAGCAGCATGGCGCGCCAATGAACAGGCACTAGCGTGCATGCTTGCAGGCCACTGCGCCAGACGGCCACAAGGTGGCGATCAAGAGCCTCAGCTTTCGTGGCCTGAAAGATTGGAAGCAGCTGGACCTGTTCCAGCGTGAAGCGCGTACGCTGGCATCACTTGACCACCCAGGCATCCCAAAGTGTGTGCGACTCACAAGTCTTGCAGAGGTGTCACAGCTGCCGCTATCAATGTGTGCGACTCACAAGCCTTGCAGAGGTGTCACAGCTGCCGCTATCAATGTGTGCAACTCACAAGCCTTGCAGAGGTGTCACAACTGCCGCTATCGATGACAGTACGGGAACAGCACGGGGACAAGAGCAGGCCCGGGACAGGACCAGGCCGTGTCTGTTAGCATGCACGCGTCTGTGTGTGCGTCTACCCATGTGCAAGGGCGCTCAAGGGAGTGCCAAAGAGTGCGCGCGCGTGTGCGCCCGTGTATGACGTGTGTGTTTGTGTGCACGTGCAGTGGATCCAAAAGCTGCTTATCAAAGCTGGCGGATTTGCCTATGTAAGCAATATGCTTCCCAATTCTTGTCAGGTCAGGGCTCGGGGTCCAGTTCATATCATGCTGGGCAGGCAGCCTGCACGCTCGAATGTGGGTCGTCCCTTGTTAAGGGTAATTTCAGACTCTGCCTGTCAAGACCACAAAACGTGAATGCATAGATGAGAGGCAGCAAATACATTGTTGGTAGTACTGAATAGGCCAATCTTGACGCTAGGCGAGGTGGTAGTCGTTGAGTTCGCTGCCCTGTTCCATGCAAGCAGGTATATAGACTATTTTGAAGTTGACAACGAAATTGACCGGTGCTTTTGCATTGTGCAAGAGGAGGCAGTGGGAGAGTCCTTGGGTGTCATGATCTCAAGTGGCATGCGCTGCACAGATGCAGAGGTGCGCACGGACATGCCAAGTATGCGCTTCCAATTGCAGCAATGGGCATTCAGATTGAGTGTTGGAAGTATCCGTTAGCTCCCTGTTTTCTTCCGAAGAACAAAACTTGAGGACAGCTGCACAAAAACTCAGCTTGCTCTTAAGCTTGCATGTGCTAGGAAATGCTGGAGGCTGTTAGGAGGACCGTTGCTGACTTCTTCATGCGCATTTTGCTGGGCCTTGCGCCACTTTCAAACGTCTACCGGACCAGGAGGGGCCGTTTAAGGACATTGCAACTGCCATATAATAATTTATCTTTCTGGCATTTCAACCTGAGATGTGCAACCTTCTTTTGATGGGCTGCAAAGATGATGCTACTGTCTGCCTATGCATATGCCCAGCTTTATTAAAAGCTGTACACGGTGTCGTAAAAAAACAGTTGAAATGCATGGATTTTTTTTTAAGAAAGGAAGCCTCCAAGCAAGAGAAGGTGGCTTTGCTTATGGCATGCAATTGAGATTTGACCGTGCCCTGCCTGGCCCTTGCGGCCCTCTGCAGGAGTGCTCCTGGTGCATTGTATCTGGTCTTACATATGTAATGCACAATGCCACTCATAATTTCTCCTGGTTTGCTGCAAGGCAAAGGATAGGCACAGGCTGCTGTCCCGTAAGCGAGCATCCCTATCAGCACCAGGCAACCTGTTTGAATGTGGCCACTTCTTAAGGAGGCAACCCCTCAACAATGCTGTAATTTGAAAACCCACTGGCCACAAGGATTACAAGGATTGCAAGAAGTACAAGGAGTACAAAGAAATGGCTTTCAGTCAAGAAGTGAGACTGCTAGCCTGCTACCCTCAACGCTGATGTATTTTTGAACCCGCAGGCCACAAGGATTGCGGCCGAGCTTCTCCGGATACTGTCATACTTATCATCCCTTCGGCCAGCCGTGATACACCGAGGTGCGTAAGCTGCGGCCACATGGTGAAGGTTGTCTAAGGGGTTCGCCTGCCATATCTTCTCAGCTGACATGCAGCTGCTGCCATCCAGGAGCGCTGATGCAGGAGCGCTGATGTTGAGGACATTCCACTTCAAGGAAAATTGTGTCATGTGGATGGTGCGACGCGGAGGCAGCTGTTTGTTGAGCGTGCTTGGAATGAAGTTGGAGACAGACGTGATAAGAGCTTCTCTGCTAGGACGCGGCACAAAGGCAGGAGCTAGGATGCTGCATGCACATGACTCATACGATATGAGCCCATGTGCATGGTGGGTATGGGTTTCCCAAGAGGTGCAAGCAAACACAGTACGTGGCAGCTCCAAAGTCAGCCAACCAGCTGTGGTTTGCCCTTTCTTTTCCACTGCCTCCAGACGTCAAGCCAGAGAACATCATCTTGGAAGGGGGGCAGTGGGGTGGCCGCGTATTCCTGGTCGACTTTGGTGGAGTTCAGGTATAGAAAGGAAGCATGGTCCAAGGGCCCTTGGGTGTCTTTTCACAGATCTCCTGCAAAGTTCATGGCCGCTGCTTTGTTTTTGCCCAGGCTTTGAATCACTCTCGATGCTGCGTGACATGCCTTCAGCAGGACCTGCGAGATTCTGCACAGGTCATCTGCTAGCAGCTTCGTTTCGCTCACAGTGTTTACTTTGGTTGAGATCTGGAAACACTTCTTGTGGGCTTGTTCTTGGTCAACCCGTCTCATGCTTGTAGTGGCATCCCTATTTTGCCGTCACATCCGCTCACTCGGCTTTGGCTGTGTCTGTTGCAGGTGCAATCGTTCGTGTGCACAAATTGGTCCACCAAGCAGAGCAGCACCCGTCCATCCGTTTCACTAACTCCTTCATTGGCAACTCCTTTGTGGTGCATATTGTTGGATGAAAGGGTCTTGGGTCTGATCGCACAGCGCGCTCGCAAGGCCAGCCTTGCCTTGTCTTGGGTGCACACGCCGCAGGGAGCGGTCACGTCTGCGATGGAGCCATCAGCTCTGGGGTCCACAATCATCGGCACCTATGGTTTCATGGCACCTGAGCAGTTCAGGTGTGGCAGCACCTATGGATTCATGGCACCTTGGATTCATGGCACCTGAGCAGTTCAGATGTGGCAGCACCTATGGATTCATGGCACCTGAGCAGTTCAGGTGTGGCAGCACCTATGGATTTATTGCACCTATGGATTCATGGCACCTATGGAATCATGGCTTCTGCATAGCTGCAGCTAAGGAGCAGCAAGGTGTGCATGCGCTTGAGTTGGTCAAGGGCAGGGTAGATGAGATGGGTGTGGGTGTGGGTTTGGGACATTGGTGCAGGAAATGAGCAGCTCCGGGGAGGAGCGTGTGTGTGTGTCAATAGTGTGCTTTAGGCTTATGCTGAGGGCAGATGCTGCCCTGGCTAGATGCGGTTGCGTGCACAACTGGAAACATTGGATTGTCTGGTAGAGGCTCTCAGAGCCTGATTTTAATCACAAATGTGGGTGGCGAAAGAGATGCCGCTGCGGCTGGCTGCGTTTGAGACTCTGAAACTGAACCAATCCCCTCTAAATTTTTGTAATTGCATCAATCTCCATGACTGCAGTGGCTGGCTGTGCTAGGCCCAGAGGTCTTAAGAAGAAGGGGCATGTGCTAAGCTTACTTTGTGTACCCTCTTTGTTCCTTGCTAGCAGCCAAGGCAGGCAACCACCACAAGAAACTGCTGCATACTCTGGTACCCAGGCAAGCCCTTGCATGCATGAAGGCATGCCAGGCTTGTTCTTTGACAAGGTGTTGCGTACTCAGGTGCCCAGGCAAACGCATGCATGCGTGGCAGGCATGCCGGGGCTGGTTTATTATGGGGTTTATTATGGGGGCTGGTTTATAAGGGGTGCTCTGCTCTCTGGTGCCCAGGTGAGCCCCTGCATACCTGGCAGGCATGCACGGATTATTCTTTGACGGGGTGCTGCCTGCGTGTGGTATGTGTGTGCAGGGGTGCTGCTCAGCCTGCCTCAGACGTGTATGCAGCAGGCGCAACGCTCCTTTTCCTGCTTTCAGGTATGCTCCTGTTCTCCACGGTTTGTTTTGCACAGGCTGAGGCTGCTCATGGCAGCGAGAACAAATTGAAAGTGCCGTGCACCCTTTTCTTGCACGATTGCCTCTGCCAGAAGCTGCTGCTACTTGCATGCCAGCGATGAGTTTGCAGGAATCTGAATGCTGACTCAAACTTACACTGCAAGGCGGCAGCAAATTGCAATCTGCTATGCTTGTGTTCGGCACTCCAGATGCAATTGTTGAGCACGATGACAATGATCTGGGATCTGTGCAGGACAAGAAACGCAGCCTGCATAACTTTCTAAGCACTTGAGGTGCATACATACACTGCCTGTGCTAACATACACGTGGGAGCCCTTGCACTTGAGGTGCACTTGCACTTGCACTTGAGGTGCATACATACACTGCCTGTGCATACATACACTGCCTGTGCTAACATACACTGCCTGTGCTAACATACACGTGGGAGCCCTTGCACATGCACATGCTTTGTGCTGGCGCCCTTGTCAGAGCCACTTGGGGTGGCGCGCAGATGCAAGCACGCTGCATTGTCAGACGCACGGCTGCGTGTGCTTGCATCGGGAGGTGCCTGCACCTTGACCATCCCTCACCCGCCGCGCCAGAGCCCCGCCCCTTCCCCTGCACGCCATGGCTGTTTGGGGGGCACACCTTGTGCTAGCACACGTCAGAACACCATACCCTCCCCCTTCCGCGTCCGCCTGTGTTAACAAAGCACCATGGCAAACAAAGTTGGCATCAAATTGCACGAGAAGAGAAACAGCGCGACAGCTGCATGTCGGGAGCACCCTGCTCAGGTGCACCGTTCGGCAAGCCGTGACCACCGCTTAAACGCGCGCAAACTGCCCCTTTTAGCCAGCATTGCCTTATGCTCTAATAACATGCTTTTACATAAATTTGCCTGTATCAGAAACGGCAGTCGGGCCGTTTCTGAAGCAGCCAAATTCATGTGAGAGCACGGCGGTGTGTCACAAGGCAATGATGCCGTGGAAGAGCAGTTCCTGCGCATCCGGCCGATGGTCGTGGCTTGTCGAACGCGTCGCACCCGTACGGTGCACTTGGGCAAAGTGCTCCCGACCTACAAGTGCCGCGCTGCGCCTCTTCCCGTGCCCCACGCGTGGACTTTGGTGCCTCGCTTGTCTGTTGGTATTTTGGTGACAAAGTGGGCATGGGTGGGCACGGGCGTGTGTGTTCCGACGTGCGTGCTTGCAAGAAGTACGTACCACTGTCCGATGTCTCTAGGCTAGTGCACGCAGGCGCTCCCCACAGCATGGCGCACCCCGCATTGCGTGCAACAGTCGTCCCATAGAGCAATAGTGTGCATGGGGAGGGGGTGGGGCAGCGGTGCTGGCGGGTGAGAGCGTGGTCAAGGGGAAGGTATGCAAGCATGCACATGGTTTGTACTGATGCCTTGTTGGGTGGCACATGCCTTGTTGGGGGCTCCTCTTCAGCACGTTGTCAACACCAAGTGAATGGGAGGCAGAGGGAGGCAGAGGGGGAGACAAGGAGAGGCAGGGGATCAAAGGCGGAGGGAGAGAGGCAGAGGGGTAAGCAGCAAGGCGGGCTTGCGCATCCTAGGCGCGTGGTCAAGAAAATGAGTCAGGCGCACGCAGGGGGGGTGGAGAGTAGGAAAAGGGGTGCGCACCCCCTCTGAGATGCAAGCACGGCACATTGCCGGAGATCCGCATGCTTGCATTCGCGCACAGCCCTTTGACCACGCCCTCACCCGCCAGCGGACACGAACTTGATGCCTTGTGGGACACACACACACACGCACACGCACACACAAGCACACGCGCGCACACACACACACACGCAGCTTGGCTCTATTGCAGGGGAGCCGTGTTGTGCTTGCATGGCACAAAGGTCGCTTTGTCGTGCCAGCGCTTGACTTTCGCGCTTGCACACACGCCTCTTTTGCTGTGATGGTGTCACGCATGCACAACACTTATACTCACATACACCTGTTCTTACGCCAGCGCAATGGCCGGCGCCGCGATTGCGGGGGCAGGAGTGTGCAACTGCCCTGCTCCCCTGCGCTTGCATTCCTTTACCTCTGGCCACTGTCCCCCTTGGCCATCATCCACGGCTCGTTTGCATCGTCAGGAGCTCAGCAGTGCCGCAAAGATGGTATAATCGCATCACTTATTTGCTCCCGACCTGTCACTGCACCGTTGGCCGTTCCTGGCTCCGCATGCTAGCCTTAAACGCTAGCATTGCTCAGCACAACTGCCCCAACCAACCAGCTCAACAGTGTTTTTCAAGTCGGTTTCCGCCAGCGCCGTCGCCCCAACTCCACCCCCGCACACCATTACTGATATTGATGCCTGTCGCATTCAATGTGGGGCACGTGGTGCAATCGTGGGGTCGGGCACGCGCCTGAAACGTGCACACATACTCTGTACAAGCATGTGTGGGAGCACCAGGCCCGCCCCCTTGCAGCACCCGCTTTCATTACCAAAACACCGCAGCGGATAAATTTGGCACCACAGTCCGCGCACGGGGCGCGGGAGGGGACACCAGCGGGTGACTGAAGTCTGCTCAAGTGCACTGTTCGGCAAGCCGCAACCACCGGCGGAGTCCCGCAAAGTGCGGTGTCCAACCATCATTGCCTTATGACACGCTGCCATGCGCTCACACTTGTACCACCGTTCCAGAAACAGACCAATTACCTATACAAATTGCTTGAGGCAGCGTACAACGCACATGGCTCTGACAAGGTGCCCCCGACGAGGCACCAGCGCAAAACACATGCTTGTGCAGGTGCCTATGATGGTTGGCTTGGGCGCTTCAGTCGGCATGCACTCCTGCAGGTTAGGGTTGGCTTGCTGCTTGAGTCAGGAGTCATGCTGTGCGCATGCATTGCTGCAGGCCGACCGCCATCCACTTTCCCTCAGGAGCGCATGCGGATCCGCTGGAGGGGTACCGCCGACACTCCTGGGCTGCAGCCGCCATCACCGCAATGGGCGGCTGTGCTGGATGGTCTGCTGGAGCCCCTGGCGGGTGCGCGCGATGAAAATACCTACTAATGCGCGCAGTGATAATACCTACTAATGTTATACACATCTGTTGTGTGCACCTCTATGTCTGCTGGAGCCCCTGGCGGGTGCGCGCGGTGATAATACCTACTAACGTTGTACACATTCACATAATACCTACTAATGTTATACACATTCACATAATCTGCTGGAGCCCCTGGCGGGTGCGCGCAGTGATAATACCTACTAATGTTATACACATCTGTTGTGTGCACCTCTATGTCTGTGAGTACCAAACGTGTTGGTACGCATGGGAGCACGCATGCATATGCCCCTGCATGGGCGTGGAAGCTCTGCCCTTGGGCTTGTGTGACTGCCAGGCAGTGCCGCTTTGCTCACCATGATGAATTCAGCCAGATCGCCTCCTGCTCCACAAAGTATCCATTCAGGTCGTGCTCGAGGGTACCACCACTTGTGTGCTGTCGGGGTGGGGCAGCCTGTATTCAAGCGCATCAAGCAGCAAGCTGCTCAGATCATGATTTTGCATGGTATTCACTCTAAGCCCTAATCCTCAACTCTAAATTGTAACTTGTGGGAATGAATGCAGAGGACCGCTTGAGCGCGACTCAGGCTCTTGACATTTTAGAGGGCAAGGCGAGCTTGGGCAGGCAGCAGGTGTGTGGCAGGGCACATGCACATTTCTTGGCGGCTGCTACGATCCCCCCACCACTTTAAGAAATTCATGCTGAAATTTAGCTGGAGAGGAGAGAGGCTGGAGACCTGCTCAGGTTGATCAGCTGTCTTTTAGGTTTGAAGAACTGTGTACAGCTTTCTACCCGCGGTTCTCCTCAATCCATGACCAACATACTGCATGCTTGACAGGTAGCATAATTAATTTGTGCCACTGCACCCCCTTCTTTCCGCCAGACTTACTGATACCACTGCCTGTGCTGCTGCCTGTCCTTCTGCGTTCCTGCTGGTGCACTTGCACCTGTACTTGTGCTCATCTTACCCTCTTGCTTGCCTGCTCACCTTCATGCCTGTCTGCGTGGTAAGCCTGCCTACCTGCCTGCTTGCCTGCCTGCCCGCCTGTCTTCCTGCCAAATCCGGCTGCCTGCCTGTCTAATCTGCCTACCTGCCTGCTTGCCTGCTAGCCTGCCAATGCCCCTTTGCCTGCCTGTGTCCTTTAATCAAGCAGACTAACGACTTCGCGTCCACGTCTGCTCGCGCCCGCCAAGGGATGCAGCTTGGGAGAGGATTCGCAGCTCAGGGGCGTGGTGTGGCCCGTAGACCTGCAGGTGTGTTAAGTGTTGGGGCCATAGAACTGCAGGTGTGAAGCCTTGGGGTCGTAGCCCTGCAGGTTTGAAGCCTTGGGGCATCTGCGGGCATGTCCTCCTGACTGCGCCTTTTTCCAATGGGATGGGGTCCTTGCAACATGTTTGATGTAGGGCTTTATTGCACACTCTCACTCAAGAGTGATGCCTTGGCCAGAGTGGCCCATAGCTCCTGGAGGATATGCGCCTCGCCTGCTTCTGGGTGGGCATTCACGCCTGCTTCCTGCCCATGGAATGTGGGGTCATCTCATGCGCTGGCATTTTTGGCGCAAGCTTAGCCTCCCGCACCATTTGCAGCATCCTCTGAAAATGCTCAATGCCCGCATGCTCTTGGCCTGATAGGACATGGTGCTGTGTCCACACAATTACTGCGTTTGGGTCTCCACCCACCCCTCTATCTGGCACCCTCTCCCTCCTACGCAGCCGTCCATGTGCATCAGTATGCACTTGTCCATAAAAAAATCTGTCCTCGAGCATGATGCTGCTTACCAGGCCCTTAGGTAGATTTTTCAAAACCACGTTGCCTCTAGAATTTAAAAAATTTCACAATCTCCCTTGATGCTGCCCTACCTCCTCTCAGCAGATGTCGGACGGGCCTCTGGGCACATTGTGGGGGGCTAGTCACATTCATGTCATGCATTCATCTTCAAACCAGCATGGCTTGCTGCAAACCTTCAAACAGGCACAAGAGTGGAGCTTGAGAAGACCCCCTCTCGTCTGGACATCATCATACCTCCAAAAGTGAGTTTGGAGCCTTGCCTTGGCGACGTGCACTTCCCAGGTGTTGTACATCATCTAAGGAGCTGACATTGTGTTTTGCTTCTGCACCTCTGAAGTGAGGCCACTAGGACATCGTGTTGCTTCTGCACCTCTGAAGTGAGGCCACTAGGGCGGCTTCCACAAAGGCAGGGCCTGTGTGTCCCCCAATGTCCATGAAGTGATTTAATGTGCGTGTGATTTAAGCAATTGTGTCCATGAAGTGATTTAATGTGCGTGTGATTAAAGCAATTGTGTCCATGAAGTGATTTAATGTGTGTGTGTGTGATAAAAGCAATTGTGTCCAGCGAAGTGATTTAAGCAATACTGATGGCGCTACAAAGAACAACCGCAATCCTGTAGATCAAAAACTGCTCGCGTGCTTGTTTCAGTGTATGATCCGCGGACCATCCTATCCCAGGATACAAAGTATGATGCTGCATCTTACGCGCTTGCCGGTGCTTGCCAATGTGATGCCTCCCCAGGGATTGCTCAGCACAGAAACGATAGCTACTGGCGGCTTTGCTGTAGCATGGAATGCCTTTGTGGCGTTTTGGACCATCAGCGCACTTGCAGGAGGTGGGTTGGTCGTGTTTGATGTCCCCTCATATGATCTTTTGATATGACTCATATCAGGGATGGGTCATTCCCACATTTTGGATCATTCACGAATCCAAATTGTTGTCATACTGCAGAACATCAATTCGCGAATTATAAAGGCCCTCCCCGAAACGGGCCCTTGGATGCGCCTGTTATTCTCTTTTATGCACCTTAGAGGAGCCACACGTCAACCACTTAGTCTTAAGCATTATGGTTAGATGTATGTATGTGGAACCAGAGGGGGGGCGGAGGGGGGAGGATTAGTTGGCGTCAGTCGATCCTTCCCTTGCCCTCCTCTAAAAGCTCACAGGCGTTTGCACGTTCAATTGAATTAATTTGCATACTTCATATTTTACTGAATCATTCGCGCACTGCAAATCCAAAACAAGCAAATGATGTGTCCCTGACTCGTATCATACGAGTGAACTCTCATTGGTCTGGGGAAAGGAGGAGATGCAAGAGGAGGGTCATGTTCCACTGCCGCATTCATATCAGCACATTCATCCCGGCCCCTGTGTTCTTATGTGTTTGCAGTTGTCTGTGCCTCTTTGATGTGCATGCTTCTAGGTGCATTCTAGGTGTGGGCTGTCCATCGCACGTGCCATGCACCTGTCTGTGTGGTACATCTAAGTACGCCAGCAAAGCCAAGTTTTTCTGCCTTGTCCACGTTTCCAGACATACAACACGGCTATTTCATAGTGCATGCAAAGTAACACGTTGCCTAAATGTTGTGTACCCTACCTTGTTGCAATGCCATCGAAGGTGGTATTTTGTTTGCTCTTTTTTCTACTCCTTTTTGGTTTGCTGGCGCTCAGCTTGCACGCCAGGCGTTTGGGGGTGCACTGCTGAAGGTCAGTAGATGTGGGCTCTTGCGAACTCTCAGTCAGTTCATGTTGAATCCCATGTGGTAGTGCACACTGTCACATGCATGCAGTTCTGGGTTTGCTGTCTCCATCGTTGTCCTCTTGTCTTACTTTTTCCTCTCCATTGCTCTTCCTTTCTGCTTCTGTGTGCATGCATGTGACCAGACAGTACAGCGGCCAGACGCTGTCATGTGCCTTAGGTTTGGGTTAAGTGGGTTATTCGCAACTTGTGTTCGGCACGCCTTAATCAAGTCCACTGTGGTATTGATACGTCTGTTCGTGTCAGGTTAAGCAAGTCTGCAATACTGTGTGACCCTTTTTTATAGGAGCGCGTGGCCATTGGGCGGCAGAAATTCCGGATTGGTCAAGAGCTGGCCGTCTTCCGAGACGGCTCCGCTGACTTTCTTGGTAGGTCATTCTCACAAGATGCAGTTGGGTAACAGACGAGACTGTGTGTCCATGCCAGGCTCCATCAATGATCCACAGGAAAGAACAAGAACGGTTGATTACCCTGGCATACACTTATGACTGGCAGGGGGCGAGAACGCACGTGTCATTGAAGGGCAGACAGCAGACCTCCAAGGCGTGCGTATTGTCACTTCCATCATCGTCAATGGCGTGCCACAGACAGTGATCGAAGTGCTGGAAGGAGCACGGAAGCACAGGTGAGGTGTTTGGAACATGCACAAGGAGCTTCTCGTGGGCTTGGCTGGTCTCTTCTGCATGTGGGTTGGTATCTTCTGGCTGATTGCTTGTTACAAAACACTTGTGATTGCCCTTCAACAACTCAGTGTGCTTCCCTCAAAGCTAGAGCAAAGTAATTAACTGTAGGAATCTTACACTAATATGATATGTAACTATAAAGCATGATTTGTAAGTTGAAGTTGCCGCTCAACTATGATTCACTTGAATTTGCAAATGTTTGTTAGACAACCTCCTCGTCATGCCATTTTACTCAATTGGATCCTGCAATACTTATGCCGTTAGCTACAAATGCACAGCGCGGCACGTAGCTATCAAAAAGTAAAGCGTGGATTGCCAGGATGAGGTAATGGTGCTCTCTTTATTGTGGTGTTTTGCAGGTTTACAGGTTTAAACCTATTTTGCTGTTTTAACACACGCACATCCCAAACAGTGCACTTACCATTGTGGAAAGAAATCCCACTCTTTACTTTCTCACACTCGCATTTATAATGTCTTTCATAGGTAGGTAATGGCATAAAGCGCTGTATGAGGCAATTCTATAGCGCTGTACAGCGATTTAGCGCTTTATTTTGCTATATTTCAGCTGCTATACTTGCCAGAACTCCTCGCTGCACTTCAAATCGGCATCAGAATTGGTAGGCAGGTTCAGCACCCTGTACAAGGCTCCCGTGCAAAAATTTGAAAGTTAATGTTTTATTCTGTTGGGGTTGGGGGCCCCTAGTAAGCAGATATAGCGTTATACGTGGCACTAGGGTTCCAATTCCTACTCATTTGCGGGCACATGTCTTAGTACCTTGGGGCCCCTTATTCCTCAATTCCCCTTACACTGAAGACAGGTCTGAATATTCCCTTGAAATGCTGTCTGAAAAAAATATATGTTGACAGGTTGGCCCTTCAGATTAGGTGCATTGTGATCTAGATTCAGATTGAAAGCACGCTTGTGTTCCAAGGTGCTCCCTAGCAGTCCACTCTCAAGTGCTGACTGCTGCCCAATGCTGATTGCTCTCTTGGACTGTCTGCTCATCAAAATCTTCTGCTGGTGCTGGTGCTGGTGCTGGTGCTGGTGCTACGACTGCTCGCTGCACGGCTACTTGCATGGAGTTGCTTGCACACAACTCAAGCGCTGGACACAACAGCTTCAAGAAGGGCACCTCCTTGATGATATGGATGGCCATGGGACAATGGAACTGCTCGCGCTGTGCGGGGGTCGTTGAGAAGGACTTTATATGCTGTGCATGCTTCTTGGGCACTGGCTTCCCAAGACAGTCTACCTCCTCCATCTCGTTCTCTTCCTCCTCCCTGGCATGCTCCCTGGGATTGTGCAAACTCCTGCTGCTTCCAGTGCTTGCCGCATGCAGTCGTGATGCTGCATTGTGCAGGGGGTTCGCGGGGCTTAGGTTGGTTGCGACATCTGCACTCCATCACACTGCCCCACTCTGGTTTCATTGTTAACCTGTCAGACCATTTGCTAAGGGGACCTGCTGTCGTCCTCTTTGTACCAAATTGGTTGCTAACAATGTGTTACCTTACCTGCATGGTTAAGCAGCCAGTATGTATTTCCCAAAATGCATATTCATTCAATTTTCAAACTTTGGAAACTTCATGCACGTTATCCCCAACCCATTCTAAAAACAAGCATCAATAGAAAGCAGCAGTAAGAAAACCCGCAAATCCTCTTGACGCTGCATTGCAAGTTCTTAGGCCGCTCCACTTCTTATTTATTTTCTGTAAAATTGATAACAACTCAAATGCGCCCAGCTTGTTTATCAAAAAATTGTGCGTGTAGGTTTGGTGAGGGTCTCGAGCTTGTGGAGCAGCAGTGGCTTGTCAGTGAGATGAATGCGCACATAGAAAGCCTGGGCACTGCTTTGGATATAGACAGCTTGCCGGCCCCAGAAAAACCCAAGGTGTTCAATGATGATGAGCCTGACGGCTTCAGATGACATTTTCATAAACTGATGCTGTGAATGGCGTCTCAGATTGAGTCAAGAGTTATTGTGTTCTTCAAACATTTTCTTAATTTTTCAGACATCGTCTTGCTTCATAGACATTGGTGCCTTTCTAGGCAAGGTTCTGGTGACAGGCTTCAACTACACAGCCCTCATTCGGCAGGTGCAGCTGTGATATCCTTACCTTACCTGCATGGTTAACCATCCAGGTGTTTTCCCTGGAGGAGCTCCAAACTTGTAAAAGCTCATTTTTCATTTGAACTGGTTTGCTCCCTCCAAGAATGACATGCTTCCTAGCCAATTTATAGTCCAACGACAGAGATGATTATGTTCCTCAGAGCCCATGATGGGCTCCTCTCCAATAGTTACTTGATAAAAGCAGGTTTGTCTTGTCTCCTTCAAGCCAAGTTGGTCCGCTACAGAGTGGTTGATTCAACTAGCATTGGATGCAAAAGTGAAAATTGCCAGTGTAAAATTGCTGTGGCACAGCACAATTTTTGGAATGGTGAGGCCTCCAAAATTTTCAGGTGTTCCTAAGCTCTCAGGTGTCCCCTCCTCATTCTCTTTTAAGGCTTCAGAGTTCAGAGTTCAAAGTTCAAGAAGGTGTGAATTGCCAACTTGGCTGAAACTTGGTTGAACTTATTCAAGATGAGCACTTGCACTCTTGAAACATTGCCAGCTTACACAAACTAAAATGACCTGCATATCCATTTTGCAATATTCTTAAATAATAATATTGTGTTTTATATTCTAATAAAAATGCTAACAATTAGGACTTTGTTACATTAGCAACCATCTGAACCTTGTCGCGATGGTCGAGACGTGGAAGCGACAGCCAGCTGGCAGTTGATCACCCAATGGCCCCGCGGAGAACCTTGCGAAACAGGGCTCAGAGGAAACTAGTAACGAGCACACTAGGCGTGCAAGTGTGCAAA
>LFIK01000737.1_pt1 | contig 24922 bp, 15 predicted proteins | sample 643401 | NCBI WGS metagenome assembly LFIK01 (sample SAMN03777447, study PRJNA286221) | soda lake metagenome | biome: soda lake; feature: Kulunda steppe; material: water; isolation source: sample T5-Br brine of Lake Tanatar-5 | place: Russia: Kulunda steppe | collected 2010-07
ATCGAAATCCAGTCGCCTTCTTTAATGGTTTTACTGCCGTTGGTGAACTGTTTCTTCTTATAGTTTATAACAATATCACCACAACCGGCCACGCACGGTTTACCCCAGCCTCGGGCCACAACGGCTGCGTGACTGGTCATCCCACCGCGTGAAGTCAGGATTCCTTCCGCGGCCGACATTCCACCCACATCTTCAGGGCTGGTTTCTATTCTGACTAGAATAACCGGATTATCTTCGGAAGCTGTCTCTTCAGCTTTTTCTGAACTGAACACAACCCTTCCAACTGCGGCCCCGGGCGAAGCTGGCAAACCGGTTCCCAGTACAGACTCTTTTTTAACTGAATCTTCATCTATTTGAGGATGCAGAAGCTGATCCAAGTGAGTAGGCTCTACCAACGATTTTACAGCTTTGCGATTGTCGATCTTCCCTTCATCAACCATATCCACAGCAATTTTAACCGCCGCTTTTCCGGTTCGTTTACCGTTTCGAGTCTGCAGAATATAGAGCGTGCCTTTCTGTATGGTAAACTCAATATCCTGCATATTCCCATAGTGCTTCTCCAGCTTTCTGCAATAACCAATAAGTTCACCAAAAGCTTCCGGCATGGCGTCTTTTAGTTCAATGATATCTTTAGGAGTCCTAATCCCCGCAACCACATCTTCGCCTTGTGCGTTAATCAAAAACTCTCCATACAGTTTGTTCTCACCGTTCGATGGATTTCTGGTAAAACAAACTCCGGTTGCACAGTCATCACCCATATTGCCAAATACCATCGCCTGCACGTTTACAGCCGTACCAAGTAAACCTTCTATTTGATTAATCTTACGGTATTTAACAGCCCTGTCGCTATCCCACGAGCCAAAAACCGCATTGATTGCAAACTGAAGCTGCTCGTATGGATCATTGGGAAACATGTGGCCTGTTGCTTTTCTGTAAACGGCTTTATAACGCTCAACAAGTTCTTTCAGATCTTCCGTATCCAGATCTGTATCCTCCTCAACACCTTTTTCACTTTTAAGCTTTTCAATGGCGCGCTCAAATTTTTCATGTGGGATTCCCATTACCACACCACCAAACATGTCTATAAACCTGCGGTAGCTGTCGAAAGCAAATCGCTCATTCTTAGTATGATTGGATAGCGCTTCCACGCTTTTGTCATTTAATCCCAGGTTAAGTACGGTATCCATCATGCCCGGCATAGATGTCGCCGCTCCCGAACGCACAGATAGCAGTAGCGGGTGCTCAGAATCTCCGAGGCGCGTATCCATAATCTCCTCAATAAATTTCACCCCTTCTCTCATCTGCTTTTTTAACCCCTTTGGCCATTTCCCCCCGTGAGTAGAATAGTAGTGGCATGCTTCTGTAGATATTGTAAACCCTGCAGGAACCGGCAACCCAATACTCGACATTTCAGCCAGATTGGCGCCCTTCCCGCCAAGCAGCTGTTTCATCGATCGATCTCCGTCTGCCTCTCCTGCTCCGAATGTATAAATTTGTGCTCCTTTCGTCTCCTTACTCATAGATTCCTCCGAATGATTAATAAAAAATAGAAATGCGCTTCTTCTCTTTGGCAGGTAAATCGTCAATACATTTTAACTTACCTATCAACATATTATGTAATTGTGTGGATTTTGTGAAACTTCAAATCAATTGCATCAACTATATTTAGAACTCTTTTTGGTTTGATCTCTCTGCCTGACTATTTTGGGGGCTGTCTACCTAGAATCTGAAAACTGCTCTGTATGAAATTTAAAATGCCGCATACACTCACGCTGCTCTTTTTCCTGATGGTAGCAGCTTTAGTGGCAACATGGATTATCCCCCAGGGTCAATTTGAGACTCAAATTGTTAATGACCGTGAAGTTGTTGTCCCCGGTACATTTCAAACTGCCGACGATGCCGAGTTTTTAGGCCCAATTACCCTTTTTACAGCTATCCCAAGAGCATTTGCTGCGGCTCAGGATATTATCTTTTTCCTTTTTATAATCGGAGGTGTTCTTGCTGTAATTCGTAAAACCGGCGCCATTGATGCACTTCTTGGCCGGTTACTGGAAAATCTTGGAGGTCGCCCCGGCTTACTCATCTTTATTACCGTTTTTGTATTTGCATTGGCATCGAGTGCGATGGGAGCCTCTGCAGAGTATATTCCTTTTGTACTAATACTGGCTGCCTTATGCCGAACCATGAAGATGGACACCATGACGGCCGTTGGAATTATTGTGGCCGGTTATGGAATAGGGTATGGAGCCGCAGCTTTTAATCAATATACGGTAGTGGTGGCACAAGGTGTTGCTGATCTGCCCACATACTCCGGCTGGCAGGTTCGAATGGGTATTCTTATTCCATTTGTGATGATCGGTGCCCATCACGTATACAGTTATTCTCGAAAAGTACAACGAGACCCTTCCGTTAGCTTAATGAGCGGCATTGCACCTCCGGACTCGAATGCAACTCCTAAAGAGTACCCAAAGCTTTCAACAGCCCATGTAGCCATTCTCTTCTCATTTATTCTTGCTCTGGGAATAGCCGTGTGGGGAATCGCAACCCGTGGATGGTACCTTACAGAGCTTGGAGCAGCATTTGTAATACTTGGAGTGGTAACTGCCATTATCGGTAAAATCGGGCCAAGCATTATGGCTCAGGAATTTGTGAAGGGAGCTAAAGACTTGACTGAAACTGCTCTGCTGGTTGGCGTTGCCCGGGGAATCGCACTTATCATGGAAGACGGGGAAATCCTGCACACCATCGTAAATGCCCTATCTGTTCCGCTCTCCAGTGTGGGGCCGGAACTCTCTGCTGTTGGAATGATGATTATGCAAACCATTCTGAACTTGTTCGTTCCATCCGGAAGCGGGCAGGCTTTTGTAACAATGCCTTTGATGGCCCCGTTAAGCGACCTGCTTGGAGTATCACGGCAGATTGCAGTTCAGGCATTTCTGTTTGGTGATGGCTTTGCCAACATGATTGTGCCAACCAACGCTGTGTTGATGGGAATCCTTGGAATGGCCGGTGTTCCTTATGATCGCTGGTTCCGTTTCTGCCTTCCATTGCTAGCTAAACTGCTGGCCTTTGCCGCAATCTGTATGGTAGCTATGGTCATGTTTGGATACTCCTAATCAGTCTGTTTCGCAACCGTTACACGAATCCCTTTTTTCTCAAGTTCGTTTACAATGGATTGCGGTGTCTGCTCATCAGTAATGATATGCTGGATTGAACCGATTGTACAAATCCGGCCAAAACCTCGCTTTCCAAATTTGGTGTGGTCTGCCAGTACAATGGTATACTGCGATATTTCAATAAATTTTTGATTCAGGCTGGCTTCCATCAAATTGGTTGTAGTAAGCCCATAATCCAGGTCAATTCCGTCAACACCCAGAAATAGAATCCCACACGTAATATTGTTTAAAAACTGCTCGGCATATGGACCAACAACTGAATTCGAACTGGGACGAAGCTGACCGCCAAGCTGTGAAATCTCAATATTCTCACGACCGGAGAGCGTAAGTGAAACATCCAGGGAGGAAGTAATTACGGTAAGACGGTATTGAGAATAAATCTCACGTGCCAATGCAGATACCGTTGTTCCGGATGCCAGAATAATAGAATCGTTATCTCCGATTAATTTTACCGCCTCTTTTGCAATTGCCTCTTTCTCTTTCGCCTGAATCTTCGCTTTTTCTGAAACAGGCCGATCGCTCGTGTAAGGATTCGAAAGAGTTGCCCCTCCATGAGTTCTGAAAAGCAGATTTTTATCCTCCAGTAACCTTAAATCTTTTCGAATCGTTACCTCAGATACGGCTAGCTCCTCACTCAGCTCCTGAACATTAACTTTTCCCTGCTCTTTCAGTTTCTTTAAAATTATTTCGTGGCGCTCTGAAATCGTCATAATATGGTTTCGTTTTTGTTTTAAAATACAAATAGAGAATCCTGAGACAAAATATTTCACCAATATGAAACTATTCGAAACACATAAACCCCAACAAGTAACCCGCTTTACAATGGTTTTGCCCATAGGTGGCTGTCATGCCGATTAAATGTTTCGTTTGTATTTCATTTACTTTTGTTTTATAATATTAACAGAACATAACGAAACAAAAAGTTCAACAACCCATAGCCGCATGAACAGATCAGAAATAGTAAATCAAATAGAGAAGAACCCCGAGAAGGTTTGGGATGTAATTATAATAGGCGGAGGAGCCACAGGTTTGGGGGTGGCATTGGATTCTGCATCAAGAGGCCTGAGCACACTCCTGTTAGAGCAGTCTGACTTTTCGAAAGGAACGTCCAGCAGAAGCACCAAACTTGTACACGGCGGAGTTCGTTACCTTGCGCAGGGAAATATAGACTTGGTTAGAGAAGCACTACGCGAAAGGGGTTTACTTGAGAAAAACGCACCTCACCTTGTCCAGAACGAAGTTTTTGTTATCCCAAATTACACTCGCTTCAACAAGCTGTTCTATACAGTCGGCTTGAAAATGTATGATGTATTGTCCGGGAAGCTGAGCCTTGGCAAGTCAAAAGGAATATCGAAAAAAGAGACCGTCACCAGAATTCCAACCATCAACCAAAACGGTTTGAAAGGAGGGGTTGTTTATCACGATGGTCAGTTTGATGACTCTCGTCTTGCTATCAATGTTGCTCAAACCGCTTCTGAACAAGGTGCAGATGTATTGAACTACTTCGAAGTAAATGGGCTCCTTAAAGATGGTGAGAATGTAGCCGGCGTAAAAGCTATAGATAAGGAGAGTGGTAAAGAGCATTCATTTAAAGGCAGAGCCATCATCAATGCAACCGGCGTGTTTGTGGATGAAATCATGGAGATGGATAAGCCCGATCACAAAAAGTCCATCCGCCCGAGCCAGGGAGTACACCTTGTTTTAGACAAAGAGTTTATGCCGGGCAAAGATGCGATTATGATTCCGAAAACAGACGATGGCCGGGTTCTGTTTGCCGTACCGTGGCACGATAAAGTTGTGGTTGGAACTACAGACACCCCTTTGGATGAGCACAGCCTGGAACCGACAGCTCTTGAAGAAGAGATCGAATTTATTCTTACAACAGCTAAAAAATACCTTTCTAAAGCTCCTACACGAAAAGATGTGAAAAGCGTCTTTGCCGGGCTGCGCCCGCTCGCAGCGCCAAAAGGAGACTCCGATAAAACAAAAGAGATTTCCAGAAGCCACAAAATTATCGTCTCCGATTCGGGCTTAATTACGATTACAGGAGGCAAGTGGACTACATTCAGAAAAATGGGAGAGGATACTGTAGATAAAGCCGTAAACGTCCACAATTTGAAAGGTAGCGAAAGCAAAACCGAGGAGTTGAGAATTCACGGTTATCTGGAAAACGTTGATTTCCAGGACCCGCTCTATTTCTACGGTTCAGACAAAAAAGGTATTGAATCACTAATTGAAGAAAATTCTGATTGGAAAGGACCGATTCATGAAAATTACCCATACATAAAAGCCCAGGTCATTTGGGCCGTTCGGCACGAAATGGCTCGAACTGTAGAGGACTTCCTGGCACGAAGAGTACGCGTTCTGTTTCTGGATGCACGAGCCGCCATTGACATGGCCGAAACCACAGCTAACCTGATGCAGAAGGAGCTGGGCGAAGATGAATCATGGGCCAATAATCAGATTGAAGTTTTTATCAAACTGGCGAATCGCTATCTGCTGGAAGAGTATCAACCCAAAAAAAACTAGTTAATCAACAACCAAACCAACGCTACCAATGGAAAACTACATCTTATCACTGGACCAGGGCACAACCAGTTCCCGGGCCATCGTCTTTAATAAACAAGGAGCTATCGTATCTACCGCTCAAAAGGAGTTCAGACAAATATACCCTAAACCGGGCTGGGTTGAGCACGACGCTCAGGAAATCTGGTCAACTCAGGCGGGTACCGCAGCCGAAGCCGTAGCTTCTGCCGGCATCAATGGAAAAGCGCTTTCAGGTATCGGTATTACCAATCAACGGGAAACTACCGTGGTTTGGGACAGGGAATCGGGTCAGCCGGTTTACAACGCTATTGTGTGGCAAGATCGCCGTACCTCAGATTATTGCGACCAACTAAAAGCCGATGGACACGCAGAGTTGATCCAGGAAAAAACCGGCTTGGTTGTTGATTCCTACTTCTCCGGCACCAAAGTGAAATGGATTCTGGATAATGTAGATGGAGCCCGCGAAAAAGCTGAAAAAGGAGAGCTCGCTTTCGGCACGATCGACTCCTGGCTAATCTGGAATTTCACCCAGGGTGAGCTACATATCACGGATGTGACCAATGCCTCCCGGACAATGCTTTTCAACATCAACACGATGGATTGGGATGATGATATTCTGGAACTGATGGACATTCCCAAAAGCATGCTTCCGGAAGTGAAGCAATCGAGCGAGGTGTATGGAAATACAAAAACCACGCTGTTTGCGAGCAAGGTACCGATTGCAGGGATTGCGGGAGATCAGCAGTCTGCACTTTTTGGACAGATGTGTACCGAAAAAGGAATGGTGAAAAACACTTACGGAACCGGTTGCTTTATGCTGATGAATATTGGCGACAAGCCGATCAAATCGGAAAATAACCTGCTTACCACCGTTGCCTGGAAAATAAATGGGAAAACCACTTATGCACTGGAAGGTTCCGTATTTATTGCCGGAGCTGTAGTTCAGTGGCTGCGCGATGAGATGAGTATCATACAGGAGTCGAAGGATATCGAGTATTTTGCCGGTAAAGTTGAGGACTCCGACGGCGTTTACCTTGTGCCTGCATTTGCCGGACTCGGTGCACCATATTGGAATCAGCATGCACGCGGAACCATGGTTGGAATTACCCGCGGAACAAACCGGGCACATATTGCACGGGCTGCTCAGGACTCGATCGCCTACCAGGTAACCGATCTTCTCACTGCGATGAATGCCGATTCCGGGATTGACATCAAAGAGCTTCGTGTGGATGGCGGCGCTACTGTAAACGATACGCTGATGCAGTTCCAGAGTGACCTGCTGGAAGTACCGGTCATCAGGCCAAAAGTGACAGAAACCACGGCTTTGGGCGCGGCCTATCTCGCCGGACTTGCTGTTGGCTACTGGAATGATATTGAGGAGATACGTAAACAGTGGCAAGTTGATGAGAAGTTTGAGCCACAGATGGATAAAGCCAGAGTTCAAGAGCTGACCAATGGCTGGAAGCGAGCCGTAAAAGCAGCCATCGCCTGGGCTGATAATAAATAATGTGAGTTCGACATAAGAATCTTGACTTTGACTCTCCCCTTTCCGAATGCTTTCGGGAAGGTAGCCTTGATGAATACAGGATTGAAACCGAATCTGAATTAGGTTCAACCACCCCTTGAAAAAGGAGGGGACTTTTTCAAGGCCTTAAGATTCATTTAATATCGAACTCACGTTAAATAAGCAACCATAAATCAGCAGGGAATAATTGCCTGCTGCACACGATTAAAACTAAAATTAACTAAACGGAGAAGTTTATTATGAGTCCATATATAGCTGAAATTGTTGGAACAGCTATCCTGATGCTGCTTGGTAACGGTGTAGTTGCCAATGTACTTCTAAAAGATAGTAAAGGAAACGGAGGCGGATGGATTACCATCACCTGGGGTTGGGGAATTGCCGTATTTACCGCGGTTTATGTTGTCGGTCAATACAGCGGCGCCCACATTAACCCCGCTGTAACACTTGGGTTGGCATTTGGTGGCCTATTTGAATGGGCGCACGTTCCCTTTTACATCGCCGCACAAATACTGGGAGCTGCCATTGGATCACTGCTCGTCTGGCTGACCTATAAAGATCACTTTGCAAAAGAAGAAAATGCTGATTTAATCCTTGCAAGTCACAGTACAGCACCGGCTATCCGAAAGTATCCAAGTAATGTGATGACAGAGGCCATCGGAACACTGATGCTTGTGTTTGGCGTCTTTTACCTTGCATCGCCGGGTTTTATTGGGGTAAACGGAGAACTTTTAGAAACTATCGTTATTGATGGTGTTGAGGTCGGATTTGGACTCGGCTCACTATCGGCTCTGCCGGTCGGTTTGCTTGTTCTTGGTATCGGCCTTTCTCTTGGTGGTCCTACAGGCTATGCGATTAACCCCGCTCGTGATCTCGGACCAAGAATAATGCATGCCATTCTTCCCATCCCGGGCAAACGAGACAGTGACTGGGCGTACTCTTGGGTTCCAATCGTAGGTCCAATTATTGGAGCCGCATTAGCAGCAGGATTATTCTTAATACTCTGATCATCAGATAAAAAGAGTGCGGATGAAAGGCCTGCACGCCTGACATCCGCACCAACATCCCATCAATCACTATCAACCATCCGGCGGTGTCCAATTGCGATCGGTAACCGTCTGATGAAATTGCAATTAACAGGATTACTATATCATGAAACTTAAGAAACTTTACCTCACCACTCTACTGTCCATTGGGCTTCTGACAGGCATATTTGTAAATACGACCTCACTTCAAGCGCAAAATATTGCTTATGAAACAAGTGACAACTGGCAGTTTGACGTAACCGGTCAGCTTCCAGTTTTTATCAACCTATCCAATCACGATTCATTTAACAGCGATGGAAGCGATCAGTTTTCAACCAGGATCATGTCCGGCTTCAATCCGGGAAATATTACTTTCAATATTTCCGCACCGGAGATGAGCGGACTTTCCGTTGAAGCCATTTTTCAGATTAACCACCACCTTCAGGGGGCAAGCATTCAGAACGACGGACTTTTTGAAGGGCGTATTGCCGATATCCAGATAGCCGGGGATTTTGGAACGGTTAATATGGGTAAGGGATTTGGCATTTTTAACAGCAGCTCAATCGGTGATGCCGGCAGCGGTATGGGTATCGGTCGATTTGGCGGACCTGATGCTGCAAACGCTACTTTGGGCCGAATCGGAACCGGCTACACCTATGCAAATTTCAACCCTCGGGTAACATACACCACGCCCGATTTTGGTGGATTTACACTGAAGGCCGGACTGATCAATCCTGAAAAACCTGACGGCCCGTCTGATGAGATAACAACCACTACACCGCGCCTGGAAGCACAAGCTAATTACCTGATCTCTTTTGATGCCGGATCGATTGATCTATGGGCCGGAGGCATGACACAAAATGTAGACGTCAACAGCCAAAATTTTGACTATACCATCTCAGGATGGGATTTGGGAACAAGGATAACCGCCGGAGGCCTGACACTTACCGGAGCCTATTCCGAAACGAAAGGCGTTGGAGCGGATGGATTGATCGGTCTGAGCCTGACAGGATCCGCTTTGGCACAAGCTGATGTAGAAGCCACGCAGTGGTACACCGAAGCAACCTATACCGCAGGTGATTTTACGCTGGGTGCCAGCTATGGTGAGGGCTTGCAGGATGCCAACAGCACCGCACTTGGCAGCTCTCCAGATATTACAAATCAGCTGCTGATGGTATTTACCCGATACAAACTGACCGAACAGCTCACACTTATAGGTGAAGTACAAAACTTCGAATCAGATGCACAGGCCAACTATCAGGCATTTATAGCCGGGATGCAGTTCAACTTCTGACTTTGATTCTCTACACTGATTTGATCACTCGAAAAGTCCCCGCCTTTTTTAAGGAGGGGCTCCGAGCGAAGCGATTCCCACGAAGTGATTTAGGGGTGGCTGATTATAGCGAAAAAGTCTGCCCTAATAAGGGTCCAGAAAGCGTTCGGGAAGAGGGGTGTCCTTTTCCGGAAACTGTAAAGTATAAGCCACGGAAGCACACTGAACTTTCCGTTCAATTCAGTGTTTCCGTGGCAATTCAGAATTGAACCAATTTTACAATACCTCAATGACTTAAACTCACACAAGTTTTTCTCTGCGAGAATCCGCGGCACCATCTGCGCAACTCTGCGAGAAAAATTGCTCATCATAATTTTATATGTAGCCGGGATTGATGCCCGCCAACACCACAAGTCGATTCACTTCACGTTCAACTCTCCTCATTGTACATCAAACTCAAAAAATCAGATCAGACTGAAAGATGATTTCCACAAAGATATTCTCTACTTTCGTCGGAGTGAATTTCTTGATGGCTATCACCCATAATCAAACAAACTGATCTAATGTCCATCTTTTTCTGGATTGTTCTTCTCTATCTCGCCCTCCTGATGGGAATCTCTGTTTATAAAAGTCGCGCCGTTAAAAGTCAGGAAGATTTTATGGTCGCCGGACGATCGGTTCCAACCTACAAACTAGTTGGGACGCTTCTCTGTACCTGGATTGGATCCGGAAGTCTTCTCGCCGGCGCCGGACTCGCCGCAAGAGTGGGTCTATCTGAACTCTGGATGGCCGCCGGAGCATGGATAGGAATCATCATTGTTTTCTTTCTGGCCGCACGGGTTCGACGAATTGCACAGTTTACTGTTCCTGATATCCTGGAGCTGCGATACAATAAGTACGCCCGTATCCTGGGGACAATTGTTATCGTTATTGCATATACAACTATTGTGGGGTATCAGTTTCGCGGAGGTGGATTTGTCCTGAACCTGGTAGCCGATATTCCGGAGTGGCAGGGCGTTCTGCTTACCGCCGGCTTCATCATCACTTTTACCGCTTTTGCAGGAATGCTCTCGATTGTATCCGTGGATATTATCAACGGAGCCGTGATAACGGCGGCTGTAATTTTGGCCGTACCACTTGTATTCAGTAATCTTGGAGGCGGGGAATACATTACAGCAAACATCGACCCGAGCTTTTTTACCGTATTTGGAGAGTACAACTTCCTTTGGGCGATGGGTGTCTTCTTTCCAACCTTCCTTCTGCTGATGGGTGAATCAAATATGTATCAAAAATTCTTTTCTGCCAGGGATGAAAAATCAGCTAAATCCGCTGTGGTTTGGTGGGTATCCGGAACTATTATAGTGGAGACCGCCATCGCTTCACTGGCTATCCTGGCATTCAGCCACTTTAATTCACTGGACCCATCAAGTGCATTCTTTCTGGGTGTAGAAGAGAGTGAGCGCGTAATCCTACATGCTGCACGGTTTGGAACCGAAATTGGAATACCGCTGGCCGGCGGGTTGCTGTTGATCTGTGCTGCTGTAGCGATTATCACCTCAACCGGGAACAGCTTTCTGCTTGCACCATCCACAAACCTGACCCGCGATATCTATCAGCGGTTTATAAATCCGGGTGCCGATGAAAAGCGAATTATTACATTTCAGCGCGTGATGGTACTTGTATTGGGAATCTGTGCATACCTGCTGCTCACTCAGTTCCGAACAATTCTGGATATGGCCTTCACCGCCTACACCATGGTTGGTGCCGGGCTTACACCCGCACTGCTTGCCGCTTTCCTCTGGAAGCGAGTCACCACGGCTGGCGGTGTTGCGTCTATTGCAACCGGAATGGGAGCTACACTGATTATTACCGTGATAAACACCGTACTTCCGGAGCCGCTGATACCGTTTGATTATATCGTTCTGCCCGCAGCCGGACTCTCCATTCTGGTACTGATTGTCGTCTCCCTGATGACTCCGCCAGACCCCAAAGAGAAGTGGGAGAAGTTTTACGAAAAAGATGTGGATCTGAGCGATGCGATTGAGGAGTTTAAATAGATCTTTTAACAGTTCGTGACTTATAGTACGGTTCTATGATCTGCCATTTACTGAAGATGATAAACGGGCCGTTAACTCAGCCTGTACGATCAAAATACCGAAAAGGTCTGATAATTCTTTTACAGATTTGACTCTACCGACCCGAATCAATACGACTAGCCTCGATCAGTTCGCTCGGGATAAGGAATACTCATACCATCTGTATGGTGTTGAATGAAACAATTCTATTCGATTTGCTCTATTTCTGAAAACACGTTGCGGCTTTTTCTTACATTTTTCAGAATCTGTTGATAGCTTTTGGTTTTTCTGAATTTGCCAAGTAAATCCGGGTAGAGATAATAGAAAGCCAGAGTGGGCCAGTCATCCCAAAAGCTGACTTTTCTAAAATACTCTTCGGCTTTATCCTCTTCGCCTAAAAGCGTATACAATAATCCCGCTGCGAACCACTTTTCCTCCGTTTCAAATTCAGTAAGGATATCCCGTATACATTTTTTATCACCAAGCTTGAACTTGCAAATAGCATACGTTGCTTTTGGCCCGACCCCGGCCCACGGTGCCTGAATATTTTTTAAAACCGCAGTTGCCTTCTGTAGTTCCTGCAACTCATAGAGTGCCAATCCATAATAAAATGAGGAGGTCATCCAATCCGGTTCAAGTTCTACCGCACGGCGAGATTCTTCAAGTGACTCTTCCGTATACCCGTTATAAAGCAAGGATACCGCCAAATTACTTACCGCTTCCGGTGATAGCGGGTTTAACTCTACAGCATTACGAGCAGATTTTAATGCATTTTTAGCTTCTCCAAGCAGTTGGTAATTCCAACTAAGCCAGTTATGAGCTTCGGCATAGTTCGGTTTTAGATCCACAGATATCTGCAGCTCACGAATCGCATCAGGACCTTTATGTCGGTTAGAGTGCAACAATCCCATAGAGGCGTGAGCTTCAGCCAGTTCGGGATCCAGTTCCAGGGCACGCTTTACAGCTTCAGCCGCCTTTTGAAGACCGGGAGTTTCCGGTTCGTGGCCATAGTCATACAACAATGTTCGTGCATCACATATTCCGACCCATGCCAATGCATAGTCCGGGTCCTGCTCCACGGCCTTTTGAAAATATTTCAGAGCTTTTCTCATCGAAGATTCAGTGCGCTTGTCCAGTTCTCTTCTGCCCATGGAGTAAAACCGATACGCATCAGTACTTTCAGTAGGCGACCAGCCGGTTAAACGTTTCTTTTCCTTTGGGGTGAGATAAGTTCGCAGGTTTTGGGTAATATTCTCCGCCAATTCACTCTGAACATCAAATATATTTTCAGAGGTGAGATGGCGATCATACGTTTCGGAAACTTCATGCCGGTCACTGCCGGCATCGATAGTCTGGATGTGCAGCCGAAGTTGACTGCCGGCTTGCTGTATCGCACCTTCAATAACTGTATCCACACCAAGTTTATCTGCTATCTCAGGAATTGTCAGGTCCGTTTGTCTGTACCGGAGCACTGAAGTTCTTGAAATTACTTTCAGACCGGATAATCCTGAAAGTCGGGTTAATAAATCATGATGTAGCCCACTGGCAACATTGGATATATCAGCATGATCACCGAGCTCCTCAAACGGCAACACAGCAACCGACCTGATATTATCTATTTTGGACTGTGAAAGCTCCGATCTGGATGCAGAAAGCCGGACCTCTTTCAGGTTTTCAGTCAGTTCATCAACAATCTTCTGCGCATCAAATCCCAACTCTTTTTCCAATAGTTCACCATGAAACCTCGCTCTCCTTACCGCCTCTGCATAACTCCCGGATGCGGCAAGTGAATACACCAGTTTTTTAACAACCCGTGTATCGAGAGGATCTTCCGAAACCACCTTTTTCCACCAGCCCGCTGCCTCTTTAAAATTGGCATTTTCTTCTTCTTTTTGGGCAAGGTTTTCAAGAGCATCCAGATAACTGTTTTGTACTCTGTCCCTTTCATGCTCCAGCCATGTTTCCAGCTCAGCCTGTATAAAGGATAAATGAAAACCATCCAGCAACGGCCCCCTGTAATAGTCCACCGCTTTCCGAAGGTTACCTTTTTCAATCAACTGCTCAAAAGCAATAGCATCACACCAAAGCCGGTCCGGGTTCACACTCAGTTCTTCTGCTCCTCTCTTTATCAGAACATTTTTGTCGAGCGAATTTCGGATATGGTACAGCATATTGCTCAATGCATTCCGGGCACTATTTTGATCCCGGTCCGGCCACAGCAAAGGCAACAACCGGTCGCGACGTACAAACCCGCTCGGCTGATTCATGACCAGATAGACAAGCAGAGCCAGGCGTTTGGGGCCTGCGAGAAAAGAATGTTCCAGTTTCCCGTCTTCCGTCCTCAGTTCTGCCGGTCCCAGTATGTAAAGTCTGTTTAACCCCATCGTTTCTCTGATCTTAGATTGCAATCTAAGAGAAAAGAGAGACCAAACAAAGAATTGAACTTAGATTGATAGAAACTCGCTACCAATAACCAAAATTCTTAGCCATGATAAAATTGAACCAATCCATGAAAATCGCGCAATGGATGATCCTTGCCATGTTAATCCTAACCGGCACCGCCTGTAATAACCAAACAGAGATCACTTCCAGTGATTCGGATTTAGTATCTAATGAGCAAAACCCAGCATCTTCACAGACGGTCGGATTTCACGATACAATGGTCGAAGTGACTTCAGTACACGATCATGAAGAAAATCTACACTTATTTGAGATGAGTGCCAGTGAAATAGCATCCGGTTGGACAACTTTTCGATTTCAAAACTCATCACATACCGACCACTTTTTCCTAATCTATCAAGTACCTGAGGAAGCGATTGAAGCTGCAGAGCAAGCCGGAGAGCCTCTTCTGGATCACTGGTTTCAGGGGGTTACCAAACCTTTTCAAGAGGAATTCAATCCATACGTTCGGGGAGACATTGATTACGGAACATTTGTCGATAATCTTGTGGGATCCATTTTCGAAAAAGGTCCCTGGTTTTTTGATCCGGGCGCACCTCCTATGGGTGGACCGGGCTTTACATCTGCGGGATTTACATCCGAGACAACCGTTCATCTTGAGCCGGGAGAGTATATTGTAGAATGTTACGTAAAGGATGAAAATGAAATTTTCCACTCCTATCGGGGGTATGCTGGATCAGCTAACTGTCACTGAAGAAATCAACCGAAGACCCGATCCAAAAGGCAGCATCAAACTGACCATTTCGTCTGAGCGTGGATTTGAGCTGAACCGTCCGATGAGTCCGGGAAATCAAACCGTTGAGATTCATTTTGAAGATCAGGATTCCTATGCACATCTGCTGGGTCATAATGTCCAGCTTGTTCGTCTTGCCGATAAAGATGATGAAGAACTGTTACGTGAACTGGCCGACTGGATGGACTGGAGAATGCCGGGCAGCCTTGTATTCAGAGCACCTGAAGGTGTAGAAATGCTGGGCGGTTCGATGGAGATGACTGCCGGGTCAACGGCTTTTTACCATGTAAACCTCGAGCCGGGTGATTATGCCTGGATCGCAGAGATTCCCGATCCGGATGCACACAACATGCTCAAAACCTTCAGAATCCCGCGGGGACATTCTAACGCAAGATAACTCCTGGCTGGTTTGAACTTAGAAATCATTTCAATAAGCAGGCCGGTTTTTAAATGACCGGCCTGTAATCATATTTAATACCTACTCCTTCAGCCTAATGTAATATCTTTCGATGATGTGAACCTGCTATATTTGAGTGGACACGGAGTTAAGGAATATTGCGGTGTTCAAATGCATACATAAAGAATGAGTAAGAGTTTGTATCAAGTATTTGGGACGGAGTTCGTACTAAAATTTCAGTTCAGATTTAGCTATCCCACCTTAAATTAGCAGTGCGGTGTCCAACCACCCCTGTTTCCCCTCCTTATTTAAGGAGGGGATTTTTTCCTGGTAAAATCACCGAATGCATTTCCAATTCAGAGGAGCTTTAGATACTCCCAATGAACATTACTCCTCAAAAACCAGTGCTTCAGGGTCGGCACCGAGCTCTTTCAGTGATTTCATCATTGCGTCATTGAACGGTCCCGGTCCGCAAACATAAAATTCCTGATCAAAATCGTCGATCTGTGAATCCAGAAAATCCTTGTCTATATGCCCGTCCAGAAAAATATGATCATCTGTCGGTTCATCTGTGATTGCATTCACAAATTGGTCTCCCAGAATCTCCTGAAATTCTTCTTTCAAGATGATGTCTTTATCGGTTTTATTTGAAAAGATGAGCTTATTGTCACCAATTTCATTCTTTTTGTGTAAATCCCGAAAAATAGCGATGAACGGTGTAACTCCGGCTCCACCGGCCAAAAAGACGCCTTCTCCGTTATATTCAATCGTTCCCCACGCATCACCGATAATCAAAGAGTCACCGGTTTTAAGCTTGCCAATCTGCTCGGTAACGCCATCGTGATCCGGATAAATTTTTATGACAAATTCGAGATAGGGGTCTGAGTTGAGAGAGGTAAATGTAAACGGACGCTTTTCATCTCTCCAGCCCTCTTTATCTATGGCAGCTTCAGTCGCCTGACCGGGAGTGAATGTGTATCCGTCCGGCTTTTCAAAACGTATCTGCCGTACGTCGTGAGTTACGTTTTGAATGTCTGTAATTTTAAGTGTGTGTCCCATGAGATAAATATATTTTGTTCTATTTATTCATAGTACAAAATGGATGGGGAGTTCATTCGGAATTCTAAGTATAACCCCATTGAGATCGTTTAATAGTCGGATAGAAAATCTTTAAAAGCCAACGCATGCCAATATCATAAGCAGTAATAACCCGATACTGTAGAATTTTATTTCTTACTAATAAAAATCAGAGCCGTATCTGTTTTTTCTGCTAACTCTAAAGCTACTTTACCAAACGCTTTTTCGTTGGCCGTTGGTTTGCCCAGTCCCATAATTACCAGGTCATGCTGTTTGGTTTGTGACACCAGTTCTGAAATTACCTGATCGTTTGGTATCACCTCAACTTCAACTTTGCCCGGAATAATACGACTTGCAAATCGAGTCAGCTTCTGATGATTTTTCTTTATAATCTCTTCCGATGTGTCGGACGGAAGAATTTGAATGAATTTCAACTCCGGCTGTGAACTTCGCCATAAACTCGCGGCTATCCGGGCTCTCAGCGTATCGTGGCTGCTAAACCCGGCAACGGGAATTAACACCTTTTTCACTCCTGTAATTTTCCAGCCGCTGTAGGGCTGACGAAAAACAACCACATCAGACTTAACATGCTTAACCAGTTTCTCTAAGTTTTGACTGGTCTGAATGTCACTCAAGTCGCTCAATCCAAGCAATAGACTCCGACAGTTGTGAACCTTAGCAACTCGCTCAATCTCTTCCCATGGATGCTCGGCTATCGTGGTTAATGTATCCGGTTTCAAACCTGCATCAAATGAAGCCTTCAGGGCATAGTGTGTCACATCCCTGCTGCTCGAAAGTCGCCTTTCGATATCGTCTTCTTCTATACTGGGAATCACAATAGACAGCAAAAGCACACGACCAACTACGGGCGGAGCCAGGGCATTGGCAACAAAAACCATCGATTCGGCATTGGCGGGATTCGAAATCGGAAGCAGAACCAGCGGGCTAAGGCCTCTAAGCCGAACCAGATCCGGATCCAGTGCCTGCTCCGATGCTTCAATCGCCTCGGCTCTCTTCACAAAAAATGATACGAACAGAATACCGCCGATAATCAGCCAGAATAGAGATATAACCCCGGCCGCCGGTTCAACAATGGCCTGGAAAATTGCCAGCCCCATACAGGCAACTGCACCGATTACAGGCAGTGCAGGGAAAAAAGGTGCTTTGAACGTTTCTGTCTCTTTATAGCTTCGCCTTCGCATTAGCATCATAATCACGTGCCCGAGCGCAAATGTGATCAGAAAGATCAAACTCGATGCGGCGCCGGCTGCTGCAACATCAGGCAGGATCAAAGCCAGTAGAGCCACAATACCGGATGTTACCCAGATTGAGGTAGTGGGTGTACCAAAACGCTCATTGATATTTGCCAGCCGATGAGACAGCGTGCGATCGTTCGCCATTTTGAGTGACACACGTGATGCCGCAAACAAGTTGGCCTGAAGTGCCGACAGCATGGAAAATATACCCGCAACAAGCACCAGCCAAAAACCAAATGCCCCAAGGTAGTTTTGCGCTGCAATAGCTAAAACCGTTTCAGGATTCTCCCGACTCATTTCCGCAATTGATTCGCCCGGTAGAACACCAACCGTAGACATCACAAATAGCAGCGGGATGTAGACAGTAAGTCCTACAACGAGCGTACCGATCATCGCTTTTGGAATCGTTTTCTCCGGATTTTTAATTTCTCCTGCCGCCGAGGCAATCAGGTCAAACCCCTGCATGGCAATAAAGGTGTAACCCATCGCTGCGACCACTCCGCTGAATCCGCCTGAGAAAAATGGATCTAAACTCTGCTTGATATGCGAAAATGGGGTTTGCACAAATACCGCAAGACCTCCCGCTATCAGTATGGCAAACACTACCAACTTCCCAACATTGATAAACGCGCCTCCATCACCCGAACTTCTGGTCAGCTTAAATGTGAAATAGAGAATAGCCGCCAAAGCGAGCATCACCGGAAAAAGTTTAAACCCGGCTATATACTGTAACGCGCTGAATGGAATCTGTTGAATTGCAAAAACGGCAAATGCTCCAAAACCCAGAGCGTACAAAACGGCTGCTACAAGGGATGCAAACCATACAATCCAGCCAACCCCAAACGCTACCTGAAGAGAAAGAGCTTTTTTAGCATAGGTATATGTGCCCCCGGATTGCGGATTAGCAGAAGCCATTTCGGCAAAACTGAGGGCTGTAATAATGGCTATTACCCCATTAATCACAAAAGCAAGAATAGCCGACGGACCGCTTACCGCAAATGCAACACCCGCAAGTGCAAGAATTCCACCGCCCACCATGGCCCCGACCCCAATACCGAGGGCACCAAACAATCCTATGGTTCGATCTACCGAAAATGCTTGTTGATTAGTTGCCAATCTCTTTCGCTTTCTGTTTTAGATTAACATCAAAATTGTGATGAATTTAAAAGTAATTAACATGAGGACGATAAAAAATCGTTGAATTTGCAATATGAGGAGTCTTTTACGGTTGCATATTTTTAAAAAAAGTCGGCATAAATAGAATCCCCTCCTTATAAAGAGCCTGTGAAATATAGCCACGGAAACACACTGAAAATTCCGTGTCTCCGTGGCTATAAAGCATGTTACGATGTCTGATGAAGTTTTGGTTATTCAATTTCTCACAGTCTCTGGAAAGGAGGGGAGACTCGTATTTCAAATCCTAATTTCAAAATCAAATTACTCAAGAATCACCAAAATAATCTCTAAGCATAGACTCCCACTCCTCACTATTTATAAAATCCAGGAGTACTCTGTTTATTTGATTTCGGTATTCGCTATTTACCGGTAAAACAATTCCATAGTACTGGTCATTAAATGTGTTCGGCAGCAATCTTACCCGATTCCTGAAATCCTGCTGTATCATATACCCGATAATCGGTGCGTCGTGGACAAAAGCATCAATCCGCTCTTCGTCAACCGCTTCAAGTCCGTCATCTAATGAATCAAACGTTTGTACGCGTATATTTTCCTGATTCATGTATTCTTGAGTTGCCGAATTCACCAGCACTCCAACACGCGCATTAGGCAGGTCACCGGGTCCGGTTACCCTGCTATCCAGTTGAGTAACGGTTAAACTGGATGCGATGGAAGCCGTAAAAAATGAGATCACAATAATAGCGGTAAACATCCAAATAAAACCAACAATGCGCCCGCCCAGTGTCCGGGGAGATTTATCCCCGTACCCGACCGTCGTCATTGTAACAGCAGCCCACCAGAATCCGTTGCCAATACCTTCAGCTGCACTACCGCCAAACTCCTCCCGGTTTTCCTGTCGTTCAAAAATCCATACCAAAACACCCCAAAAGAGTAATAACCCAATCAGCAGAAGAACGACCCACCAGAAATCCGGCGTGAATAGTGAACGAATAGATCCTAATAAACCCGTTGATTTGTATGGAACGGCAATTCCAAGGCCGGTTACGTAAAATGGGTGAGTAAAATCTACACTCTCTTCCCGTTCCGATGTAATTGTGAGAGCCGAAACAGCTGCAAAGTATTCACCTTCAGACACTCCGTCCAGCATTCCCTGAATGTCATCCTCTACGTAAGAAAACTCCAGACCCAGATCATTACCGATATGCTCCCAGAGAAAAATAGAAATTCCGCTATATTCACCATCCCCTTCATCAATCACAAAAGGCGGAACGACCCGTGTACCAACCTTAAGCTCATCCTGATCATTTTCGTAATTTCGGTTATCGGCCGCCCAGCTATCTGTAGGGAAAACAACTAGAATCGCTAATAAAAACCCACTTAGGGTCTTTAAAAATGCAGGCCTCTTATCACTACTCATATAAACTAAATTTTTGAGTTCTCTTTATCGACTTGTCAATATATAAAAATCAGCATGAAGGCTCATTTAAGATATGATCAATGATTAGCTTTTCTTTACAGCAATTGTATATTCAGTAATCGCTCAAAAACCTGATTCAATATCTCAAAAAATGGCAACAGCGCTCACAAGACAAATTAGCCCAAAACTATCCGAATGTGAATTAACCCATCTGGAAAGGCACCCAATTGATATCAATAAAGCCGTTGATCAGCACCATCAGTATGAAAGTGCTCTTGAAAAGATGGGATACACTATTCGCCGGCTCCCCGAAACTCCCGAACTGCCCGATGGGGTCTTTGTGGAAGACACAGCCGTTGTTTTTAATGAGCTGGCGATTGTTACAAGGCCGGGTGCAAAATCTCGACGACCCGAAACGGAAAGTATGGCTGAAGTTTTAAAAGAATACCGTGAACTGCATTCTATTAAAAATCCGGGCACCCTTGATGGCGGCGACGTTTTGGTTTTAGGAAAAAGTGTATATATCGGAATTTCACAGCGCACCAATCGGGAGGCTATTCATCAGTTTAGCCAAATTCTGAAACCGTTTGGGTATGAAGTACATGGAATTGAAGTTACAGATTGTCTACACCTTAAAACGGCTCTGGCTCCGCTGGAAAACGACTTGTTATTGATCAATCCTGACTGGGTTGATGGAGAAATTTTTCACGGTTACCGAACTGTAAAGATACACCCCGATGAGCCTTTCGGAGCCAATGTGATGAGACGGGATAATTGGGCCCTCTGCCCGGAAGCTTTTCCCCGAACAGCCGAGCTTCTTGCTCAAAGGGGGTATGATGTGATCACAGTCGATCAATCCGAGATGGCCAAAGCAGAAGCCGGACTTACCTGTTGCAGTGTGATTGTTGAATAGCCCATTTTATAATATTCCACCAAATATCTTGTTTCATCCTGAGTATTTTAGGGAAATCAATGGCCGAAAAAATCTTCAGCCGGATGAAACCACTGTTTGTTCACTAACTCACTTCTTGTATATTCTTGATTAACAGGATGTAACGGTGCCCTGACATTAACTAACTTTTCTTTCTCCTTATGACTACTCTCATAATCTTATTTGTCATTTTAATCATTCTCATAGCCTGGTCTGTGAGTATCTATAACAAACTTGTTGCTCTCCGCAACCGGTTTAAGAATGCCTTTGCCCAAATTGATGTTCAGCTAAAAAGGCGATACGACCTGATCCCAAATCTGGTCGAAATTGCCAAATCGTATATGAAGCATGAGCGCGAAACTCTGGAGGCTGTTATACAGGCCAGAAATCAGGCTCAACAGGCGGAAAAACAAGCTGCAGCCCAACCTGATGATCCCAATGCCATGAAAAATTTAATGGGAGCAGAACAGGCGCTTACCGGGTCACTTGGCAAACTTTTTGCACTTTCAGAAAACTACCCCGACCTGAAAGCCAATCAAAACATGATGCAACTCTCTGAAGAGCTTTCATCAACAGAGAATAAGATTGCTTTTGCACGGCAGGCATTCAATGATTCCGTTATGAACTACAACACCTATCGTGAGCAGTTCCCCAATGTTATTTTTGCCGGCATGTTTGGATTCAACCAGGCACAGGAGTTTATCATTGATGTTGAATCTGAAAGGGATGCACCTAAAGTATCATTCAATTAATCTTTCGGTAAAAATAGATCATATTCTACTCTTCCATCAATCTAAACAGTTCAATTGAATGGTAATTCTTAACTCACGCTGATGGACTTTTTTGAAGCCCAGGATCAGGCCAAGCGAAAAACCGGTAAACTGATCTTCTTTTATGTGCTTGCCGTAATTGGCATCATTTTATCGATTTATGTAGTTACTGTTTTCCTTTATCGATGGCAGCTTACCGGGTTTGCAGACACTAGCTGGATCAATCCGGTATGGCTTCTCTTTGTGTCTCTTATCGTTCTGGCTACCATTGCTATCGGGACAATGTATCGGGTTGCCCAACTTAGAAAGGGCGGCTCTGCGGTAGCTCAACTATTGGGAGGAAGGCGGGTAGAATCATCAACTACCGATACTGATGAACGGCGATTAATGAATGTCGTGGAGGAGATGTCTATCGCATCCGGTTTACCCGTCCCCGATGTTTACGTGCTCGACAATGAGGAGAATATTAATGCGTTTGCTGCGGGTTTTGGAACAAATGATGCCGCTGTGGGGGTGACCCGCGGTGCCCTTGAACAGCTTACCAGGGATGAGCTGCAGGGAGTTATCGCCCACGAATTCAGTCACATTTTCAACGGCGATATGCGTCTCAACATCAGGCTTATCGGTATTTTGAACGGTATATTAGTCATTCATATTATGGGCATGGTGCTGATGCGAAGTGTGATGTACTCCGGAGGCATGCGATCAAGAAACAGAGGCAGTGGTAAGGGAGACGGGAACGCTACCATCGTGATTATAGCAATGGGGCTCTCGCTGGTTATCATAGGATATATCGGAATGATTTTTGGCAGAATGATCCAATCCGCAATTTCGCGACAGCGTGAATACCTGGCTGACGCCGCAGCTGTTCAATATACCCGGAATCCCGATGGACTTGCCGGTGCACTCAATAAAATTGGCCTGAAATCCAAGGGAGCTGAAATCAACGATGGGCACGCTATGGAGATGAGCCATCTGTTCTTTGCAAGTAGTTTCCATTCTGCACTTGATAAACTCTATTCCACTCATCCTCCCATAGAAAAAAGGATTAAAGCGATTAAGCCGTCTATGAATCCTGAAGACTTTAGGCGCCGGGATAAAATGAAGCAGAAGCTCCAGGATCAACATGTTTCGGGTAAAACAGATCAACCAGCAACCGGTGGTTTTGGCGGACATGCAGCACTTACACCTGAAGCCATACTTGGAGCGATAGGAACCCTTGACGGTAATCATTTAGCAAAAGCGAACAGAATATTACATGATATACCCGAAAGTCTCAAAAAATCAGCTCACGAGCCCCTGGAAGCTGAAGCGCTGACGTTTGCTTTACTTTTCGCAACATCACACAAAAAGCTCCCGGTATGGTTTAAAGAGAGAGTTGATCAAAATATCTTTGAAGTGACAAACAATTTATTATCCACACTTTCAGAAGCGCCCAGAGAGTGGTTTTTGCCGCTTGCCGAAATGTCACTTCCTACACTGCGCCAGTTAAGCAAAGAGCAGTATAAATCTTTCCGGTCTGTACTGGAGAACATTATCAAAAAGTCAGAAGAAGAGGATCTATTCGCTTTTGCGATTGAGAAGTTACTTATTCGTCAGCTCGACTCCGCTTTTTCAAACAGTAAAGATCCGGTGATTCGTCATCACCATTTTAAAACCCTGGGATATGAAGTGTCAGTTGTTCTTTCCGCGCTCTCTTATCTATCAAACGAAAGTCCCGAGTCAGCATGGAAAGCGGGTATTAAACCGATCGAAAAACTTCTTCCGGCAGACGCCTCACTTTTAAGCAAAGAGGAGTGTACAATTGAAAAGCTTGATAAGGTTCTGGATGAGCTGGCAGCCTCTTCAAATCCTGTAAAGAAATATATACTGAGTGCAATCATTCACTGCATCACTTCTGATGAGATTGTATCTCTGGAAGAAAAAGAACTAACGCGTGCAATTTCAGAAGCTTTAGACAGCCCCATTCCAATGGGTGCTTTCGGGTGAGTTAAATTTAAATGATAAACAGGTCATCCCCCTCGTCCTGACAGCTGCCGGGACTCTTCCCCCTTCGAAGGGGGGATGTTTTATTTAATACTTAATCTCGCCTGTCTCAATGGTTTCAGGGAAAACACGTTAATACTTCAGCAAACAATTAATCATGCACAATGGCAGTACCGCGGTATTCATCCTCCAAATGCAGTGGTCTTGGGAATGTAATAATAAAAGCGTCTGAAAGCCTGCTCACCGCAATTTCATGAGCTCTCTGTGCATTTTCGAATTGAGAAAAAGTGCCGATCAATACTTCGTAGAATCTACCCCGCTTAATCACAAATACAATCTCTTCCGGATTATCAAATTCGCCATCCAGCAGTTCATGAAAAATCTCTTTCACTCGATTTGCTGCCTCATAGTTTGTAGCGGCAAAAACCTGAACGTAGTGCCCGGCAGGAACTTCACTCTTAAGAGCCTGCTCACTATCCTGAACCGACTCTGCAAATGAAAGCTCCAGGTTATCAAGTCTGTATTCGAGCGTATCAATTCGAGCTTCAAGGATTTTTGTAAAAGCATCCAGTTTCCTGATCTGCTCCTGGTTGTTGGCCTCAGAAACATCAAACTGCTCTTCCAATTCCGTTAGCTTGGAACGTTGTGCTGCTATCTCATCAACAGTTTCTCTCAGCTCATTGCTTCGCGCAATAAAATCATCAAACTCTTTGTCTGTAAGTAATTTAACGGCAGGTGACAGATTTAGCGGTTTGGAACCACTTCGTCCAAAATGAATACGAATTCCGGCCGTAGGCATTCCTACCTGATCAAATGGATATCCTCTGTTTATATTATCCATTTTGTTGGAAGCCATTTTAACTTCATACTGAGTAAAGACATCAATAGTATTCGACAGACTGAACGCTAGTCCAAAACCACCCAACAGAGCTGTTTCAAATCCGGTGTTCTCCTCAGTGTCTAATTCATAACTGTAGTAATCCTGCTCAAGGCCCAGAATTAAATATGGATTCAGCCATTCTGAAATACTATTCCTTCGGTATAAGCGATTTAGATTGAAGGTGTTTTTGAAAACTGCTGAATGGACATTAGTTTCAAACCCGTCGTCTCCCGTTCCCTTAATTTTATTATAGCGATATC
>LFIK01000738.1_pt1 | contig 24896 bp, 20 predicted proteins | sample 643401 | NCBI WGS metagenome assembly LFIK01 (sample SAMN03777447, study PRJNA286221) | soda lake metagenome | biome: soda lake; feature: Kulunda steppe; material: water; isolation source: sample T5-Br brine of Lake Tanatar-5 | place: Russia: Kulunda steppe | collected 2010-07
CATAGCTGGATTTCGACTTCACCAGCTTGTGGGTAAAGGGGTCGACATAGAAATGCCCCTGGCTGGGACCGTCGATACCGTAAGCCCAGTGCAGGCCGGTGTTGAACCATTGCGGGCTGTTGGGCGCGGCCATCTGCGCGGCCAGCATGAAGCGCATCTCGTCGAAATAGGCGCGGGCGTCGGCCTCGGTCCGGAAATAGCCGCCCTTCCAGCCCCAGTAGCACCAGGCGCCGGCCAGACGATCGAATACCTGCTTGGCCGAGCTCTCGCCCGTGTAGCGTTCGTCCTCGGGCAGATCTGCGAGCGCCTCCTCATCGGCGACCGACCGCCACAGGAATTCCGGCACACCCTCTTCGGCCACCCGCTTGAGGCGCGCGGGCACGCCCGCCTTGCGGAAATACTTCTGCGCGATCACGTCCGAGGCGACCTGGCTCCAGCCGCCCGGAACCTCGACCTTGTCGTTGCGGAACACGACGGTTCCGTCCGGGTTGCGAATCTCGGAGGTGGTGGTGGTGAAGTCCAGCGCCGCGTAGGCGTCCGTGCCCTCGGTGGTGAAATGCCGCTCGATGATCATGTTGTTCTGCCCCTGTCCGTTCTGCGAAACTACCAATACTGTGCCTGCCCGGTTTCCGGTCCGATATGTCGCCAGGCAGCAGGAACAGGGCAGGCCACACCGGCCCGCGCCGCTGCCTTTGCGTCATCCGAATTGTCCAGACCCTGTCCCGCACCCACCTTTTCCGGCACAGCGCACATTTCGTACACCTAACCAAATGTAGTGGGTCGCGCGGCGACAGGACACAATCTGGCGTATTTCGCGGGGGCGCGTCAACGGAAAATTCACGGTCTCGCGATGATAATTTCGCTTGACCCGGGGGGCGGATCGGCAAGTGCCTGAAACGACTCGACTCTTGCGTTTTGCGGCTTGGTGGCGTGCGGAAAAACGCAAAAGACCGTTGCGAAACCGCAACGGTCTTTTTGTCTGGAGCGGGCGATGAGATTCGAACTCACGACCCTTACCTTGGCAAGGTAATGCTCTACCCCTGAGCTACGCCCGCGCCGTGACAGGGCATCTACAAACTATCCCCGATCCCTGCAAGAGGGAATCCCCGGCCCGCACGCGTTTTTTCCCGACGCGCGCGGCGCGGTAACGCATCCATAACCTTCCGCGAACAGGCTGGTGAGGCGGGGCGACTCGCCCGGCAGCAGGGGGCTGCCGGTTCGCGCAACAAGGGGGCATGCGATGGGCGCAAGACAGAGCGACTTCGACCTGGTGGACGACCTGCGCGAGTTGCGCCGGCTGGAAGGGGTCATCGACCGGCTGGAACGCAGCGAAGGGAATGCGCGCTCCGGCGCAGTACAGGCAATGCTGCGGCATCTGGGGCAGCGCCTGACCCTGCCGCTGCGCGCGGGCAGCGATCACCGCCCGCGCGCCTGAACGCGGCCATCGGCGTTTCAGTCGCGAAAGTTACGGCTGTCCTTGATCTGGTCCCAGGCCCAGACGACTTCCTGAAGGCGATCCTCGTCATGGCGCGCGCCGGCATTGCGGTCGGGGTGCAGGTCTTTCACCAGGCTCTTGTATTGGCGCCGGATCTCGCTGCGTGACCAGTGGTCGCGGGCATCGAGGATCTCGATGGCGCGGCGCTCGGTCGGGGGCAACTTGCGCGTGGCGCCGCTGCCTCCCGCGCGCTTGCCGGGGTTCTGCGTGGCCTTCTCGCCCAGCACCTGATGCGGGTCCTCGATGCCCAGCCGCTGCCAGGCCAGCCGCTCGTCATTGCCGCCCAGCGGCTTCGTGGCGCGGCCCCAGACGCGGTCACGCTCCATCGAGTCCATCATCTCGGCCTCGGTCTGGCCCTCGAAATAGTTCCATTTCAGGTTGTATTCGCGGGCATGATCCTTGCAGAACCACAGATATTCGTTCAGCGCATCGGGCGATTTGGGGCAGCGATACTTGCCATCCAGCGTGCAGCCCGGATGCTCGCACTGCCGCACCGACGTCTCCCACGCACCCGACATGCCGCGCCGACCGCGCGACCGGCGCTTCTTGTCGGTCGAGGCGCGGATATCGAAATCGAAGGGCGGTTTGCGGTTCATCGGGTGCCTGCGGGTCGCGTCGAGGTCATGGTCGGCCATCCGGATCGATGCACATTGCAGGTCTTTTCGCTCCGGACGAGGCAGTCTAGATATGTTTGGCACTGGATTGAAGGGGCAAGGGGAAAGCCATGCGGATTTGTGAGGAAATCGAGACGCGGCTGCGCGATGCGTTCGACCCCGAGGTACTGGTGGTCGAGGACGACAGCGACAGCCATTACGGGCATTCAGGCTGGCGCGAAGGGGGCGAGACGCATTTCAACGTTACCCTGCGCGCGCCGCAATTCGCGACCATGAGTCGCATCAACCGGCACCGTGCCGTGCATGCCGCGCTAGGCCCCGATCTGGTCGGGCGGATTCACGCGCTGGCGCTGGATATCCGGGGCTGAGCCGTCACTCGCGGGTGTCGGCATCGACCCGGCGGGTCAGGAAGGCGGGTTCGCGGCGCGTGTCATGCACCTGCGACAGCGGCTGAGGCGGGCGAATCGTGGGCGGCTCGGCAGCGGCAGCGGGCTCTTCGCCCGGCGCAGCGTCCGAGGACGCGCGCGCCATTTCCTCGGCCAGGGCCTCGGCTCTGGGGCGGCGGAAGATCAGCAGATGATTCTGGACAGTCCGCGTCCCGGTCAGGCCCTTGCGCTCTTCACTGGGCAGGCACTCGCTGCGCCAGAACTCCCACCCCTCGGCCGCAAGCTCGTTCAGGAGCGCCGTGACCTGATGGGCAAAGCGCTCGGGCTGGGTCTTGAGCCCCTTGACCTTGGGGCTGCGGTCGGGCGCGGGCAGGGCGAGATACTCGTGGCTTTGCATGAAGCTTCCTGTCGGATCGTGAGCGCGGTCCTTGCCTTACGCCAGATCCCGAAGCCACGCAACTCTGTGCGCCCCGAAGTGCAGCGGCGTTCGATGCAGAAAGACAGTCCGTATCCAACCCCGGGCGCGGCAGTCCCAGCCGCGCGCGAGCTTGCGCGCAGCCCCCCCCCGCCCGCTTCACCCTGCGCGCTGGGATCGCCCAGCCGGTGCCGAAATGGCGCACACCGGCCACTGCGTCGGTGGGGCGCGTTGCTGGCCGATCTTGGCAATCATTCGCGGTGGCTGAACGGCTGTCGCGCGACCGCGCTGTCGCGAATGTGACCAGACGTAACGGCTGTGCGGCGCCACTGGTGCACTTGGATCCAGGCCCCAGCGCACTGCATCGCTGCAGCGCGCGCAATCCAGTTGCCAACAGGGGCGCGCGCCTCTAGCATCCTGTTGCCAGCGCAGGAGTGCCAAGCGTGACGGACCATCCGGCCAGTAGCAACGCGAACCTTTCCCAAAAGGCCGTGATGCTGCGTGCCCTGCCCGGCTTTGCCGCGCTCGAGCCTGCTGTGCTGGAAGAGTTGGCGACGCTGTGCACTGTCCGTCCGATCACGCGCAACACGCGGCTCATCAGCCGGGGCAAGCGCCCCGAAGCGCTGTATCTGGTGCTGTCGGGCCGGTTTCGCGTCAGCACCGATGGCAAGACAATCGCCTATCTCGGCGCGGGCGAACCGATCGGCGAGCTTGCCTTCTTCGCGGGCGGCGAACGGACGGCGGACGTGACCGCGCTGCGCAATTCGGTGGTGCTGGAATGCACCCGCGCGCAATACGACAAGATGGCCGCCATCCACCCCAGCCTGTCGGCGACGATCCTCGCCTCGGTCGCCGCGCGGCTGGCCTCGGTGACCGCGCAGGCCGCGCCACTGCCACCCCAGGCCGGAATGATCACGGCGGTCCTTGGGCTGGACGGCGCGCCGCTGCCCGAAGCCTTTGTCGCCGGGTTGCGCGCGGCGCTTGCGGCGCATGGCGATGTCGTGGTGCTCGGCGCGGCCGATCTGCCAGCCGAGATGCGCCGCACCGGCTGGGCCGAGTGGTTCAGCCGCGCCGAGCAGGCAGGCAAGCGTCAGGTCCTGCTGGTCGAGGATGCGGGCGCCCATCCCGACTGGGCCGGTCGGGCGACGCGACATGCGGACAGCCAGTTCATCGTCATTCCGCCCGATGCGCCCTTGCCCGAAGGCGCGCCCGCGCAGCCGGGTGCTGACGCCGATACGGGCATGATGCAGCTTGTCCTGCTGCGCGGCTCGGCGGCGCAGGCCATATCGGGCAGTCGCGACTGGTTGCGGCATCACCCGGCGCATTTGCACCATCATGTCGCGCTTGACAGCGAAGCGGACCATGCACGGCTCGCGCGCTTTATCTGCGACCGCGCCTGCGGGCTGGTTCTGGCAGGGGGCGGGGCGCTCGCGACCGCGCATCTGGGTGCCGTGAAGGCGTTGCAGGAGGCCGGGATCGCAATCGACCTGATGGGCGGCAGTTCGGTTGGCGCGGCAATGGCGGGGGCGTTGGCATGCGGGCTTGCGCCTGACGAAATCCTGCGCCGCAGCCTCGCGGTTTTCGAGGCCCAGAAGCTTTCGGGCGATCTGGGCGCGCCGATGTATGCGCTGCTGGATCACGAGGTCTTCGACACGGCGCTGCAAGACCAGTACGGCGCAGTGCGGATCGAGGATATGCCGCTCAATTTCTTCGCCGGGGCGACCTCGCTCAGCCGCAACGCGCTGGATATCCTGCGCGAGGGGCCGCTGTGGCAAGCAGTGCGCGCCTCGGCCGCGATTCCCGTGCTGCTGCCGCCCGTCATCTCGTCGCGGGGCGAGGTGTATATTGACGGCGGGATGATCGACAATCTGCCGCTGGAACCGATGCGCCGCTTCAAATCCGGGCCCAATATCGCGCTGGCCTTCGATCTTGGCCGCGAGGTCCTGCATGAGGGCGCGGGCCGTCCGGTCGAGAAGATCGCACGCCCCCTGCCCGCCGCGCCCGACGACCTGACCAGCGGGGCGCGGATGCCGCGTATCGCAACGGCACTCGCGCGTTCGATGGCACTGAATGCCGCACGCCGCTGCGACACGGGCGAGGGCTCCGGGCAAGACGCGATCCTCGCAGTGCCGGTTCCGCAAGGCGCGTCCTTCCTCGACTGGAGTCGCGCGCAGGAGTATTTCGACCTCGCCTATGGGCGCATGACCGAGGCGCTGGCCGCGACCGACGAGGCCGGGGCCGACCCCATGGCCCGTATGCGCGCCGTGAGCGCATATCTCGCCGGGCGCAGTCAGGCTCCCTGAGCACGGTCACGCTGCTTCTTCATCGACCGAGTTGTGTAACGAGTCCGGTTCAGTGCGCTGTCATCCATTGATTTCGGTAACGGCAATTCGCCTTCCGCCCGGAGCGTCACGTGTATTCCTTCGACTTCGAGAGCCTTTACACGACTGCGGGTCTGATCGGGGTGTTGTGCTACATTCTTGCCTATCTGGGGTTGCAGACGGGACAGTTGCGCGGCGGGACTGTGCCGCATACCGGGTTGAATCTGCTGGCGGCGACACTTGTCCTGACGTCGCTGTTGCATGAATTCAATCTCTCGGCGGCCGTAATCCAGATCATCTGGATCGTGATCAGCCTCTTCGGGCTTGGGCGGATCTGGTATCTGCACACCACCACGCGGCTGACCGAGGAAGAGGCCGCATTCATCAATGCCAAGCTGCCGCAACTGAGCCGGCCCATGGCGCGGCGGTTCCTCGATGCCGGGCAGTGGCGCACGGGCACGCCAGGCGAGGTTCTGGCCGTCGAGGGGCGCGTGCTGGGGACGCTGATCTACATGGCCGAGGGCAGCGCGCAGGTCACATCGGACGGGGTCAAGATCGCGACCTGCGGGCCAGGGAATCTGATCGGCGAGTTGACCTTCCTGTCGGGCGAGCCCGCCACCGCCACTGTCACTCTGGACCGGCGCGCGCGGTATTTCAGCGCCACGCAGGCAGCGCTGGCGGGGCAATTGCGCCGCGACAGCGCGCTGCGGCTGTGTCTTGAACAGGCACTGTCGCGCGAGGCGCGGCTGAAGCTTCTGGCCGCGAACAACTTGACCCGGGCGGGCCATGGGCGTCCTTTGGAAGGGTCGGCATGACGGCGGGCGCGCGGGCCGCGCGCAGAGATGTTTTCGGAGTGCATTGATCGGATGGACGTGGTTTTCAGCGGCGTGATCGCGCCCGAGGGTTTCTTGGGGCATCTGGCCTATTTCCTGCTGGTGCTGTCGATGATGATGCGGATCATCGTCTGGCTGCGGCTTCTTGTGATCGCCTCGGCAGTGGTCAGCATCATTTATTATGGCATCATGATGGGCGATATCGTCAGTGCCTTCTGGGAGACGCTCTTGATCACCGTCAACACGATCCAGCTCGCGATTACCGGCTGGCGCAACTGGCAGGCGCGGTTCACCACGGCCGAGCAGGAATTCGCCGCACAGTTCCTGCCCGCGCTGCCGCCGGGCCAGACGCGTCGGCTGCTCGATTCCGGGCGCTGGGTGCTGCTGGCTGACGGCGACGTGCTGGCCCGGCAGGGAGAGGCGGTGTCCCATCTGAGCTATCTGTCGCAAGGTCGCGCGCGGGTCGAGGCCGATGGCGTGCAGATCGGCACGGTCGCTCCCCGGGCCTATGTCGGCGAAATGAGCGTCACGACAGGCGGTCCGGCCTCGGCCACGGTGATTGTCGAAGGGCAGGCGGTGGTCTGGCAGGTCGAGGCCGCGGCGCTGCGTCGCCTGATGGAACGCCAGCCCGAACTGGAACGCGCCTTGCAGGCAAGTTTCTTCCGCGACATCTGCGCCAAACTCGTCACGCTGAACAGCGCCGCGTCCCAGGCGCGGAGGACGGGATGAGCCAGGCCGGGCGCTTGGGGCGGCTGACACTGGGCGTCGGGCTGGCAGTGACGGCGCTGATGGTGCTGGCGCAGCTCTGGCAGCCGCTGCCGGTCGAGCGATTGCGCGCGGTGATCTTCGACAGCTATGCCCGCGCTGGCCCGGCCCCGCCCGCCGAGCCCGATCTGCCCGTCGCGCTGGTGCTGATCGACGAGGCCGCGCTCGCCGCGCATGGGCAATGGCCATGGTCGCGGCTGCTGATCGCCGAAATGACCCACCGGCTTGCCGATCTGGGTGCCGTGGCGGTCGGCTACGATATCCTGTTCGCCGAGCCCGACCGCTTCGCGCCCGAAGCGCTGGGGCGGCTGGGGCTTGCGCCGGGCGATCTGCCCGACCCCGATGCCGCGCTGGCCGCAGCAATGACGCGACTGCCTGTGGTGCTGGCGGTCGCCGGCGCGCCCGAAGGCCGCGCGCCCCCTGACCTGCCTGCGGGGATCTCGCATACCGGCCAACACCCGGGCGCTGCGCTGCTGCGCTTTCCGTCGCTGATCCAGCCGATTGACCCCTTGCGGGAAAAAGCGGCGGGGCTGGGGCTGATCAGCACGGCCCCGGGCGCGGACGGGGTGACGCGCAGCCTGCCGATGCTGGGTTCGGTGGGTGACGTTCTGGTGCCGTCGCTGGTGGCCGAGCTGTTGCGCACGGCGCAGGGCGCGGGCGGGCATGTCCTGCGCACCAGCGAGGCATCGGGGCTTGTATCCGGCGGGCAGGCACAGGCGGTGGCGTTGCGCTCGGGCGCGGTCGAGATCCCGCTGCAGGCCGACGGGCAGATGCGGCTGCGCCCCGGCACGCGGATGCTGGAGCGCGCGCTTTCGGCCGAGGCGCTGCTGCGCGGCGAGACCGTGGCGCCGGATCTGGCCGCGGCGGTGGCAGGGCGGATCGTGTTGGTGGGTGCGGGCGCAAGCGGGCTGATGGACATGGCAGTGACGCCGCTGGGCGAGACAGTGCCCGGTGTCGTGCTTCATGCCGAGGCGCTGGGCCAGATCCTCGCCGGCGATTTCCTGTCGCGGCCCGACTGGGCAGACGGTCTGGAACTGGCACTGATCGTGCTGGCGGGGCTGGTTGTCACGCTGGGGCTGCGCGCCCGGTCTGCGCGGGTCGGCCTCGCGCTGGGTGCGGGGGTGGTGGTGGTTTTTCTGGGGGGCAGTGTCTGGGCCTATCTGGCGCGCGGCCTGCTGCTGGATCCGGGACTGCCTGTGCTGACCGCGCTGGGCGTCTATCTGCCGGGGCTCAGCCTCGGGTATCTGGCGACCGAGCGCGCCCGTCGCGCGGTCGAGGCGCGCTTCGCCAATTTCCTGCCCCCCGATCTGATCGCGCGCATTGCCGCCGACCCCGAGCGCATCCTCACCCCCGGCGGGGCCGAGCGCGAGTTGTCGGTGATGTTCGTGGACATGCGCAACTTCACCGGCGTCACCGAGACGCTCGCCCCGGCCGAGGTGGTCGAGATGGTCAACGGCTTCCTGACGTCTGTGACCGAGGCGCTGGTCGAGGAAGGCGCGACCATCGACAAGTTCATGGGCGATGCTGTGATGGCGTTCTGGAACGCCCCCATCGAGATGCCCGACCACCGCGCCCGCGCCCTCGCCGGGCTGCGCGCCGTGGAGCGGGCGGTTGACGCGGCCAATGCCGCGCGCAGGCAGGCGGGCACCGCGCCGCTGGGGATCGGGATCGGGGTGAATACCGGGACCGCCTTTGTCGGGCTGATGGGTTCGCGCGCGCGGCTGAGCTATACCTGCATCGGCGACTCGGTGACGCTGGCCGCGCGGCTGGAGGGGCTGACACGGGGCTACGGCGTGACGAACTGCATCGGCCCCGAGACACTGGCCGAGGGCGTCCCCGAGGGGATGGTCGCGGTCGAGCTTGATCGTGTCGCGGTGAAGGGGCGGCAGGCGGCGGTGCCGGTCTTCTCGCTACTGGAGGGCGACGGGCTGGCGGAGTTCACCGCCGCGTTCGAGGCCGCGCGCGCGGCCTATCTGGCGCGCGACTGGGACGCGGCCGAAGCGGGCTTCCGCGCGCTGGGCGCGATGCAGGTCGCGGGCTGCGACACCGGGGTGCTGGCGGCCAACTACATCGCCCGGATCGACGCCTACCGCGAGGTGCCACCGCCGCCCGACTGGGACGGCGTGTTTCGGGCAACGGCCAAGCGGTGACGGGAGCCTGCCACGCTGACTATAGATATGCCGGTTGCGTCTTGTGCTGGGTCCTAAGCGGAGACTGGGCACAGCCTGTCCGAGGTCGAGGATCAGGTGGGCGGGTTGCGCGAACACGGCACTTCGAGTCGAGCGTTCATGAAGCACATATCGGAGGTCAAGCGGTGCGCGGGAAAGCGTGTTGAAGTGGCGCTTCTGTGATCTTCTGCTCGATGTCGCGGCGTGAGGCCGATCCGGAAGGCAAGCATCTCATGATATGATAAAGGAAGAAGGTTCCGTGATTTGCACGGGTCAATCCAGGACCGCTTTCGAGCGTGAACCCGTGCAGTTTCTCCCGGATAAAAATCCGCTTGAGGTATTGCCGGACATTCCCAGACAGAAGCATATCGCGAAGTGAGATCCGCAGACGTGTCTTTTCAGGATCGCGCAGGCACGCTCGCATTACTCATCGAGGCAGTCACAGTGTATTCCCTAGCTGGCAAAAAAGCGGACGCGCTCGCCGCCAACCAAAATCCTTTTTCGTCAAAGGGGACACTCGCAGTCCATACAGGGCTCTTCTTCCTGGTCCGTTTCGCCATTCTCACCCTCTGGCAGTGGCGGCGGCGGAATCACATCGTCATCATCGAACGCGCCTTCATCCCGCTCGCGCCCGTCGCTCGACAGGGGCTGGCGGTCCGGCGGGGCCTGATCGGCGATGCCGATGCCGCCGGTGCCATCGGTGCTGCCCTGCTGCGGCGGCCCGTCGATCTGGCCCAGAAGGCTGGCGAGGAAGTCGGGGCTCACCTGACCCTGATAGCCGTCCTCGGTCAGCACGCCACCCCGGCGCGAAGTGCAGGCCGACAGGCTGCTGGTGGTCACGCACATCCGCTCGCCCGCGATCAGCACCGCGATGGTCTGACCGCCCTGATGGCGCACCAGCGCCGAGGAGCCGCGGATCCCCAGTGTCGCGCCCGGCGTGCGGATCTCGGCATCGTTGTTGCGGCTGCCCTGCCCGCCGATGAAGCGCAGCGCGCCCGTGGTCAGGCTGACCCCGACCTGCCCCTGCTGCCCGGCAGGGTCGAAGACGAAGCGATCCAGCACCACCTGCGAATTCGGCGCGACCGAGAGTGTTGTCTGATCCTGAAACAGCAGCTGGCTGCGGCCCGAGGGGCCGGTGCGGATGCTGTCATCGGCGAACACACCGCCGCGCGGTTGCAGGCTGCGCTCGCCCTGTCCCGGCGCGGTGCCGAAGACCTGCGGCTGCAACGAGGCCACCACCCCGATCTGCTGGGCATTGGCAAAGCTGAAGGGCAGCAGCACGCACAGCGTGCCCATCGCGAAAACCTTGTTGCGCAGATTTGCTCTTGGCGTCATCTCAGAACTCCCGCCCGATCTGCACCGTGAAAACGGTATTGCGCTGGTCGCGCCCCGCGACATCCGAATGCCGCCGCTCGGCGCGCGCGCCAAGATCCACGAACACTTCGCGCGTGGCGTAGGCGCGCAGTCCGATGCCCGCAGCCTGCAGACGTTCGTTGCGCGGGTCGGCGCCAGTCTCGCGCAGCCAGTCGGCCTGGATATGGGCGCTGGCGGCCCATTTGCGCGGCATTTCACCAACACTGAACTGATGCACGGCATCCAGCCGCGCCCCGCGTGTGAGGATACGGCTGCCGGTCGACCATTCGCGCTCGACCCGCACCGCGGCGCGCAGCAGGCTGTCGCGTGTGGGTCGGTAGCTCAGCCCTGCCAGCGCGCGCGCGACATTGCGCGCGGCACCCGAGCGCAGCACCCGCCCGGCCCGCAGATCGGCGAAGCTGGAAAGCTCGCGTGTGTGGGTGTTGTCGTATTGCACCCCGACAAAGCCGATGCGCCGGTTGGTTCCGGCGCTGTCGCGCTCGAGCCGGGCCTCGACATAGGGGCGCAGCCGCGCCCCATAGGCCGAGTCGCCCAGGGTGAGCCATGGGCCGGACCTTAGCGCCAGGCTCTGGCGGTCGCTCAGCGCGCCGTTGCGGCCAAGGATCGCCAGGCTCAGATCCGTCTGCCAGTAATCGCGATTGCTGCCGCCAAGATCCTGCTGCCAGACAAGCCGCGCCCGCACGATGGGCCGTGTTGTGCCAGCGCGATGGATGGCCCCTGCCGCCACCTGCCCGCTGAACCGAGAGGGCGAGCGCGCCGTGGTGTTCTCGCGCTGATAGGCGGCAAGTTCGTCGGCTGTGGCGCTATCGGTCGGCGTGACGCGGGCGAAATGATACGCCGCCATCTCCGTCGCACCGAGCGCCTGATAGGCAATGGCGAGTTCGTAGCGCGCCGTGCCATCGGTGGGGTCGAGTTGCAGCGCCCGTTCAAGCGTCGAGACTGCTGCCTCGTAATCGCGCAGCAGCACCGACAGGCGGGCGTAATCGCGCATCAACCCGCGATCATCGGGGGCAACAAGCATCTGGCGGAAGACGGCGTCGCGCTGGGCTTCAAGTCCAGCAGCTTGCGCTGCACCCGGCGCGGAGAGCGCGAGAACGGCTATCAGGCAGAGCGACCGGAGCGCTCGGGGCAGCGATGCAGGCACGGGCAGGACACTCCTGACACACGAGGTTTCGGGGAACGCGGTGTCACACGTTCACCTAACGCCCGCGGAGTCTGATGGCTGCGCCCCGGACAAGTCAACCGCGACAGTCCCGTGCGCGGACGAATATGGCCCTGGCGTGGCGTATTGGCCGCAGGCCCCGCCCGGCCATCGGCCGGGCAGCGCCCGCGAGCGGGCCATCGGGAGGGCGGGCGGGGCCCCGAGCGGGCGCTTTTCGCGCCCCCCCGGCGACGCGTCGCGGGCCCGGCGCGGCTCAGACGCTCAGGCAGATATACTTCATCTCGAGATATTCCTCGATCCCGTGGCTTGAGCCCTCACGCCCCATCCCCGACTGCTTGACGCCGCCGAAGGGCGCGACCTCGGTCGAGATGATGCCCGTGTTCACCCCCACGATCCCGTATTCCAGCGCCTCTTGCACGCGGGTGATCCGGCCCACATCGCGGGCGTAGAAATAGGCCGCAAGCCCGAAGATCGTGTCATTGGCCTGGGCGATCACCTCGTCCTCGGTCTCGAAGCTGAAGAGCGGGGCAAGCGGTCCGAAGGTCTCTTCGCGCGCAACCTTCATCTCGGGCGTCACGCCAGTCACCACGGTCGGCTGGAAGAACGTGCCGCCAAGGCTGTGCCGCTCGCCGCCGGTGACGACCTTGCCGCCATGCTCTACCACATCGCGCAGATGGTTTTCGACCTTCTCGACGGCGGCGTCATTGATCAGCGGTCCTGCCTGCACCCCCTCGGTCATGCCGTCGCCGACCTTCAACTCCGAGACGGCCTTCGCCAGCTTCTCGGCAAAGGCGTCATAGACCCCGGCCTGTACATAAATGCGATTGGCGCAGACGCAGGTCTGGCCGTTATTGCGGAACTTGCACATGATCGCGCCCTGGACGGCCGCATCCAGATCGGCGTCGTCGAAAACGATGAAGGGCGCGTTGCCGCCCAACTCCATCGAGCATTTCATCACCTGATCGGCGGCCTGGCGCAGCAGGATGCGTCCGACCTCGGTCGAGCCGGTGAAGCTGAGCTTGCGCACGGCGGGGTTCTCGCAGAATTCCTTGCCGATATCGGACGAGCGCGAGGACGGGATCATCGACAACACCCCCTTGGGCACGCCCGCGCGCTCGGCCAGAACCGCCATCGCCAGCGCCGAGAGCGGCGTCTCGGCGGCGGGGCGGGCGACGAAGCCGCAGCCCGCCGCAAGCGCCGGAGCCACCTTGCGCGCGATCATCGCATTGGGGAAGTTCCATGGCGTGATCGAGGCCGCAACGCCGATGGGCTGGCGAATGACCGTGATGCGCTTGTCAGCCTGATGACCGGGGATGGTCTCGCCATAGACGCGCTTTGCCTCTTCGCCGAACCATTCGACGAAGGACGCGCCATAGGCGATCTCGCCGCGCGACTCGGCAAGGGGCTTGCCCATCTCGGCCGTCAGGATCATCGCCAGATCCTCGGTATTCGCGACCATCAGATCGAACCAGCGACGCAAGACCTGCGCACGCTCCTTGGCCGGGCGCGCGGCCCAGTCGTGGCGGGCCGTGTCGGCAGCAGCGATGGCACGTGCGGTCTCGGTACGCGAAAAATCGGCGACGCGCGCGATCACGTCGCCGCGGGCGGGGTTGATGACCTCGAACTGCGCGCCGTCATCGGCCTCGACCCACTCGCCCGCGATCAGACCGCGGGTCTCGAGAAGCGTCGGATCCGACAGCATGGCGGCAAGGTCGGTTTTCTGGTCCAGCATGATCTCTCCTTGTGGCTACGGCCCCCGCGCGCCCGGCCCCTATTGCGTCTCGGGCCAGGCGCGTCGGGCACCGCTTGAACATGCCCGGACACTAGTCCCTTGCAGGCCGTATGTCACGGGGATGCGCCGGAAAGGAGCAGCGCAAGGCTTCCTTAACCCGCGCCTGCCATGCTGCGCGCGCATGCAGGAGAGGGCCGGATGACACGCCAGCGCACAAAGCCCCGCACCCCGCCCGAGGGCGAGGCGTTCTTCGCGCAGATGGTGATGCGGCATTCCTCGGACGGCGTGGTGATCTGCGACCCGGCGCGGCGTGCGGTCTGGGTCAACGCGGCCTTCACCACACAGATGGGCTACACCACCGACGACATGGCGGGGAAGGACCCGGGAAGCGTGCTGAAGGGGCCCGAAACCGACCCTGCGACCACGCGCGCCATCCACGCCGCCTGCGCCGCCCGGCGCGAAATCCGTACCGATATCCTCAACTACACGCGCTCCGGTACCGCGATCTGGGTCGATCTGAAGATCACGCCCGTCTATGACGACAGCGGGCGGCACACGCATTTCATCTCGACCATGCGCGACATTTCCGAGCGCAAGGCGCTCGAGCAGCAGAACGAGGCGATGCGCCACGCCGAGGAACTACGGCAGACCGAACGGCACCTGCTGGCCCTGACCAGTGAGTGGCTCTATTCCGCCCGGTCCTTCGACGAGTTGCTGATGGTCATCCAGCGCGCCACGCATACGCTGATCCCCGAAGCCGATGGCGCGCTCTACATCTATGACAACTCGCGCGCGACGCTCGAACTGGCCACAAGCTGGGGCACGATGCCGGATTTCCCGCCGCGCATCCAGCCCGATGACTGCTGGGCACTGCGGCGAGGGCGGGCCTACAATTACGGGCTCAAGCCGATCCAGTTCGCCTGCGACCATGTCGGCAAGTCGGGCACGCCGTATTTCTGTCTGCCCATCATCGCGCATGGCGAAACGATCGGACTGATGCATGTCCTCTTCGACGGGTTCGAGGAGGATGGCCTGATGCGCCACATGCGCGAGGAGGTGTTGCGCAACCGCTGGGACATCTCGCTCATCTGCGCCGAGCAGATCAGCCTTGCCGTCGCCAATGTCCGCCTGCGGCAGGAGTTGCACGACCGTTCGGTGCGCGACGCGTTGACAGGGCTGTCGAACCGGCGCTGGTTCACCGAACGCGCCGCGCGCGAGATCGAGGCGGCGGCGCGCGACCAGCGCCCGATGGCACTGATCCTGCTGGATGTCGATCACTTCAAGTCATTCAACGACAGCTTCGGCCATGACGCGGGCGATCTGGTGTTGCGCGAGGTCGGCGCGATCCTGCAGCGCGCGGCCACGGAGCAGGTGCATCCCTGCCGGATCGGGGGAGAGGAATTCGCCCTGCTCTGCTCCGACCATGACCTGCCGCGCGCGCGCGATCTGGCCGAGGCGGTGCGCAAGCGAATCGCCGCGCACAGCTTCGCCATACCCGGGCAGGCCCTGCCGCAGGTGACGGTCTCGGCCGGGATCGGGCTGGCGGGACGCGATGCCGCGCTGCTTGAGGACGTGATGAAGGCCGCCGACCAAGCGCTGTATCGCGCCAAGGCCGCCGGGCGCAATTGCGTTGTCGCCGGGTCGGCCCCCGCCCCCGCCTCCGATGCGGCCACCGCCACGACCGGCTGACCGCGCGCTGCCGCTCGCGACCGCAAACCGATATGTGCCGGGGCGCCAACTATGTGGGCAAATTGACATATCTGCCGCCCCGGCCTATCACCCGCCGATATGCCACCGCGCCGGGCAAGCCGGGCCCGACCTGGCCGCAACCAGGCTGACAGGGGCCGCCTGACCCCGGTGCCGGGCCAGCAGGGTGAGAGATTCCGTGCAGGATGCGGTGGTGATGCCCGCGCCCCTGCGCCGGACAGCGCAAGGGGGACGATAATGACCATCCAGACCAGCCTCGGCGACATACGCGTTGCGAGCGAGGGCGACGCCGTCGGGATCGACGCCAGCCTGGTCGCCACCGAGATCTCTCGCCTGCTGGCCGAGAACCGCGCCGACACAGTGCGCGAGTTTCTCGAAAGTCAGGAGCTGGTCGATGTCGCCGCGATCTTCGAGGAGCTGGAGCGCGGCGACGATCTGACCCTGCTGCGCATGTTGCCGCTGCACGATCAGGCCGAGACACTTGGCCATCTGCGTGCCAGCAGCCAGGTCGAGGTCGCCACCCGCCTGCCCAAGCGCGAACTCGTGGCGCTGATGACCGCGATGAGCCATGACGAGCGCGCCGACCTTTACAAGCAGCTTGATGAGGAGGCGCAGGAAGCGATCCTGCCCGCCTTTGCCAAAGCCGAGCGCGAGGATCTGCGCCGCCTCGCCGCCTATGAGGAATGGACCGTCGGTTCGGTCATGACATCGGACTACGCCACGCTCAAGCCCGAGATGACCTCAAGTCAGGCCATCGACGCGCTGCGCGCCCAGGCCATCGACGCCGAGACGATCTATTACGCCTATATCATCGACGATGCGCGCGCGCTGGTCGGCGTCGTCAGCCTGCGTGACCTGCTGACCGCCCGGCCCCGGCAGATAGTCTCCGAGATCATGGACACCGAACCGGTCTGGATTCGCGTCGATGAGGAGCAGGAGGCCGCCGCGCGGACCATCTCGCGCTATGACCTGCTGGCGCTCCCGGTGCTCGACAAGGATGACCGGCTGGTCGGCATCGTCACCGCCGATGACGCGATGGACGTGGCCGAGGAAGAAACCACCGAGGATTTCCACAAGGGCGCGCTGGTCCAGCCGCTGGAGATTTCGGTGTCCGAGGCGACAATCGCGATGCTCTATCGCGCGCGGATCTTCTGGCTGGTGCTGCTGGTCTTCGGCAACATCTTCTCGGGCGCGGGCATCGCCTATTTCGAGGACACGATCGCCGCCCACCTGTCGCTGCTGTTCTTCCTGCCGCTGCTGATCGCCTCGGGCGGCAATGCGGGCACGCAATCGGCAACGCTGATGGTGCGCGCGCTGGCCACGGGCGATGTACGCCCGACCGATTTCGGTCGCCTGCTGGCGCGCGAGATCGTGGTGGCCCTGACCCTGGGGCTGACCATGGCCATCGCCGTGTCGACCATCGGGGTCTGGCGCGGCGGCCCCGAGATTGCGCTGGTGGTGGCGCTGGCGATGATCGCGATCGTGCTGATGGGGGCGCTGATCGGAATGTGCCTGCCCTTCATCTTCGCCAAGCTCGAGCGTGACCCGGCCGCTGCCTCCGGCCCGCTGGTGACCTCGATCGCCGATGTGCTGGGCGTGCTGATCTATTTCGGCATCGCGGCACAACTGCTGGGGCTCTAGCCACCCCGCTTGCAGTCGCGGGAACGACCCGCTATCGGAGCGCGAGCGAGCGAAAGGCACAGACATGAACGCCATCCCGGAGTTGCGCGACAGGTTTCTCGAGCAGATCGCGGCGGCCAGCGATGCCGACGCGCTGGAGGCTGTGCGCCTCGCCGCCCTTGGCAAGAAGGGCGAGATCAGCGCGCGGATGCGCGAACTGGGCAAGATGAGCCCCGAGGAGCGGCAGAGCGCGGGACCCGCGCTCAACGCGCTCAAGTCCGAGATCGACGCTGCGCTGAAGGCCCGGCGCGCGGCGCTTGACGATGCCGCGCTCGAGGCGCGGCTGCGCACCGAATGGCTCGATGTCACCCTGCCCGGCCGCGCCCGCCCGGCGGGCAGCATCCACCCGATCAGCCAGGTGATGGATGAGTTGACCGCCATCTTCGCCGATATGGGCTTCGCAGTGGCCGAAGGGCCGCAGATCGAATCCGACTGGTACAATTTCGATGCGCTCAACATCGCCCCCGAACACCCGGCGCGGCAGGAACACGACACCTTCTTCATGCACCGCGCGCCCGGCGACAACCGCCCGCCCCATGTGCTGCGCACCCATACCAGCCCCGTGCAGATCCGCGCCATGCAAGCGCAAGGCGCGCCCATCCGCGTCATTGCACCCGGCCGCGTCTACCGCATGGACATGGACCAGACGCACACGCCCATGTTCCACCAGGTCGAGGGGCTGGCCATCGACCGCGACATCACCATGGCGCAGCTCAAATGGGTGCTGGAGGAGTTCTGCCGCGCCTTCTTCGAGCTCGATCAGGTCGAACTGCGCTTCCGTGCCTCGCATTTCCCCTTCACCGAACCCTCGGCCGAGGTCGATATCCGCTGCTCGTGGCAGGGCGGCCAGCTCAAGCTCGGCGAGGGTGATGACTGGATGGAGATCCTGGGCTCGGGGATGGTACACCCGGCAGTGCTCCGCGCGGGCGGGATCGATCCCGACCAGTGGCAGGGCTTTGCCTTCGGCATGGGGATCGACCGCATCGCGATGCTGAAATACGGCATTCCCGACCTGCGCGCCTTCTTCGAGAGCGACCTGCGCTGGCTGCGCCATTACGGCTTTGCCGCCCTCGACCAGCCCTCGCTAGCCGCCGGCCTCAGCCGCTGACCCTTTCATCTTTGCCGCAAATATCCACGGGGTTTCTCAAGGGGGGCGTGCCCCCCTTGAGGCGGGGGGTGGCGGCCCGCAGGGCCAGCTCGAGGGGCGGCAGCCCCCCAGCCCCCCTCAACGAAAAGCCCCCGCCAGTGGCGGGGGCCTCCATCGCGGTTCGACCGTGATCAGCAGCTGTAATACATGCTGTATTCGACCGGGTGCGGCGTATGCTCGTAGGCATAGACCTCTTCCCATTTCAGGTCCATGTAGGCCATGATCTGGTCCTTGGTGAACACATCGCCCGCCAGCAGGAACTCGTGATCGGCGGCCAGGCTGTCCAGCGCCTCGCGCAGGGACGCGCAGACCGTGGGGATGCCTTCAAGCTCCTCGGGCGGCAGATCATACAGGTCCTTGTCCGAGGCCGGGCCCGGATCGATCTTGTTCTTGATCCCGTCGATCCCGGCCATCAGCAGGGCTGCAAAGGCCAGATAGGGGTTGGCCGAGGGGTCGGGGAAACGCGCCTCGACGCGCTTGGCCTTGGGGCTTTCGGTCCACGGAATACGCACACAGCCCGACCGGTTGCGCGCCGAATAGGCCCGCAGCACCGGCGCCTCGAAGCCCGGGATCAGCCGCTTGTAGCTGTTGGTCGACGGGTTGGTGAACGCGTTCAGCGTCTTGGCATGTTTCAGCACGCCGCCGATGAACCACAGCGCCTCCTGGCTGAGATCGGCGTATTTGTCACCGGCGAACAGGGGCTTGCCGTCCTTCCAGATCGACATGTTGACATGCATGCCGGTGCCGTTGTCGCCCTTGACGGGCTTGGGCATGAAGGTCGCGGTCTTGCCATAGGCGTCGGCCACGTTCTTGATGACATACTTGTATTTCATCAACTCGTCAGCTTGCTTGGTCAGCGAGTTGAAGATCAGGCCAAGTTCATGCTGGGCGGATGCCACCTCGGTGTGGTGCTTGTCCACCTTCATGCCGATGTCCTTCATGGTCGTCAGCATTTCCGAGCGCATGTCCTGATTGGCGTCGATCGGGTTCATCGCGAAGTAATGACCCTTGATCGTCGGGCGATGACCCTTGTTGCCATGCTCATACTCGGTGTCGGTGTTCCAGGCCGCTTCCTCTGCGTCGATCTCGTAGCCGACCTTGTTGAACTTGTCAGAGAACTTGACGCTGTCGAAGACGAAGAACTCGGCTTCCGGGCCGAAATAGGACACATCGCCAATGCCGGTCGATTTTAGATAGGCCTCGGCCTTCTCTGCGGTGCCGCGCGGGTCACGCTCATACGGCTCATTGGTGTCGGGCTCGACGATCGAGGCGTGGATCGCCAGTGTCTTCTCGGCATAGAACGGGTCGATGTAGGCCGAGTCGTAGTCGAAGACGAGTTTCATGTCCGAGGCCTCGATCCCCTTCCAGCCCGGCACCGAAGAGCCGTCGAACATGAAGCCTTCTTCGAGGAAATCCTCATCGACCAGATCGCCGACGATGGTCACATGCAGCATCCGGCCACGCGGATCGACAAAGCGGATGTCGAGATACGCGGCCTCCTCGTCTTTCATCATCTTGAGAACGTCAGCAGCACTCATGTCCTTTTCCCTTTTGCTTTGGAGAGTGTGAACAGGGCGGCACAGCACGCCCCTGAACCCGTTATCCGCGCCTAGAGCGCGTCGTCACCGCTTTCACCTGTACGGATGCGGATCGCCTGTTCGACGGGCGAGACGAAAATCTTGCCGTCGCCGATCTTGTCGGTGCGGGCGGCGTCCACGATGGCCTCGACCGCCTGCTCGACCTGGTCATCGGGCAGAACCACCTCGACCTTCACCTTGGGCAGGAAATCGACGACATATTCCGCGCCACGATAGAGTTCGGTGTGCCCCTTCTGGCGGCCAAAGCCCTTGACCTCGACCACTGACAGACCCTGGACACCGATCTCTTGCAGCGCCTCCTTGACCTCATCAAGCTTGAAGGGCTTGATGATCGCCTCGACCTTCTTCATGCCTCGCTCCCCGGCTGATCCGTAACTGATTTCGCGGTCCTCACAGGACAGACCACTTTCGACGAAGCGCCACAATCTGATAGGCTGGCCCCAAATGGGGATGGACAGCGCAAATCGCTCGGGCGCAAAGAGTTTCATCATTATGATGATATTTTAGGCGTTTTGCAAAAACATGGTGCTTGAAGATGGCTGAAATTCTGACATCTGCCCAAATGCGCGCCATCGAACAGGCGGCCATCGATTCTGGACAGGTGTCGGGGCTGGAATTGATGCAGCGCGCGGGGCGTGGTGCCGTGGCCGCGATCCTTGACCACTGGCAGGATATGCAAGCCACACCGCACCGCGCGGTAATCCTGTGCGGGCCGGGCAATAACGGCGGCGATGGCTTCGTGGTGGCCTGCGATCTGGCAGCGCGCGGCTGGGCGGTCGAGCTGTTCCTCTATGGCGACCCTGAACGCCTGCCCCCGGACGCGCTTGCGATGCACGACGCCTGGGCGCGGCTCGGGACTGTGCACAGGCTTTCGTTCCCGCACCCGACCGAGGCCGAGATGCAGAGGCTTCAGGACCACGCCTCGTCCATGCCGGAAATACTGAGCGCGCCCGAGGATGGGTCGGATGCGCCGCCGCAGCCACCCTTTCTGCTGGTGGATGCCCTGTTCGGCATCGGGCTGTCGCGACCTCTTGTTGCCCTTGAAGACCTGCTGCTTCATATCGATTACCTGAGCACCTTTCCCTCCCTGAATACCTGCCGGATCGTCGCGATCGACGTCCCCAGCGGACTTGATGCCGACACGGGATTGTATGTCATGGATGAAGAAAAGCCTGGCATGGGCGGCGTTCAGGCACATCTCACGGTTACCTTTCACTGCCTCAAGCCGGGCCATGTGTCGGGTATAGGCCCCAAGGTCTGCGGAGTCGTGACAGTGGTGGATATTGGCCTTGGGGGCGAGGCATGACACCTGACCCTGACGTGATCGCCGCGCTGCGAAAGGACGAAGGGCAGCACAAGTACGACCACGGCCATGCGCTGGTGCTCGCGGGGGGCGTCGGGCGCGGGGGCGCGGCACGGCTTGCCGCGCGTGGGGCGCTGCGCGTGGGCGCGGGACTTGTGACGCTGGCCTGCCCGCCCGCCGCGCTGATCGAGAATGCCGCGCGGCTGGACGCGATCATGCTGCGCCCACTGCGCGATGCCGAGGCGCTGGCTGAAATGCTGGCTGATGCGCGGGTCAACGCGCTGTGCCTCGGCCCCGGTCTGGGTCTGGACGCGCGCGAGGCTGCACTGCTGCGCGCGGGCTTGCGCGCGGGCCGGACCGCCGTGCTGGATGCCGATGCGCTGACCCTGATCGCACAAGAGCCGGAGCTTTTCGCGGCGCTGCATCCGGGCTGCGTGCTAACCCCCCATATGGGCGAATTCGCGCGGCTGTTTCCCGATATCGCTGAACGGCTGTCCGCGCCCGCCAGCAACGGCCCGGCCTTCTCGAAGCTGGACGCTGCCCGCGCGGCAGCGGCCCGCGCGGGCTGTACCGTGCTGGTCAAGGGCCCGGACACCGTGATCGCCGACCCGGACGGGCGGGCGGTGGTCAGCGCGGCCTTCGCCGAGCGGGCGGTGCCGTGGCTCGCCACCGCCGGGTCGGGCGATGTGCTGGCGGGCCTTGTCGCGGGACTTCTGGCACGCGGTTTCGCGCCGATGCGCGCGGCCCGGACCGCCGTCTTTCTGCATCTGGAAGCCGCCCGCGCCTTCGGTCCCGGCCTGATCGCCGAGGACCTGCCCGACATGCTGCCGCGCGTGTTGCGTCAGTTGGGGGTCTGATATGGCTCTCGGGTGATCGCGGCGTATCGGGACGGGTTTCGTCGGCCGGACGCATGCGCCGAAAGCGCCCTCGGGGCGTGCAAGGGCGGGTGGGTGGGCACGGCCCGAGGGCGCTTTCGAACCCTCTCGCGCGAAACGGCTGCCCCGAACGGATGAACCGGAAAACCGTGCGCGCGCCCTAACCTTCCAGCAGGGCCTGCGCGACGCTCAGGCTGGTGACCAGATGGCTGGCATAGCCCCCCGCGAAGCAGGCATGCGTGGCCGCGACCTTGTCATGCCCGGGCGTGATCAGGATGCCCGCCTGCAGGCCTAGAAGTTGCGGCAATGCCACGCCGATCATGCGCTCGTCCAGCGGCCCCGGAATCGGCGCGCCGTTGGCGTCGATGAACCGCCCCGAGATCACCCCCAAGGCCCCTTGCGCCACATACCAGTCCAGCTCGTCCCGGCTTGCCACGCCCGAGCCGACCACATGGCTGTCGGGCTGGCAGGTCCCGACCGAGAACAGGCTCTTGGTGATCGTGGCGACCTGGTCGAGCTGTGCCTTAAGGATCGGCTCGGCGCGCAGCTCGCGCGCCAGATCGGCGCGGCTGAGGATGGCGGGCGCGTGCAGGTTGCGGCACTCCGCCCCGAGTTTCTGCGCCAGCCGTGTCGAGCAGGCCTCGGCGGTGAAGCCATAGGGCGTGGACATCGAGCCCACAAGCTGGATCACCGCCAGCTCCGGCAGGCTCTGCGGCTCCAGCCGCGACGCCAGCTCGTAGACCGTGCGCCCCCAGGCGACGCCCAGTCGGTCATCCGGGGCCAGCAGATCGGGCAGCCAGTCCGCCGCGCCCCGCACGACGCGGCTGAAACGCTCCTCATCGCTGGTCGCAGCCTCGTCGGGCACCACATACGCCGCGCGCAGCCCGAAGCGCGCACACAGATCGAGTGCAAGGCGATGGGTCGTGAAGTGATCGGCGGCCATCGAGATGCGGATCAGCCCGCTCTCACGCGCCTCGGCCAGATAATTGACCACCGAGGCGCGCGAGATTCCCAGCCGGTCGGCGATATCCTTCTGGTTCAGCCCGTCCTGATAATACATCCACGCGACTTCGGTGACGATGTTCTCGCCCGTGATCTGACCGGCGGTGCGGCGCCGCGTCACTCCCATTCCCGCCTCGGATCGACGAATGCCATCATGGTTTGACATTTGTGCAATCCCTGAGCATTGTCAATCGCGCAATGAGAAGCGGGGACAGCAATGATCGCAAATCGCTGGGATGAGGCACAGGCCGCGCAGTTTCAGGACGCGGCCGGGAGCGACCCGATGGCACGCGAGCTGGCGCTGCGGGTCTACAGCTCACGCCTGATCGGCAGCGACCCCGATCTGGTCATGCATGGCGGCGGCAATACCTCGGTCAAGCTGCGCGCGCGCGACGTGATGGGGCAAGAGATCGATGTGCTGCATGTCAAGGGCTCGGGCTGGGATCTGGGGCAGATCGAGGCAGCGGGCCTGCCCGCCCTGCGCCTCGCGCCGCTGTTGGAGCTGCGGAGCCTCGAAGCGCTCTCGGACGCGGCGATGGTCAATGTCCAGCGCGCCAACCTGCTTGACAGTACGGCCCCCAACCCGTCGGTCGAGACATTGCTGCACGCCTGGCTGCCGCCGCGCCATATCGACCACACCCATGCCACGGCCTTCCTGACGCTCGCCAACCTTCCCGAGGTGGCCGAGGCCACGCGCGAGATCTTCGGCGACCGCATGGCGCTGGTGCGCTACATCATGCCCGGCTTCGCGCTGGCGAAGGCCGCTGCGCAGGTCTTCGAGGAGAACCCGCAGGCCGAGGGTCTGCTGCTGGTCAATCATGGCCATTTCACCTGGGGGCCGACCGCGAAGGACAGTTATGACCGGCTGATCGCGCAGACCAACGCGGTCATGGACTGGCTCTCCCAACGCCGCGCCGCGCCGCTGCGACCCGTCGCGGCCCTGCCCGCCCCCGAGCGGGCGTCGCTGCTGCCCCGGCTGCGCGGGGCGGTGGCCGGGGTGCTGGGCGATGATGCGCCGATGCCGCTTTTCGACCTGCGCGCGGGCGACGCGGTGATGCGCTTTCTCGCCCGTCCCGATCTCGATGCGCTTGCCGCGCGCGGGGTCGCGACGCCCGACCATGTGATCCGCACCAAGGGCCATCCGCTGCTGTTGCGCCGCGCCGATCCGACCGAGGCCGGGATGCAGCGTGCGCTGGCCGAGTACGCGGACCGCTACGCCGCCTATTTCGACCGCCACAACCCCCGCCATGGCGGCTCGCTGACCCGGCTGCCCCCGGTGCCGGGGCTGGTCTGGGCCGAAGGGGTCGGGCTGATCGGGCTGGGCGCGAGCCGGGGGGCCGCGCGCATCGCTGCCGATATCGGCGAGCAGACGCTGCGGGTGATGCAGGACGGCATGGCGGCAGGCGATTTCCGTCCCATTGGCGAGGCCGACCTCTTCGACATGGAGTACTGGTCGCTCGAGCAGGCCAAACTCGGCAAGAGCCGCCCTGCCCCCCTGCAGGGGCGCGTCGTGCTGGTGACCGGGGCTGCCGGGGCCATCGGCGCAGCCATTGCCCGCGCCTTCGCCGCACAGGGCGCGGCGCTGATGCTGGTCGACCGTGACGAGGCAGCCGTCAACACGCTGCGCGACGCGCTGGGGCGCGATCACGCCGCATTGGCCTGTGATATCACCGAAAAAGGGGTCGCTGACGCGGCGATGGCGGCGACCATCGATGCCTTCGGCGGGCTGGATATCCTGATCTCGAATGCCGGGGCCGCGATGCAGGGCGCGATGGCCGAGCTGCCCGAGGCGACGCTGCGCGCCAGTTTCGAGCTGAACTTCTTCGCCCCCGTGGCCTTCGCGCAGGCCGCTGTCAGCGTGCTGCGGGCGCAGGGGCGGGGCGGGCAGTTGCTGTTCAATGTCTCGAAACAGGCGGTCAATCCGGGCCGAGATTTCGGGGCCTATGGCCTGCCCAAATCCGCCACGATGTTCCTGCTGCGGCAATTGGCGCTGGAACTCGGGGGCGAGGGTATCCGCGTCAATGGCGTCAATGCCGACCGCATCCGTTCGGGGCTGCTCAGCGACGCGATGATCGCGGCGCGGGCGCATGCGCGCGGGCTCAGCGAAGCGGACTACCTCGCCGGAAACCTTCTGCACCGCGAGGTCGAGGCGCGCCATGTCGCCCAGGCCTTTGTCGCGCTCGCCCTGTCCGAACGCAGCACCGCGCATGTGATGACCGTGGATGGCGGCAATATCGAGGCGGCCCTGCGCTGAGGCTTCCCGCGCGCTGCGCGCCGTCTGCGGGGCGCGCAGGGTGGGCGGGTGGGCGCGACCCGGAG
>LFIK01000740.1_pt1 | contig 24866 bp, 19 predicted proteins | sample 643401 | NCBI WGS metagenome assembly LFIK01 (sample SAMN03777447, study PRJNA286221) | soda lake metagenome | biome: soda lake; feature: Kulunda steppe; material: water; isolation source: sample T5-Br brine of Lake Tanatar-5 | place: Russia: Kulunda steppe | collected 2010-07
CGCTCCCGCGCCAGTCGCTCGTGGTCGGTCAGTTCCATGGCGGAAAGCTGCTGGCGCCCGGTGTCCTGCATCCGGCCGGGCCGGTCGGTCAGTTCCATGCCGTCGTCTTCGGCCTGCACCTTCTCGTGCAGGCTCAGCTTCGGCTTGTCCGCTGTGCCGATGTTTTCCAGAAACAGCGCCCGTTCACCGTCGGCGACGACGACCCAGATTCCCTTGGCCAGCAATGCCATGCAAGACTCCTTTCGATCAGCGCGCCGCGTGCGGCGCATCTCAATCGAATTGGGGGCGCGGGATCGGCTTCGCAACCCCTGAGCTTCACTCCAGCGCCGCCAGCACCTCGGCGCGCTGGGCGTTGACGGCGGCGATGATCTCGGCGCGGAACGCGGCGCGGTTGTAGTGCTCTTCGACCCGGAGCGCGATCTCGTCCGCCCCCACCGCAACCGCCCCGCCCAGCAGCGGCACCGCCGCCAGCGCAGCCCGTGCGCCCAGCCGCAGCACGCCCCGCGCGACAAGCCGTTGCAGCACCCGGCGCGCCACCACCGCGCCCAGCACGCCCACCGCCACCGCGCCGCCCACGCGCGCCTCCAGCGTGCTCACCAGCCCGGTGCTGCGCAATTCGGGCAGCGGGTCGAACGCGGGAAACGCGCCTTCGATGCGCAACAGGGCCGGGTTGATGTCGCGCAGGGGCGTGTCCAGCAGCGCCGCTTCGCGCGCCGCTTGCGCCGACTGCGCCTCGGCCAGGCCCAGGCTGGCCAGCCGCTCGGACATCGGGCGCAGTTGGGCCTCGGCGTCCAGCGCGGCGTTCAGCCGGGCGTTCAGATGATCCGCCAGCATGGCCTCGGCGTCCCCCTGCACCCAGCCCCAGACGCTGACACCGATGCGCGTGTATTCGCCGCGCAGGCTGTAATATTCGTCCAGGAATGGATCGACCTGCGCCAGCATGGTGTCGAAGCCGGCCTCGGTCAGCACGCGCAGGTCGGCCAGGGCCGCCGCGTCCAGCGCGGCCAACCGGTCGCGTCCCTGGGCAATCGCGGCATGGGTTCCGGCGGGGAAATAGGCGCCGCCGATCTGCTCGGCCGCGATCTGGACCTGTGCCACCGGTCGCGCCTCGGCTGGCTGAGTGTTCAGGCGATGCTCCGCCCAGAGCGCGCCCACCGCCGCGACCACCGCCACGGCGCCCGCCGTCCAGAAGGCGGCGCGATGGGGCGCGGGCGGGGCAAATGCGTCCGAGGCCGCCGCCACTGCCCGGCGCACATCGCGCAGCGGCATCAACGCCGCGACGGACAGTGCCGCCACCGCCCAGCCGCTGGCGCCCAGAAGTGCCGCAGCCAGAAGTGCTTCCAGCAGCGCCGGCAACAGGTTCAGGGCAGAGACCGCCCCCAGCGCCCAGGCCTCCACCCCGGTCCAGAGGCGATGGGCCGCAAACGCCTCGGCCACAAGCGCGGAGTGGCCCGCCTGCGGCGTGTCCGGCACCGATGGCCCCAGTGTCCAGACCGCCAGCGCGGACGCAACCATCACGGCCAAAATCCCGCCCCAGAGCGCGACGCGGCGCAGATAGACCTCGGCGTGACCGGCCGAAAACCCGCGCGCGAACAGCCCGCGCCCGGCGTGCAGAACGCCCGCCACGGCGGCAACCCCCGCAAGCGTGCCGAGCCAGACCGCCACCCCGCCCACTGACAGCCGCACCAGCAGCACCGCCACCACGACCAACCCCAGCGCCCCATGCAGCGCCACGCGCAGCACCACGCCTCGGCGCAGCCGGTGCAGCGGGTTGGCGGCGGTCATCTTGCGCAGTTCATGCCCGCGATCCGCGGCCGCATTGGCCGCCCCCGGCAGCGCCGCCAGCAGCCCCAGAGCGACCCAAGGGACCAAGAGCAAGGGCAGGGACAGAAACGGCAAGGCGGCCGCCACGAGGGCGACCGCCAGACCCAGAGACGCCAGTCGCACCGGACGCGTCGCCACCCCGAAGGCGGCCGCGACCGGACCAGGCGGCGCGCTTACATCCGCGACGCCACGTTTTCCCAATTCACCAGCTTTTCAAGGAAGTTGGACAGATACGCCGGGCGCTTGTTGCGGAAGTCGATGTAGTAGCTGTGCTCCCAAACGTCGCAGCCCAGAAGCGCGGTCTGGCCAAAGCAGAGCGGGTTCACGCCGTTCTCGGTCTTGGTGACCTTGAGTGACCCGTCAGCGTCCTTGACCAGCCAGCACCAGCCCGAGCCGAACTGGCCCGCACCGGCGGCCGAAAACTCTTCCTTGAACTTCTCCACCGAACCGAAGCTTTCGGCCAGCGCCTTTTCCAGCTCCGGTGGCATCTTCTTGTCGCCCGGGCCCATCATCTCCCAGAACTGGTTGTGGTTCCAGTGCTGCGAGGCGTTGTTGAAGATGCCCGACTGCGCCACCGCGCCGGACTGGTAGGTGCCGGTGATGATGTCCTCCACGCTCTTGCCTTCCCATTCGGTCCCGGCGATCAGCTTGTTGCCGTTGTCGACATAGGCCTTGTGGTGGATGTCGTGGTGATACTCCAGCGTCTCGCGGCTCATGCCCAGGCTTTCCAGCGCGTCATGGGCATAGGGAAGATCGGGAAGTTCGAATGCCATTGGCAACCTCGCTCTCTTTGATGTGTATTCCGTTCACGTGAGGAAATAAGAGGCCTTGGAGCCCAAAGGTCAAGGGCCGGACCTCTCCAGACCGCTTGCGGTCAGGTGCCGTAACTGCGCCGCCAGTCGCCGAAGAAATCGATGCTCTCCAGCGTCAGCACCCCGGAAATCAGTACCGCCGCAGCCGCCGCCCAGAGCACCACGGTGATTGCCGTGACCAGCTTGAATTTCTGCACCATCCTCGCGTCAGACGGGGCCGAGGACGGGGTGCCCGGCTCCACATCGCCGGCTTCCCCTTGCGTTTCCAGCCGGATCGGCAGCACCACGAAGAGCACCAGAAACCAGATGATGCCGAAGAGCGCGATGGCGGACATGACGGACATCAGACCTGCTCCAGTTCGACCAGGCAGCCGTTGAAATCCTTGGGGTGCAGGAACAGCACCGGCTTGCCATGCGCGCCGATCTTCGGCTCGCCGGTCCCCAGAACCCGCGCGCCCTGCGCCGCCAGCCGGTCACGGGCGGCAAGGATATCCTCGACCTCGTAGCAGATGTGGTGGATGCCGCCTGCGGGGTTCTTGTCCAGGAAACCCTTGATGGGGCTGTCATCGCCCAGCGGATACAGAAGCTCGATCTTGGTATTGGGCAGGGTGATGAAGACGACCGTCACCCCGTGGTCCGGCTCGTCCTGCGGCGGGCCGACCTCGGCGCCCAGCGTGTCGCGGTACTGGGCGCTGGCGGCGTCGAGGTCGGGGACCGCGATGGCCACGTGGTTCAACTTGCCGATCATGGGCGCCTCCTGCCGGGGTGTTCCGCGCCTTATGCAGAAAGCGCGCCTGTGGTGCAAGCGAACGCGCTGTCGCAGCCCGCACGTTTACGCGGGTTTAAGCCGACTCAGGTCCAATACCGCCATTCGTTCCGCCGTCGGAGAAACCGCCATGACCAGGACCGAAACGCCCCTCGCCCTGAACGCAGCCGGGCCGCCCCGCCCCGTTCCGTCCGCCCCGCGCGCCACGGTGGCAACCATCCTAGTGGTCGACCCCAGCCGCGTCTGCGCCGATGCAGTGCGGCGCTTCCTGCGGGGACTGGGCGCCCGGATGCGCCGGGCCGGATCGCTGGCCGAGGCGCGCCGCCATCTGGCGGTCTATCGCCCCGATGCAGTGCTGGTGGCCATGGGCCTCCCCGACGGGCGGGGCGAGGTGCTGATCCGCGCCCTGCGGCACGCACCCGCACCGCCGCACATCGTCGCCCTGTCGAGCTTTGGTGAGTTGGAGCATACCGCCCGCCGCGCCGGGGCCGATGTTTTCCTGGCGCGCCCGCTGCTGACCCAGGCGTCGTTCGCCGCCGCTTTTGTGCCGGTCATTGGCACCACGGTTGCGACCGTTGCCGTTCCCAGAGCCCGTGCCGCGCGCCTCGCCCGCGGTCCGTGCCGCGCCGCGGGCACCGTCTTGCAGTCGGCATTGCCCATCGCTGGCGGCAACGCTGATATCGACCCGCTTGCCCTGCGCGACGATCTGCGCCAGGCCTGCGCAGCGCTGAACCAGCCCGCACCGGGCGCGGACCGGGGCTATGCACGCCGTTTCGTGGGCAGTCTGGCGCGGGCAACTGGGGACCGGGAGTTATGCGCGATGACCGAAGCGGGACGCGATGCTGCAACCCTGCAGGCGCTGACCGCGGCGCTGCGCGACCGCATCGCCCGATTGCCACCGCTCTGACGGCACAAACGCAAGGGGCCGGTTGCGGCGCGCTCTCCTCACGAACCGCGGCTTACGGCCCGCCGCGCCCCCGAAGCGCCATGGGTGGGCTGGGCGGGGCGCTGAGGGGGCACTTTCAAGACAATGCGCGGGGTCTGGATGGCTCAGCCGTCCAACGGATCGCGCGCGGCCAGAGCCGGTGCGGTCAGGGCGCGCAGGCTTTGCCGCTGGCGCCCCTCGGCATCGAAATTCGCCGGGTCCAGCCAGGCCGTGAAGGCCGTGCGCAGCGCCGGCCATTCGGCGTCGATGGCGGCGAACCACGCGGTGTCGCGGTTGCGCCCCTTGACCACCGCCGCCTGCCGGAAGGTGCCCTCGTAGCTGAAACCGAAGCGCGCGGCGGCACGGCGCGAGCGGGTGTTGGCAGCGTTGCATTTCCATTCGAACCGCCGATACCCGGCCTCGAACGCCCACTGCATGAGCAGGAACACCGCCTCGGTCGCCGCCGGGGTCCGTTGCAGCCGGGGCGCGAAACTCAGCCAGCCGGTCTCGATGCTCCCGGCTTCGGGCTGGATCCGGGCCAGCGCAAGCGTGCCGCCGAATCGCCCGTCCGCCATGCGGATGGCGAAGTGCAGCGGATCGTCCGAGCGCTGCGCGAGGCGCACCCAGTCCGCATAGGCCTCGAGGTCAGCATAGGGGCCGACCCCGAGATAGCGCCACGTCGCGCCTGCCGCATCCTCGGCGAACGCCTCGAACAGCGGTGCCGCGTGCTCCGGGTGCAAGGGCTCCAGCCGCGCCCAGCGCCCGGCCAGCACCATGCGTCCGGGGCGCGGCGGCGAGGTCCAGTCCGGCAGGGGCGCGGCGATGTCGCGGGCGGGCGGCGGGTCCATGCGTGACCATGGCGCTCCGCGGTGCGTCGGGTCAAGCCCGCCGCCCGCTGCTGCATCAGTCGATCACCTCGACCAGTTCGACGCGGCGGTTCTGCGCGCGCCCGTCCTCGGTCCGGTTGGTGGTGATCGGTGACATGGGCCCGGCGCCCGCCGGGCGCAGCCGCCCGTCCGCGATGCCGTGCTCGTCCGAGAGCCAGGCCACCACCGACTGCGCGCGGTCAAGCGACAGGCGCAGGTTGTAGTCGAAGCTGCCGACCCCGTCGGTATGGCCCACCACCAGCAGGTCGAGCCCGGCATTCTCGTCCATAAGCGCGGCGACCGTTTCCAGCGCATCGGCCGATTCGGGCAGGATCTCGTCATCGTCAAAGGCGAACAGGATCGCGTCCACCACGACTCGCCCCTCTTCGACCAGCCCGCTTTGAAGTTCCGCGGCATCCTGCGTGCTGGGTACGAATTCCTCGGGCTCAGGCGCGGCCTCGGGTTCGGCTTCCTCGGCGAACAGGTCGAAAGTCTCCATCTCGTCGATTTCCAGCACATCGACCTGGATGCGTCGGTCGCCGCGGCGGTCATAGAAGCTCATCGCCACCACATGATCGGACGAGGGCGAGCGGGCGAGAATGTAGCCGTAGGCGTCCGAGCGACGCGCGGCCGGGGCGTCCAGCCCGTCGCGCAGGAAACGGCGCGCGCTGCCTTCGTCGCGCAGCGCGTCATCCATGCCGTGAAAGACCAGCTCGAAGCCCTGGCCCTCGAAATACTCAAGATAGCTTTGGTAGAGCCGCACCGTGGCCACTTCGGTCCCCTCGATCCGATAAACCTGACGCAGATGCGCCCCCTGCTTTTCCAGCACGGCTGTCGGGTCGCGATCCTCGAACGGGCCGGAGGGGAAGGTCAGCTCGGTGTAATCGACGAATTCGCTGTCGATGATCTCGGCATCGGGCGCGAGCGGCACCAGCGGATGGGGTTTCGGGTCGTCCGCGCGCGCGGCCCCGGGCACGGCAAGGATCAGGGCGCCGGTCAGAAAGCCTGCTAGTCGCATGGGGTACTCCATTGATAGTTATAGGTTTTCACGCAGGGGCCGAGGCTATGGAACACAAGTAGCCCACGCAACCGTTGCCCAGCCTGTGGTCAAAGCGGACGGGTCACGCCTGTGTGAGAGCCGCGCAATACCCCCGGAACACACGGAAAAAACCCCGGCGTCGCCGCCGGGGTCTGTCATGCCGTGTTGCCTTGCCGATTCAGTCGATCAGCGGCAGAAGGCTGTCGACCGAGGCTTTCGCGTCGCCGTAGAACATGCGCGTGTTCTCCTTGAAGAACAGCGGGTTCTCGATGCCCGAATAGCCGGTCCCCTGCCCGCGTTTGGACACGAACACCTGCTTCGCCTTCCAGCATTCCAGCACCGGCATCCCGGCGATGGGCGAGTTGGGGTCGTCCTGCGCCGCCGGGTTCACGATGTCATTGGAGCCGATGACGATCGCCACGTCGGTCGAGGGGAAGTCGTCGTTGATCTCGTCCATCTCGAGCACGATGTCGTAGGGCACCTTGGCCTCGGCCAGCAGCACGTTCATGTGCCCGGGCAGACGCCCGGCGACCGGGTGGATGGCGAAGCGGACCTCCTTGCCCTTGGCGCGCAGCTTGCGGGTCAGTTCCGACACCGATTGCTGCGCCTGCGCCACCGCCATGCCATAGCCGGGAATGATGATGACCGAATCGGCATCGTTCAGCGCTGCGGCCACGCCGGCTGCGTCGATGGCGACCTGCTCGCCCTCGACCTGCTGCTGCGGCCCCGAGGTGCCGCCGAAGCCGCCCAGGATCACGCTGATGAAGCTGCGGTTCATGGCCTTGCACATGATGTAGCTCAGGATCGCCCCCGAGGACCCCACCAGCGCGCCGACCACGATCAGCAACTCGTTGCCAAGCGAGAAGCCGATGGCCGCCGCCGCCCAGCCCGAGTAGCTGTTGAGCATCGACACCACCACCGGCATGTCGGCGCCGCCGATGCCCATGATCAGGTGATAGCCGATGAAAAGCGCCAGCGCCGTCAGCACCAGCAGCATCAGGATCGCCACCGCGCCGCTTTCGGCATAGCCCAGATACAGCCCCGCAAACAGCAGCGAGGCCGCCGCCGCACCCGCGTTCAGCATGTGCCCGCCGGGAAGCTGCACCGGCGCGCTGTTGATGCGCCCCGCCAGCTTGCCATAGGCCACGACCGATCCGGTAAAGGTCACCGCGCCGATCCAGATGCCAAGCATCAGCTCGATCCGCAGGATCGTCACCTCGACCGCGGTCTTCTTGCCGATGATCATGGCGAAATCGGTCAGCCCCAGCCACAGGTCATAGGCGGCCGTGGACATCGGCCCTTCGGGCTGCGGGAACGGCAGGTCACCGGCCGTGAAGGCCGCGGCCACCCGGCCGATTTCCAGATGCGCGTTGATCCCCACCAGCACGGCGGCGAGGCCGACCAGGCTGTGCATGATCGCCACAAGCTCAGGCATCTGGGTCATCTGCACCCGCGTGGCCAGTTGCCAGCCGACGATGCCGCCCAGAGCGATCAGCACCAGCGACATCAGCCACAGCCCGCTGCCCGGGCCGACCATGGTGGCGCCCACCGCCACGGCCATGCCGACGATGCCGTACCAGACCGCGCGCTTGGCCTTCTCCTGATTCGACAGCCCGCCCAGCGAGAGCACGAACAGGACCGTCGCAACCGCGTAAGCGGCTATCGTGAAGCCGAAATCCATGTGTCTGTCCCCCGCCCGCTCAGGATTTCTGGAACATGGCGAGCATCCGCCGTGTCACCATGAAACCGCCGAATATGTTCACCGCCGCCATCAGGATGCCCGCAGCCGCCAACACCGTGATCAGCCCCGAGGTCGATCCGATCTGCATCAGCGCGCCCAGGATGATGATCGACGAGATTGCGTTCGTGACCGCCATCAGCGGCGTGTGCAGGCTGTGCGCCACGTTCCAGATGACCTGAAAGCCCACGAAGACCGCCAGCACGAAGATGACGAAATTCCGCATGAAACTTTCCGGCGCTACCAGCCCCACGGCCAGCACCGCGCCGCCTGCGATAGCCAGAAGCGCCACCTGGCGCTTGGTCTCTTCCTTGAAGGCGCTCACCTCGCTGGCGCGCTTTTCTTCTGCCGTCGGTTCCTTCTTCTTTTCCTTGGGCTTGGCGGCGATCGCCTGTACCTTCGGCGGCGGCGGTGGATACGTCACCTCGCCCTTATGAGTGACGGTGGCGCCGCGGATCACGTCATCATCCATGTTGTGGTTGATGACACCGTCCTTTTCCGGCGTCAGATCATGGATCATGTGCCGGATGTTGGTGGCGTAAAGCATCGACGACTGCGTCGCCATGCGCGACGGGAAGTCGGTGTAGCCCACAACCACCACGCCGTTGTCGGTGACGATCCGCTGATCCGGCACGGTCAGATCGCAGTTACCGCCCTTTTCGGCGGCCAGGTCCACGATCACCGAGCCGGGCTTCATCATCCGGACCATATCCTCGGTCCAGAGCTTCGGCGCCGGGCGTCCGGGGATCAGGGCGGTGGTGATGACGATGTCGATGTCCGGGGCAAGTTCGCGGAATTTTTCAAGCTGCTTCTCGCGGAACTCGGGGCTCGAAGGGGCCGCGTAACCGCCCGTCTCGGCGCCATCCTTGGTTTCCTCCTCGAACTCCAGGAACACGAATTCGGCGCCCATGGATTCGATCTGCTCGGCCACCTCGGGGCGCACGTCGAAAGCCAGCGTGATCGCCCCCAGCGCGGTCGAGGTGCCGATGGCCGCCAGCCCGGCCACCCCGGCGCCCACCACCAGCACGCGCGCGGGCGGCACCTTGCCGGCGGCGGTCACCTGCCCGGTAAAGAACCGGCCGAAATTGTTCCCGGCCTCGATCACCGCGCGGTAGCCGGCGATATTGGCCATCGACGACAGCGCGTCCATCTTCTGCGCGCGCGAAATCCGTGGCACCATGTCCATGGCAATCACGGTGGCCTTGCGCTCGGCGGCGGCGTTCAGCAACTCCTCGTTCTGCGCGGGCCAGAAGAAGGAGACCAGCGTCTGCCCCTCGCGCAGGCGCTGCACCTCGTCCATCTGCGGCTCGCGCACCTTGATGACGATGTCGGCGCCGTCAAAGAGCGCCTTGGCCTCCGCAACCACCTCGACCCCGGCTTCGCGATAGGCGTCATCGGTGATCCCGGCCTTCTCGCCCGCGCCCGCCTCGATCAGGCATTCATGCCCGAGCTTTTTCAACTGCTGCGCGCTATCGGGTGTGAGCGCGACACGCGCCTCGCCTTCGTAGACTTCCTTGGGTGCGCCGATCTTCACGCGTTGTCCCCCCTTCGTCCTGGGTGCATGGTTCACTATCTCCGAACCGCCGACATAACGGTGCGGCGCTTCCTTACATGGCGCAACTTTGTTTCACAAGCGGGCAAGTTCCGAACGCCCTTGCGCCTTGCTTGCACCGGATGGGCTCGCGTTTGATCCCGATCACGGAACAGGCATCCGGATTGGTGTAGACTGCCCGCATCTTTTGGCAATCAGGATCGGACATGATGAAGGACAACACCCGGACCCATGCGCCCGACACATCGTCGGTCACCGCACCCGCGCAGCCAGCCGCCACCCCGGCCGCCCCCGATCCCGACGAAGTGCGCGAAGCCTTCGAGACCGGGCGCTACCCCTATCGTTACAAGATGGCGCGGAAGCCCTACGAGGCCGAGAAGGCCCAGCTTCAGGCAGAGTTGCTGAAGGTTCAGAAATGGGCGCTGGAGACGGGGCAGAAATTCGTGCTGCTGTTCGAAGGGCGCGATGCGGCGGGCAAGGGCGGCACCATCAAGCGTTTCACCGAACACCTGAACCCGCGCTTCGCCCGCGTGGTGGCCCTGAACAAACCCTCCGAGCGCGAACAGGGCCAGTGGTATTTCCAGCGTTATGTCGAACACCTGCCGACGGCGGGCGAAATGGTGTTCTACGACCGCTCCTGGTACAACCGCGCGGGCGTGGAACGGGTCATGGGCTTCTGCACCGGCAGCGAGTATCTGGAATTCATGCGCCAGGCGCCCGAGTTCGAACGGATGTTGGTGCGCTCCGGCGTCAGGCTCTACAAATACTGGTTTTCCGTCACCCCCGAGGAACAGCGCCGCCGCTTCAGCTCGCGCGAAACCGACCCGCTGAAGCGCTGGAAGCTCTCGCCCATCGACATGGCCAGCCTGGGCAAATGGGACGAATACACCGAGGCCAAGGAAGCCATGTTCTTCTACACCGACACGGGCGATGCGCCCTGGACGGTGGTCAAGTCCAAGGACAAGAAGCGCGCGCGGCTCAACACCATGCGGCACTTTCTGTCCACGCTGGACTATCCGGACAAGGACCCGTCCGTGGCGCTTCCCCCCGATCCGCTGATCGTCGGCCACGCCCATCACGTCATCAGCCGCACCGGCGAGTTCGCCAAGGCCTGAGCCGCCGCGCGCTGCGGATCGCCCGCGGTCCGGACGCGGCGACGGGGTCCGCGCCCAGCCGGGCGACCAGCCCGCGCCCTCCGGGCGACCAGCCCGCAAAAGGCGGTTTTCAGCGCCGCGCATCGCGCCTAGACTGATCGCGTCCAGTTCCGTGGCGGCGAGGGAGCCCGCACCATCATGCCCACCCTGACCAGCCTTCTGGCGCTGATCCTGTTCGCCGGTTTCGCAGTCGCCGCCGGCGACCGGTTCTATGCACTGTTCGACGACCCGCCGATCCGCACCGTGCCCGCGCTCTGGTTCGGCGTCATCGGTGCGGCGGTGGGCTGGAGCTTCGTGGGCGGGCGCATTCGGCACAACATTCCAATGGCCGCCTGGATCGGCGTGCAGGGTGTGCTGCTGCTGATCCTGTGGTCGCTGATCGTCTTCGGCATCATGGAGGTCTTCGCCCGCGGCTATGCGCGCCAGTATGACGGCGTGACCGAGGCACTGCTGGGATGGTTCGCGATCGCACGGGAGAATCTGGAAGTGATGGCCGAGCCGGACTTCGCCCTCTTCCTGCTGATCGGCGGGATGGTGATCGGCATCCTTTGCGCGCTCTTCTTCAGGGTCGCCGAAGCACGGCGCAATCAACGCTGAAGGCAAGCGGCGTGGAGCATCGCTATTTCCTGTTCGGCACCCTGCGCCATCCGCCGCTTCTGGAACGCGTGCTGGGGCGCCCCGCGCAGACCCGACCGGCGGTGCTGCCCGACCATGCGGTGATGCGCGTCGAAGGGCAGAGCTTTCCGATCCTCGTGCCGCAGCCCGGCGCGCAGGCGACGGGGGCCCTGCTGGAGACCGATGCCGAAGGCGCCGCCGCGCTGGACCTTTACGAGGACGGCTACGACTACCACCCGCGCGAGCACCCCGTGCAGACCGCCGAAGGCCCGGTCACGGCGCGCGTCTTCATCACCGACAGCGATGCTCTGCGGCCCGCCGAGCCATGGGACCTCGACCAATGGGTGCGCGACCACGCCGCCGCCACCGTCGAATCCGTGGACGAGGTGATGGACCTTGCCCGCCGCTTTCCACCCGCCGTGCAGCAGGCACGCTACCCGATGCTGCTGGCCCGCACCGACAGCGCCCTGCGCGCCCGCCGGAACCCCGCCCCCGCGACCCTGCGCCGCCAGCCCGGCCCGCAGGACGTGCAGACCCTCGCCCTGCGCCGCCCCTACGCGTGGTTCTTCGGTGTCGAAGAGGCCGACCTGCGCTTTCGCCGTTTCGACGGCAGCCTCAGCCCCCCGATCACCCGTGCCGGCCTGGTCATGGCCGATGCCGTCACCGTCCTGCCCTACGACCCGTGCACCGACCGGGTGATGCTGGTGGAACAGTACCGCTTCGGCCCGCAGATGCGCGGCGATCCGAACCCCTGGTCGCTGGAACCGGTCGCGGGCCGCATCGACCCCGGCGAACCCCCCGACGCCGCCGCCCGCCGCGAAACGGCCGAGGAAACCGGCCTCCACCTCGACCGCCTGATCCCCGTGGCCCGCTGCTACCCCAGCCCTGGCGCGGTCAGCGAATACCTGTTCCTGTTCGTGGGCCTGACCGATCTGTCGTCGGCGGACGAAGGCACCGGCGGCCTTGCCTCGGAATCCGAGGACATCCGCAGCCACGTCATCCCCTTCGACCGCCTGATGGCGCTGATCGACAGCCATGAGGTCGACACCGGCCCGCTCCTGACCACCGCCTGGTGGCTCGCCGTCAACCGCGACCGCCTGCGCGCGCCCTGACGGCAGACACCACCTGCGCCCCCTTCATCTTGCCCGAAATACCCCGGGGGGTGAGGCCGTCAGGCCGAGGGGGGCAGCGCCCCCCTACCCGCCTCAGCCCTGCAGCGCGCGGACGGCAATCGCATCCTCGCGCCGTGCCCGGATCGCCAGCGTGGCGGCATGGGCCCCGGCGGCGGTGGTGAAATAGGGGATCTTGTCATAGAGCGCCACGGCACGGATCTCGCGGCTGTCCTCGATCGCCTGCGAGCCTTCGGTGGTGTTCATCACCATCGCCACCTCGCCCGATTTCATCAGATCGACGATATGGGGGCGGCCCTCATAGACCTTGTTCACACCCTCGCAGGGCACGCCGTTCTCGGCCAGCCAGGCTGCGGTGCCGCTGGTGGCGACGATGGAAAACCCCATCTCCACCAACATCTGCGCCGCGTCCTTCATGCTATCCCCCTTGTCGGCATCACGGATGGAGACGAAGACCTGTCCCGCATCCGGCAGGACCACCCCCGCCCCCATCTGCGCCTTGAGGAAGGCGCGGGCGAAGTTGCGCGCCCAGCCCATCACCTCGCCCGTCGACCGCATCTCGGGGCCCAGCAGCGTGTCCACGCCGGGGAAGCGCGCAAAGGGCAGCACCGCCTCCTTGACCGAGAACCACGGCGTGATCGGATCGGCCAGCGTCAACGGATCGGCCAGCGGCATCACGTCCGTAGGGCCGACCGAGGTGTCATAGGGCGGACGCAGGGCGAAACCGGAGAGCTTCTCCCCCGCCATCAGCCGCGCGGCGATCGACGCAATCGCGCTGTCGGTGGCCTTGGCCACGAAGGGCACGGTGCGCGAGGCGCGCGGGTTCACCTCCAGCACGTAGATCTCGCCGTCCTTGATGGCGAACTGCACGTTCATCAGCCCGACCACGTTCAGCCCGCGCGCCAGCGCTTCGGTCTGGCGCTTCATCTCGGCCACCACATCGGCGCCCAGCGTGTGCGGTGGCAGGCAGCAGGCGCTGTCGCCCGAATGCACGCCCGCCTCCTCGATATGCTGCATGATCCCGGCCACATGCACCGCCTGCCCGTCGCAGAGCGCGTCCACATCGACCTCGACCGCGCCGGCCAGATAGCTGTCCAGCAGCACCGGGTTCTTGCCCGACACCACCACCGCTTCGCGGATGTAGCGCTCCAGATGAGCGTCATCGCGCACGATCTCCATGGCGCGCCCGCCCAGCACATAGGACGGGCGGATCACCAGCGGATAGCCCACCGCCTGCGCGATCTGAAACGCCTGATCGCGGCTGGACGCGATGCCGTTGACCGGCTGTTTCAGCCCCAACTTGTTCAGAAGCACCTGAAACCGCTCGCGATCTTCGGCCAGATCAATCGCATCGGGCGAGGTGCCCAGGATCGGAATACCCGCCGCTTCCAGGTCGTTGGCCAGTTTCAGCGGTGTCTGGCCCCCGAACTGCACGATCACCCCGTGCAGCGTGCCGCGCTCCTGCTCCACGCGCAGGATTTCCAGCACGTGCTCCAGCGTCAGCGGTTCAAAATACAGCCGGTCCGAAGTGTCGTAATCGGTGCTCACCGTCTCCGGGTTGCAGTTGATCATGATGGTCTCGTAGCCCGCATCGGTCAGCGCGAAACAGGCATGGCAGCAGCAATAATCGAACTCGATCCCCTGCCCGATCCGGTTCGGCCCGCCGCCCAGGATCACCACCTTCTTGCGGTCCGACGGCCGCGCCTCGCACTCCACATCGCCCATGACCGGGGACTCGTAGGTGGAATACATATACGGCGTCTGCGCCTCGAACTCGGCGCCGCAGGTGTCGATGCGCTTGAAGACCGCCGTGACGCCAAGGTTGTGGCGCGCGCGACGGACCTGCGCTTCGTCGCGCCCCGTGAGCGTGGCCAGCCGCGCGTCGGTGAAGCCCAGCATCTTGATCGCGCGCAGGCCCTCTTCGGTCATGGGCAACCCGCCCTTGCGGATCGCCGCCTCGGTGTCGATGATCTCGCGGATGCGGGCCAGGAACCACGGATCGAAGCTGGTGGCGGCCTGAATGTCGTCGTCCGACAGCCCCTCCCGCATGGCTTGCGCGATCAGCCGCAGCCGATCCGGGGTCTGGGCGCTGATTGCCTTGACGATGGCGGCACGGTCGGGGGCGCCGGGAATGGCGATCTCGTCGAACCCGGTCAGGCCGGTTTCCATGGAGGCCAGCGCCTTCTGCACTGATTCTTGGAAGGTGCGGCCGATGGCCATCGCCTCGCCCACGGATTTCATCGCGGTGGTCAGTTCGGGCACGGCGCCGGGGAATTTCTCGAAGGCGAAACGCGGGATCTTGGTGACCACATAATCGATGGTCGGCTCGAAGCTGGCGGGCGTCACCTTGGTGATGTCGTTGTCCAGCTCGTCGAGCGTGTAGCCCACGGCAAGCTTGGCGGCGATCTTGGCAATGGGAAAGCCCGTGGCCTTGGACGCCAAGGCCGAGGAGCGCGAAACGCGGGGGTTCATCTCGATCACCACCATGCGGCCGTTGTCGGGGTTCACCGCCCATTGCACGTTGGAGCCGCCGGTTTCCACGCCGATCTCGCGCAGCACGGCGATGGAGCCGTTGCGCATGATCTGGTATTCCTTGTCCGTGAGCGTCAGCGCCGGGGCGACGGTGATGCTATCGCCCGTGTGCACCCCCATCGGATCCACGTTCTCGATGGAGCATACGATGATGGCGTTGTCCGCCTTGTCGCGGACCACCTCCATCTCGAATTCCTTCCAGCCCAGGAGCGACTCGTCGATCAGGATCTGCGCCACCGGAGAGGCATCGAGGCCCGAGCGGCAGATGCGTTCGTAATCGTCGCGGTTGTAGGCCACACCGCCGCCGGTGCCGCCCAGTGTATAAGCGGGGCGGATGATGGCGGGCAGACCGATGTCCTCGAGCGCGGACATGGACTCGGCCACGCCGGCATTGATGTCGTATTTGCCGTTTTCCAACTTCGGGGCCGCCACGATCGTCGCGCGGGGGTTTTCCAGGCCGATCCGGTCCATCGCCTCGCGGAAGAGCTTGCGGTCCTCGGCCATCTCGATGGCCTCGCGCCGGGCGCCGATCATCTCGACCCCGAATTTCTTCAGCACGCCCATCTCTTCCAGCGCGAGCGAGGTGTTCAGCCCGGTCTGCCCGCCCATGGTCGGCAGCAGCGCGTCGGGGCGCTCCTTCTCGATGATCTTGGCGACGATCTCAGGAGTGATCGGTTCGATATAGGTGGCGTCGGCCAGGCCCGGGTCGGTCATGATGGTGGCCGGGTTGGAGTTGACCAGGATGACGCGGTAGCCCTCTTCCCGCAGGGCCTTGCAGGCCTGGGCGCCGGAATAGTCGAATTCGCAGGCCTGTCCGATGATGATGGGCCCCGCGCCGATGATCATGATGGATTTGATATCGGTTCTTTTCGGCATGACGGCCCCCGGGCTGGTCTTCTGGGGCGCGCAGGGATCCTGCCCGGCGCGCAAATTGCTGCGGGTTATAGTCAGCACCGGGGGGCGTGCAAGCCCTGTTCGGGGTGGATGGAGGCCGGCGTGCCCGGATGCGCGCGGCGGCGCTGCTGACGTGGCGGTAGAAGCGCCCCCTCGGCGCCCCGCCCACCCACCCTGGCACCTCGGGGGCGCTGCCGGGCGCAAGCGCCCGGCGGGGCGCCGGGTAGCCGCTCAGATCACTTCGAAGCGGTCCACATCGACCATGCCGTGGTCGGTTATCTTCAGATGCGGGATCACTGGCAGGGCGAGGAAGGCGAGTTGCAGGAACGGCTCTTCCAGCGTCACGCCCAGGGAACGCGCGGCATCGCGCAGGGCGATCATGCGCGCGTGCACGGCCTCGAACGGCTCCAGCGACATCAGCCCGGCCACCGGCAGCGGCAGTTCGGCCAGCACCGCTCCGCCGTCGACGACCACGAAGCCGCCTTCGATCTCCCCCAGCCGGTTCGCGGCCTGCGCCATGTCGGCGTAGTCCTGCCCCACCACGGCGATGTTGTGATGGTCATGGCAGACGGTCGACGCGATGGCCCCGCGCGTCATGCCGAAGCCACGCACGAAGCCGGTGGCGATGTTGCCGTTGACGCCATGGCGCTCGATCACCGCGATGCGGGCGAGGTCGCGCGCGCGGTCCGGGGGCTGGTCGCCGTCGGTTGCCGGGACCGTTTCGCGCAGGTGTTCGGTGATGATCTTGCCGGGGACGATGCCGATGACATGGGCCTCCGGGGTGCCTTGATGGCGGAAGTCGCTGGCGCTCACCTGCGGCGCGCGGACCGAGTTGCGGGCCACGGGCGGCGTGGCCCCGCGGGTGGCGAAGGCCGTGTCATCGGCCAGCACGCCGCCGCAGAACACCATATCCGCGCGGCAGTCGCGCAGGTCGTCCATCACCACGATATCGGCGCGCTTGCCGGGCGCGATCTGGCCGCGATCCTTCAGCCCGAAGGCCTCTCCCGCGCTGAGGGAGGCGGCGCGATAGACCGACAGCGTGTCGCAGCCCTTGGCGATCAGGGTGCGGATCATGTGGTCCAGATGCCCCGCCTCGGCGATGTCCAGCGGGTTGCGGTCATCGGTGCACAGGCACATGTAGGGCGCGGTGATGGGGGTCAGGAGTTCGGCCAGCGCGTCGAGATCCTTGCTGACCGACCCTTCGCGGATCAGCACGCGCAGCCCTTTCTGCAGCTTCTCGCGCGCTTCCGTGGCGCTGGTGGCCTCGTGCTCGGTACGGATGCCGGCGCTCACATAGGCGTTGAGGTCGCGGCCCGACAGAAGCGGCGCGTGCCCGTCGATGTGGCGCCCGGCGAAGGCGGCAAGCTTGTCCATGCAGCCCGGATCGCGGTCAATCACGCCCGGAAAATTCATGAATTCGGCCAGGCCGAGGACGCTCGGATGCTCGGCCAGCGGCGCCAAGTCCGCCGCCGAGAGCGCCGCGCCTGCGGTTTCCATATGCGAGGACGGCACGCAGGAGGACAGGTTGACGCGGATATCCATCACCGTCTGCGCGCTGGCGGCCAGGAAGTACTCGATCCCGGCGATACCAGCCACATTGGCGATCTCATGCGGGTCGCAGATGGCGGTGGTCACCCCGCGCGGGGCGACGCAGCGGTCGAATTCATGCGGGGTGATGCAGGAGCTTTCGATGTGCAGATGCGTGTCGATGAACCCCGGCACCAGCCACTTGCCGGACACGTCGATCACCCGTGCGCCGTCATAAAGCGCGCCGATGCCGACGATGGTATCGCCGCAGATGGCCACATCGCCTGCGATCTCGGTCCCGGTGACGAGGCACAGCACCCGCCCGCCGCGCAGGACCAGATCGGCGGGCACATCACCCCGCCCCTGTGCGATCCGCCGCTCCAGTGTCTCGCGCATCCTGTCGCCTCCGTCTGTCGCGCCCTTCCGCGGCCGAGTTCACCCCACGACAGAAAGCGACGCAAGCACTTCTGCCACTTGCCCGCGCATCCAGCGGTGGCTGGCGTCATCATCGAAGCGCCGGTGCCAGATCATGCACAGATGCACAGGACCGACGCGCATCGGCGGGTCGTAGATGTCATGCTCGCGCTCTGACGCGCGCAGTCGTGCGATGGGTGTCGGCACCAGTGCCAGAAGATCGGTCTGCGCCACGATCCGAAGCAAGCCTTCGAACACTGGTACGCTGGCCACCACCCGCCGCTTGTGCCCGGCGGCGGCCAGCGCGGCATCGCCCAGCCCGTGCAGGCGCCCCTCGGGGGAGCAAAGAACGTGATCAAGCGCGCAATAGAGCGCCATCGGCACGGTTTCGCCGGGGGACAGCCCCTGCAGGCGCGGGTTCCCACGCCGCGCCACCACCACGAAGCCGCTGGTCAGCACACGCGCGTAATTGACCCATGCGGGAAAGCCCCGCTCGGGTATCAGGCCCAGATCGACCTCGTAGCGGTCGAGCATGTCGACATAGGCATCGGGCACCAGATCGACCAGTTGCATGCGCACGCCGGGCGCTTGCGCGACCATGCGTTGCACCAGCACGGGCATCAGCATGGACGAAAAGAAATCCGTGCCCGAAATGCGGAAATCGAACCACGCCTGCGCTGGGTCGAACCCGCCCGGCCCGCGCAGGAGGGTTTCCAGATCCCGCAGCACGCGGCGCAGCTCCGGTTCGAGCGACAGCGCCAGAGCGGTCGGGGTCATCCCCTGCCCCTGCCGGACGAACAGCGCATCTCCCAGCGCGTGGCGCAGCCGCCCCAGCGCCGCCGACACTGCAGGCTGCGACAACCCCAGCCTTTCGCCTGCGCGCACGGTCGACCGCTCGCGCAAGAGCGCGTCCAGAACCCGCAACAGGTTCAGATCGAACCGGGTCAGATTTGCCATGCAAATAAAAGATATCAGATCAATCAATTTCTCAAATGAATTCGGCTGCGCGATGATGGGGCGACGGCATCGCCGTCTTTTTGGGGAGGAGGAGGAAACGCCATGAAATCTGCAACCTGCCTTGCCGCATCGCTGGCGCTCGTGCCCTTCGCGGGCTGGGCCGCGGGGCTGGATCACCTGCCGCGCATCGCCGATGTCGCGCCCGACGCCGTGGCCGTGAGCCCGCATGTGCCGCATATGGGCGTGCATTACGCCCATCCTGCCGATCTGCCGACCGGGCCGATCTGGTGCGTGATCGACGGGCATGTGGTCTGCGTGGAATACATGTTCATGGCCGGGGCACTGGCCGCCGGGCAGGACTGGACCGGATTGTTGACCGGGATGGAAACGCCGCCGATCAGCCATATCGACATGGAATACATGGCAAACGGCGCGGGACCGATCAGCGATCCGCTCTATCAGCTCCACATCTATTTCGTCGGCGCCGACGTGCTGGCCAGTCACTGAGAGGCAAGCGGCCAAAGGCGGGGCGCTCGGGACACCCTGTGCGCCCCTGCCCGGCCCACGCGCGCACCCCGCGCACCGGGCAGCCGGGCGCGACGCTGTGCCGCGCCGTCATGCCGCTTTCGCGCAAATGCGACGCGCCCCGGCCAGCTTCATGCCCGCGGCGCATCCCCGTCGGTCTGGGTTAACGAACCATTAACCCCGGGCGTGCACTGCTGGCTGGAGTGCAGATGCGGGTGCGGGGGAAAAGGTGTTCTATACGCGGTCCGGGATAGCGGGGACGCCAGTGCACGGCGCATTCAGTCGTGCGCCGCCACACGCGCCGCCGTCGGACACGGACCACCGCCCGGATGCGCCCGGCTCAGGCAATGCGCACCCCCCTGTTGGCGATCCCGCAGCGCTCGCGGGGGAAGGCGCTTCTTCTCTGGGTCAGGCGCTCCTGCGCGCCGGACTGATCGGCCCCGACCGGCTGCTGCGGGCGCTGGCGCTCATGGAACGGCTGGGCGGGGGGCTGCAGGGTATCCTGCGCAGCCACGGGATGGTCGATGACGCAGCGATGCTGGAGGTCATGGCGCCGCAGGCCGGGACCATCTGCATCGACCCCGCGCGCCAGCCGCCGGATCCGCGGCTGATCGATGCGCTGGGCCCGGAGCGCTGTCTGCGGCTGCGGTGCCTGCCGTGGCGACAGGCGGGGGATGTCTGCGTCGTGGCCGTCCCCGACCCCGACACCTTTGCCACCCATCGCGCGCAGCTTGAGCGGCATCTGGGGCCGACAGTGATGGCGCTGGTCGAGGGCAAAACGCTGGACAGGACCCTGACACGGGTGCGTGGCACATCCCTGCGCCAGCGTGCCGAAACCTGCGTGCCCGAGGCCGAAAGCTGCCGTGACTGGAGCGCCCGAAGACCCAGCCGGGCGCTTGCTCTGGGGCTTGCGCTGTTGCTGCTGATTGGCTGGCTGGCACCGGTGGCAGTGCTCTGGGGGCTGACGTGGCTTGCCACATTGTCGCTTGTCGCGGCGGGACTCCTGAAACTCGGCGCCGCGCTGGCCGTGGGCGGCCGGACACCGCGCAGCACCGATGACCCCGCGCCGCCGCCCCGCATCCCGGTGGCGCCGGGGGTCATGGTCGAGGCTGCCTTGCCATCCGATCCCCTGCCGGTCATCAGCGTGCTTGTGGCGCTGCTGCACGAACCCGACACGCTGCCGCGCCTGATCAACCGGCTTTCGCGGCTGAGCTATCCGCGCACGCATATGGACGTGCTGCTGGTGGTCGAGGAAAACGACACCACCACACGCGCCGCGCTGGATACGGTCGCATTGCCGGGGTGGATGCGGGTCGTTGTCGTCCCGGACGCGCCGCTGCGGACCAAACCGCGCGCGCTGAATTACGCGCTGAACTTCGCTCGCGGCAGTGTCATCGGCGTCTATGATGCCGAGGATGCGCCCGAACCGGACCAGTTGCAGCGCGTGGCTGCGCGACTGGCCGCCAGCGGCCCGGATCTGGCCTGCGTTCAGGGGATGCTGGACTATTTCAACCCCCGGACCAACTGGCTGTCGCGCTGCTTCACCATCGAATACGCCACCTGGTTCCGGCTGCTGCTGCCGGGCAAGGAACGGCTGGGCCTGGTGCTGCCGCTGGGGGGGACCACGCTGTTCTTCCGCCGTGAAGCGCTGGAGAAACTGGGCGGCTGGGACGCGCATAACGTGACCGAGGATGCGGACCTCGGCATCCGGCTGGCCCGGCACGGCTACCGGACCGAGGTGCTGGACACCACCACCTTCGAGGAGGCAAACTGCCACGCCCTCCCCTGGGTGCGACAGCGCTCGCGCTGGCTGAAGGGGTATGCAATCACCTGGATGGTCCACATGCGTGACCCGCGTACGCTCTTGCGGCAGCTGGGAGCGTGGCGGTTCATGGGGCTGCAGGTGCAGTTCCTGGGCACGCTGGTGCAGGTGCTGCTGGCGCCGGTGCTGCTGTCGTTCTGGGCGCTGTTTCTGGGGCTTGGCCATCCGCTGGCGGGGACGGCGCCGCAGTGGGTGTTCGTCACGCTGGCCGCACTGTTCGTGGGCAGCCTGGCGATCGACATGGCCTGCGCCTGGCTGGCGCTGGCGCGGCCGCATCACCGCTGGCTCCGGCGCTGGATCGTCACCCTGCCGCTCTATTTTCCGCTCGCCACGCTGGCGGCCTACAAGGCGCTGTGGGAACTCATCGTGGCACCGCATTTCTGGGACAAGACCGCGCATGGCGCCTATGGCACGCACCTGGATCGCGCAATCGTTGTCACCGACTGAGCGCGGACCGGGGGTCGCGCGCTCGACACTCCCGAAACCGCGCCCTATCCTCTCGGGTCAGTAGACGAGCGGAGGGCGCGATGGCGCATGAGATCGAAGTGAACGGCACTCGCCACCGGGTCGATGTCGCGGAGGACACGCCGCTTCTGTGGGTGCTGCGCGACGAGTTGAACCTGACGGGGACGAAATTCGGCTGCGGAATTTCGGCCTGCGGCGCCTGCACCGTATTGATCGACGGCGAGGCCGTGCGCGCCTGCGGTGTGGCCCTGGCCGATGTCTGGGGCCCGGTGACCACCATCGAAGGTTTCGGCGGCCCGGATGCGTTGGCGCCGCTGCAGGAGGCCTGGGTCCGCCATCAGGCCGCGCAATGCGGCTATTGCCAGCCCGGCCAGATCCTGCAGGCCGCCGCGTTGCTCGCTGAAAACCCCGACCCCGACGATGCCGCCATCGACGCGGCGATGTCCGGGAACCTCTGCCGCTGCGGCACCTATCCGGCGATCCGCGCCGCCATCCATGACGCCGCGGCGTCCCTGTCGGAGGCTTGAGCGATGGAGCGCGACAAGGCAACCGGTGAAATCTCGGGCATCAAGCGGGAGAAGCGCGGCGGCAGCCGTCTGGGCAGGATCACGCGGCGCACGCTTCTGGTCGGTGCCGTGGCGCTCGGCGGCGGCGCGGCCTTCGGCATCTGGCAGGTCCGGCGCCCGGTGGACAATCCGCTGGCGCCCGATCGCGGCGCCACGCTCAACCCCTATCTGATCATCGATGGCGACGACATCACCATCATCACCCCACGCGCCGAAATGGGCCAGGGCATCCACACCACCCTCGCCGCGCTGGTGGCCGAGGAGCTTGATGTCGACTGGGAGCAGGTGCGCCACTGGCACGGCCCGCCCGCGCAGGCGTATTTCAACGGCGCGCTGATGCACGGGGCGATCCCCGGGGCCGAGTATTCGCGCCCCGACTGGCAAATCGCGCTGGCCGATGTGCTGGGCGAAGCCTCGAAGGTTCTGGGCCTGCAGGTCACCGGCGGCTCCACCTCGACCGTCGATGCCTATGAGCGGATGCGGCTGGCGGGCGCCGGCGCGCGCGAGGCGCTGAAGGGCGTGGCCGCCGACCGGCTGGGCGTGGATGTGGCAGACCTGATGACCGAGCGCGGTGAAGTCATCGCCCCCGATGGCACCCGCCTCCCCTATGGCGATCTGGCCGCTGAGGCGGCCGAACGCCCGGTCCCGCAGCCCGCGCTGCGCGATCCCTCGGAATGGCGTCTGCTGGGCCGCTCGCTGCCCCGGCTGGACATGGTGGAGAAAGTCACCGGCACTGCCCAGTTCGGCACCGACATCAATTTACCTGGCCGCAAATGTGCCACGCTGAAGCTTTGCCCCTACCCTGGCGGCGCGGTGGAGCGTTTCGACCCCGCACCCGCGCTGGACGTGCCGGGCGTGGAGCATGTGATCGACCTGGGTGACGGGATCGGCGTGGTGGCGCGCAACACCTGGGCCGCGATCCAGGGGGCCGAGGCGCTGGAGGTCTCGTGGACCCGGGGCACCATCCCGGACACCACCGCCGAGATGTTCGACCGCATCACGGAAGCGTTCGACACCCGCCGCAACTCGCGCATGCGCAATGACGGCGACGTGGCGCGTGGCGGCAGCGAGCACGCCAGCGTGGTCGAGGCCGAATACCGCGTCCCCTTCCTGCACCACTTGACCATGGAGCCGATGAGCGCCACCGCGCTGATGGAGGACGGGCACCTGACCGTCTGGTGCGGCAACCAGGCCCCGCGCCTGCATGTGGACCGTGCGGCGGCAGCGGCCGGGATCGACCCCGAGAATGTGACGTTGCACACCACTTACATGGGCGGCGGCTTCGGACGCCGGGCCGAAAGCGATTTCACCCATTACGCGGCGAAACTGGCCGCCGCCCTGCCCGGCACGCCGATCCGCATGACCTATACCCGCCCCGAAGACACTGCACATGGGTTCCTGCGCCCGGCGGCGGTGGCGCGGATGCACGGCTCGGTCCTGGGCGGACGGCCGCTGACCTTTTCCGCGCGCGTGGCGGCCCCTTCGGTCAGCCATCAGGGGATCGAGCGGATGACCGGGCGCCGCATCGGCGGGCCGGACCGTGGCCATGTGGAAGGGCTCTTCGACCAGCCCTACGGGATCGATCACTACCGCGTCGAAGGGTATCTGGCCGATCTGGACGTGCCCGTCGGCTTCTGGCGCGCGGTGGGTACTTCGCAGAACGGGTTTTTCCACGAAAGCTTCATCGACGAGCTGGCCCATGCCGCAGGTGCCGACCCGCTGGAGTTCCGGCTCGACCTGATCCGCGAGGAACACCGACCATCGGCACTGGTGCTCGAGGCGGTGGCCGAAATGTCGGACTGGGGCAACCCGCCCGAGGGCCGCGCCCATGGTGTCGCCTTCTGCTACTCCTTCGGCACACCGGTGGCGCAGGTGGTGGAACTGGGCCGCGAGGATGGCGTGCTGCGCGTCACCCGCGCCTGGATCGCCTGCGACCCGGGCCGGGTGCTGGACCCGGGCATCGTGCGCGCGCAGATGGAATCGGGGCTTATCTTCGGGCTGTCGGCAGCGATCACCGGCGAAATCACCTTTGCGGACGGGCGCGTGCAGGAGGAATATTTCACCGACAACGACCCGCTGCGGATGCACAACACGCCCGAAATCGCCGTGCGCATTCTGGAAAACAACCCGCATATGGGCGGGGTAGGTGAACCGGGCACGCCCCCGGCGGCACCAGCGCTGACCAACGCGCTCTTTGCCCTGACCGGGGAGCGGGTGCGCGAACTGCCCCTGACGCGGCACTTCGATTTTCTGGCCTGAGCGCGCCGCAGGGCGGGCGCGGCTGGCGTTGCGCTGCCGAATGCACCTTGCTGCGGCGCGGCCCACCTTGCCGCGCAACGCCGATCAGGTATGATTGCGCCAAAAGGCAGGCACGAGCAGCAGGAGCCGCCACCATGCAGGCACGGACACGCATCACCCGGCGCAGATTCGCGGCGCAAATGGGCGCGCTGGGTCTGGCCGCAACCGGGCTGGCCGGGTGCCTGGGCGGCGGGATCCCCGGCGCGCCCGTGACCGCCACCCGCCGCGCCACCGAGGACCCCGCCATGCGCCCCGTTCCCAACCCCGCCTTCGACGCCTGGCTGGCGCAGTTCCGTACGCGCGCGCGGTCCCGCGGCATCACCGAAGCGACGCTTGACCGCGGGCTCCGCGGCGCGGGATTCATCCCCGGCGTGGTCGAACGCGACCGCAACCAGGCCGAGTTCCGCCGCACGCTGGAGGACTATCTGGCGCTGGTGGCCTCGGA
>LFIK01000741.1_pt1 | contig 24857 bp, 20 predicted proteins | sample 643401 | NCBI WGS metagenome assembly LFIK01 (sample SAMN03777447, study PRJNA286221) | soda lake metagenome | biome: soda lake; feature: Kulunda steppe; material: water; isolation source: sample T5-Br brine of Lake Tanatar-5 | place: Russia: Kulunda steppe | collected 2010-07
AGCAGGCGACTCACGTCCTCCCATGACCCTGCGCACCGCCCGCAAGCCGCAACTGGAACGCAGCCTGCTTGCCGAAGCCGGCATCTCCGCACGTTCGGGCACGCTGCACGCAGCAGCGCTCTACCTGGACGAGCCGCGCGATGTCCATGCAATTCCCGGCTTCGACTCCGGTCATGTGAGCGTCCAGGATGAAGGCGCTCAACTCGCGGTGCCATTGCTGGAAGCGGCAGCCGGCGAGCGCATCCTGGACGCCTGCGCCGCGCCGGGCGGCAAGACCCTGCAGTTGCTGCAGACCTGCCCTGGCGTGGAAGTGATGGCGCTGGACGTCGATGCCGGCCGCTGCCAGCACATTCGCGAGAACCTGACACGGGCATCGGTGCAGGCCACGGTGGTTGCAGGTGACGGCCGTCACCCCCGATCCTGGTGGGATGGTCAACCGTTCGATCGCATCCTGCTGGACGCGCCCTGCTCCGCCAGCGGGATCCTGAGACGTCAGCCCGACATTCGTCTGCTGCGTCAGCAGGACGATCTGGCAGCACTGCAGACACTGCAGGCTGCCCTGCTGGATGCACTCTGGCCCCTGTTGCGCCCGGGCGGGATCCTGCTCTACAGCACCTGCTCCGTATTCAGGCAGGAAAACGTGGCAGTGATCGACGCCTTCCTTGACCGCCAGACGGATGGAGCTGCGGAACCGCTGCCGGTAGACTGGGGCCTGGTCGCGGGTGCAGGCCGTCAGTTGCTGCCGACGACGGATGAGCACGACGGCTTCTACTTCGCCCGCCTGCGCAGGCAGAAGCACTGACCAGAAGGCGCGGCGCAGACTGACGGTCGGCGCGCCGCAGCAGCCAGGGGAGCGGGCCATTGAAGATCATCATCCTCGGTGCCGGCAAGGTAGGGGGCACGCTGGCGGAGAACCTCTCGTCCGAGAAGTTCGACATCACTCTGGTGGATTCGGACCATGCCCGGCTGAATCAGCTGCGCGAGCGCCTGGACATCCAGACGGTGGCCGGTGCCGCCTCTCACCCTGATGTACTGCGTCGGGCCGGCGCGGAAGACGCCGACGTGCTGGTGGCGGTCACCAGCTCGGATGAAGTCAACATGATCGCCTGCCAGGTCAGCTATTCCATGTTCCGCACGCCGACCAAGATTGCCCGCATTCGTGCCAGCGCCTATACCACCCGGGCCGAGTTCTTCTCCCGCGAGCACATGCCCATCGACGTGCTGATCAACCCGGAACAGGTCGTGACCGACCACATCGAGCGGTTGCTGCAGTACCCGGGCGCTCTGCAGGTGCTGGACTTCGCCCAGGGCAGAGTCCAGCTGGTGGCCGTGAAGGTCTATCGGGACGGGCCGCTGGCAGGCAAGGCAATCAGCGCCCTGCGGGAACACATGCCCAACGTGGATACCCGTGTTGCAGCCATTTTCCGTCATGACCGAGCGGTCATGCCGCAAGGTGACACGGTCCTGCAGGTGGGCGATGAAGTCTTCTTTCTGGCTGCACGTCGCGACATTCGTGCAGTCATGAGCGAGATGCGGGGGCTGGAGAAGCCCTACCGGCGGGTGATCATCGCCGGCGGCGGCAACATCGGCGAGCGGCTGGCAAGATCGCTGGAAGCACGCCTGGACGTGAAACTGATCGAGTTCAACCGCAAGCGGGCCACGTTCCTGTCAGAGCATCTGGACCGGACCGTCGTCCTGCATGGCAGCGCCACCGACAACAACCTGCTGCTGGAAGAAAACATCGAACATACCGACGTGTTCTGTGCAGTGACCGACGACGACGATGCCAACATTCTCGCCTCCATGCTTGCCAAGCGCATGGGGGTGCGGACCGTGATGACCCTGATCGGCAAGCCGGCCTACGTGGACCTGGTCCACGGCGGCCTCATAGACATCGCCATTTCACCGCAACAGGCCACCATCTCCGAGCTGCTCGCCCACGTGCGACGAGCAGACATCGCGCGCATTCACAGCCTTCGCAGGGGCGCGGCCGAGGCGATAGAAGCGGTCGCCCACGGCGACAGTCGCTCCTCGAAGATGGTCGGTCGTGCGCTGGACGAGATCGCACTGCCGGCCGGCACCACCATCGGCGCCATCGTCCGCGGCGAGCAGGTGCTGATCGCCCACGACCACCTGGTGGTCGAGACAGGAGACCATCTGATCCTGTTCGTCACCGACAAGAAACGCATCCCGGAAGTGGAACGCCTCTTCCAGGTCAGCGTGCACTTCTTCTGATCATGCACGCTCAGGCGATCTGTCGCGTAGCGGGCCTGCTGCTGATGCTGTTCAGCCTGACCATGCTGTTGCCCCTGCCGTTCGCATGGTATTACCAGGAAAGCACTGCAACAGCCTTCCTGCTGGCCTTCGCCCTGACGCTGGGGGCGGGTCTGCTGACCTGGCTGCCGTTTGCCCGCAGCACTCAGGAGCTGCGCACCCGCGAAGGTTTCCTCATCACTGCGGTGTTCTACATCTCGCTGGGACTGTTCGGGGCGCTGCCGCTGTGGCTGGAGGACGGTGCCTGGGCAGCGTTCACCGACGCCGCCTTCGAGTCGTTCTCGGGTCTGACCACAACGGGTGCCACCGTAGCCACCGGCCTGGATGACCTGCCGCGCTCGGTGCTGTTCTACCGGCAGCAACTGCAGTGGCTTGGGGGCATGGGGATCATCATTCTGGCGGTGGCGATCCTGCCCATGCTGGGCGTTGGTGGCATGCAGCTCTACCGCACCGAAATGCCGGGCCCGGTCAAGGACACGAAACTGACGCCGAGAATCGCGGAAACCGCCAAGGCACTCTGGTACATCTACCTGGGGCTCACGCTGGCATGTGCGCTGGGCTACTGGCTGGCCGGAATGGGCACATTCGATGCGCTGGCGCACAGCCTGTCCACGGTCGCCATTGGCGGTTACTCCACCTATGATGCTTCGCTGGGCCATTTCGATTCGGTCGCCGTGGAAGCCGTGGCCGTCGGTTTCATGGTGCTCTGTGGCATCAATTTCGGTCTGCACTTCGCAGTCTGGAACAGGCGTTCGCCCCTGCTCTATCTGCGCGATCTGGAAGTCAGGGCCTACCTTCTGATCCTGGCCGGGGTCGCTCTGACGGCGTTATTCGTGCTGGGCTACAGCGGTTATCTGGGATGGAGTGATGCGTTTCGCCAGGCCATCTTCCAGGCGGTGTCCATCGGCACCACCGCGGGCTTCACGACCACCGATTTCAGTCTCTGGCCGACACCGGTGGCGCTACTGGTTTTCTTTGCGGCGTTCACCGGCGCCTGTGCCGGCTCTACCGGTGGCGGCATCAAGGTGGTGCGGGTCGTGCTCATCATGCTGCAGGGGCTGCGAGAGATCCGGCGGCTGATACATCCCAACGCCATCGTGCCAGTGAAACTGGGGCGCAGTCCGGTACCCGATCGAGTCGTGGATGCCATCTGGGGATTCTTCGCCGCCTGGGTGCTGCTGTTCATCCTGATGATGTTCGCCCTGTTGTTCATGGGCCTCGACTTCATCACGGCGTTTTCGGCCATCGGAGCATGCCTGACCAACCTGGGTCCGGGGCTGGGGGACGTGGCCAGCCACTACGGCGAGCTGCCGGCCGCGGCCAAGTGGGTGCTGTGTGCAGCGATGCTGCTGGGCCGACTGGAACTGTTCACCCTGCTGGTACTGGTCACGCCGGCATTCTGGCGCGGTTGACCATCACGCAGCATCGATCGGCTTTTCGGGACCGGGAATATCGCGCAGAATGCGGGCCGGCGCGCGAGCGGCCCTGGCGACGAAAGGTCGGGACTGCGCTCTCGGCTGCAACGCTTTAGCCATCATGATGAGGACACGGGCTCGTGAAATTGCTGACCCTGCTGCGCAGTATCCTGTTCCTGGCAGGTTATGTCGTCGCCACCGTCGTCTGGGGTACCCTGGGCATTCTGACCGGCTGGTTGCTGCCCTACCGGGCCCGCTTCATCTATATCATCGTGGTCTGGACCAGCATGGTGCTGTTCTGGTTACGGATCACCTGCGGAATCAGGGTGCGGGTAAGCGGCCGGGAGCACTTGCCGGAAGAGCCGTGCGTGGTGCTGTCACGCCACGAGAGCACCTGGGAGACACTGTTCCTGCAGGCGCTGCTGGTGCCCCAGGCAACCGTGATCAAGCGCGAACTGCTCAACATCCCGTTCTTCGGCTGGGCTTATCGGTTGCTGCGACCCATCGCCATCGACCGTTCCGATGCACGCAATGCCCTGCGCGGCCTGATTCGCGAAGGCAAGCAGCGCCTTGAAGACGGTGCCTGGGTGATCCTGTTTCCGGAAGGGACGCGGATGGCACCCGGCGAGCCGGGGCGCTTTCAGCGCGGTGGGGCGGCGCTCGCCAATGCAGCGGGCAGGCCTGTCGTTGTCATTGCCCACAACGCGGGCAGGTGCTGGCCCGCGCGCAGGTTGCTGAAGTTCCCGGGCACCATCGATGTCCGCATTTCACCCCCCATCGAGACCCGCGGCCGCGGTACAGCGGAGGTCAATGCGGAAGCCGAGGCCTGGTTGCAAGCGGCGCTGGCGGACCTGTACCAGGATCGGCCGAAAGGGGACTGAGTCGGGCCCGACCGCGGCCCGCTCTCGGGTCTCGGGTCTCGGCACCGCAGCCAGCGAAGCGAGTACTCACTTCGATGAATGGCACCGTCAGACGTCGAGATTGGCGACCGACAATGCGTTGGTCTCGATGAACTCCCGGCGTGGTTCCACGGCATCCCCCATCAATGTGGTGAACACCCGGTCGGCAGCCATGCCGTCCTCGATGTTGACGCGCAGCAAGCGGCGGGTTTCCGGGTTCATGGTGGTTTCCCACAACTGCTCCGGATTCATCTCCCCCAGGCCCTTGTAACGCTGAATGTCCTGACCGCGACGTGACTCCTTCATCAGCCAGGCCAGAGCCTGCTCGAAGTCCTCCACCGGTTGAGTCTTTTCGCCCCGGCGCACGTAAGCGCCCGGCTCGATCAACTGGTGAAGGCGCTCGCCCAGGGCACAGATTTCCCGATACTCCCCGGACAGGAAGAAATCCTGACTGAAGGTCAGCTGGTGCGTGATGCCATGCTCCAGGATATGGACGACAGGCACATGCACCCGATGCTCTTCATCGTGAACAACACTGATGCTGTATTGGGCCTTGCCAGTGTCCTGATGAGCCAGACGCTCGGCCCAGCTGTCCACCCACAGCTGAACCGTTTCACGATCACGCAGCATCTCGGCAGACAGCGTTGGCTGATAGATCAGCGGTCGGGTCAGCGCTTCCGGGTACACGCGCTTCAGCTGGGCCAGACGCTTCTCCACCTGCTGGTAACGCTTCACCAGCGCTTCCAGCGCCTCCCCGGAGATACCGGGCGCCTCCGGATTCACAAAAAGTTCTGCGCCATCAAGGGCTTGAGAGGTAAGATAAGCAATAAGCTCATCGTCATCCTTGACGTAATGCTCCTGCCGCCCCTTGCGCACCTTGTAAAGCGGCGGCTGGGCAATATAGACGTGGCCACGCTCGATCAGTTCGTGCATCTGCCGGAAGAAGAAAGTCAGCAGGAGGGTACGGATGTGAGATCCGTCCACGTCAGCGTCCGTCATGATGATGATACGGTGATAACGCAGCTTGTCCGGATTGAACTCGTCTCGACCGATACCGCATCCCAGCGCGGTGATCAGGGTGCCGACCTCTGCTGAAGACAGCATCTTGTCGAAGCGCGCCTTTTCCACGTTCAGGATCTTGCCCTTCAGGGGCAGGATGGCCTGAGTACGGCGATCGCGACCCTGCTTGGCCGACCCACCTGCCGAGTCACCCTCGACCAGGAAGATCTCCGAATGTGCCGGGTCCTTTTCCTGGCAGTCAGCCAGCTTGCCTGGCAACCCTGCAATATCCAGTGCGCCCTTGCGACGTGTCATGTCACGAGCCTTGCGGGCGGCCTCGCGCGCCCGTGCGGCCTCGATGATCTTGGCGGCGATGGCCTTCCCGTCCCCCGGATGCTCAAGCAGGTAGTCGCCCAGAGCCTTGCTAAGCTCTTGTTCTACCGCAGTTTTTACTTCACTGGATACCAGCTTGTCCTTGGTCTGTGAAGAGAACTTGGGATCCGGCACCTTGACGGAGATGACAGCAGTCAACCCTTCCCTGGCATCATCACCGGTAGGGTGCACCTGCGCCTTCTTTGCCAGCCCCTCGCTTTCGATGTAGGCATTCAGCGTTCGCGTCAGTGCAGCGCGAAAACCTGCCATGTGGGTACCGCCATCCCGTTGGGGGATATTGTTCGTATAGGGATAGATCGATTCCTGGAAACTGTCGTTCCACTGCATGGCCACCTCTACAGAGATGCCATCCTCGCGGTCCGCCTGGAAATGGAAGATCCCGTTCAATGTGGTCTTCTGATCATTCAGGAATTCGACGAACGCGATCAGCCCACCCTCGTAGTAGAAGGTTTCTTCCTTGCCACTGCGTTCATCGAGCAATCTGATGCGGACGCCGGAATTCAGAAAAGCGAGTTCACGCAAGCGCTTGGCAAGCAGATCGTAATGAAATTCGATATTGGTGAAGGTATCTGCGGACGGCTTGAAGAAGGTTTCAGTTCCGGTACCTTCGGTGGTGCCCACCTCCTGCAGATCCGTCTCCGGCACCCCGTGACGATAGGTCTGCTGATACACCCTGCTGTCTCGGCGAATCGTCAGTCGCAATTCCTCTGAAAGGGCGTTGACAACAGAAACCCCTACACCGTGCAAGCCGCCAGACACCTTGTAGCTGTTGTCATCGAACTTACCCCCCGCGTGCAGCACAGTCATGATGACCTCTGCAGCGGAAACACCTTCTTCTGGGTGAATGTCGACCGGAATACCGCGCCCGTTGTCGCGCACGGTAATGGATTCGCCGGGGTGAATGATCACGTCAATCTGAGAGCAGTACCCAGCAAGCGCCTCGTCGATGGAGTTGTCCACCAGCTCCTGAACCATATGGTGCAGGCCGGTGCCATCCTCGGTATCACCGATGTACATCCCTGGCCGCTTGCGCACAGCATCAAGCCCCTTGAGAACCTTGATGCTGCCCGAATCGTAAGTCTGCTCTTCCGACATGATGTTCTCCTGCTGGATACGTCAGCCAGCACTGATCTGTCCGTGTTCCACGTGGAACATGTCAATATCCGGGGCTGTTGCCAATTCCTCGGCAACGAGCTCGGGCCGTGTCGCGGTAATGATGACCTGTGCCGGCAATTCGCACAGCGCCACACACAGCCGACCACGAAAGGACGGGTCTAGCTCTGCAGGGAGATCATCCACCAGGTAGACGGCATGCCTGCCCGTTGCCTCTGCCAGAATTCGCCCCTGCGCCAGCAGCAATGCACTGGCCACGATCTTCTGCTGTCCTCTCGACAGGCTCTCGGCGGCCGACCGCGATTCCACAGAAAGCCGCAGCTCCGCTCGATGAGGACCGGCGCGCGTAAATCCGGTGTCCTGGTCACGCTGCCGTTCTGCCGCCAGCACCTCGCTCAAACCAGCATCCCGATCAGCCCAACCGGGCCGATACTCGACGGTCACTGTATCTTCCAGCCCGAGCTGTGCCAGCAACGCACCAAACACGGGGTCAAGGCGCTCCAGGTAACTGCGCCGGTGCGCGTCGATCACGTCAGCCTGCCAGGCCATCCGTTGTTCCCAGACCCGGAATTCATCTGGGCTGACCGGCAACCTGTAGCGCAAGAGCGTGTTACGGTGTTCCAGCGCCCGACGATAGCCCTTCCAGGCCTCCAGGAAGGAATGTTCCACGTGGAACGTTCCCCAGTCCAGAAACCTGCGGCGCTCCGCCGGCCCTCCGGCCACCAGTGCTATGGATTCGGGGTTAAGGAGTTGCACCGGCAGCATTTCGGCCAGTGCCGACGTCGCCCGTACGGGCTGGCCATTGACCCGCATCTCGGCTGCACCACCCCGGTCCCGTGCTACACCAAGGCTTCCAGACACGCCGCCAGCTTCGAGCCGCCCGTGCACCACAGCCCGATCCATCTGGTAGTTTATCATCGAGCGGACGCGATTGCTCCGGAAACTGCGAGCGGACGCCAGGAACCAGACCGCCTCCAGCAGGCTCGTCTTGCCACTGCCGTTGTCGCCCGTCACCAGACAGACCGGCGCACGCAACGCGAGCCGCCCATCGCGAATGTTGCGCACGCCCAGGACATGCAGTTCCTTCAGGAATGGACCCCCGGCCGTCATGGGACCCGATGCGGTCTCACGCAATCACAGCCGCATCGGCATGACCACATACACCGCCCCGCTGGATTCCGGAGCACTTTCGATCAGCGCGGAACTGTTGGCATCGGACACCGTAATCCGTACTTCATCCGTTTCCAGCGCATTGAGCACATCCTGCAGGTAGCTCACGTTGAAGCCCATTTCCAGATCAGCGCCCTGGAACTGAACCTCGATCTCCTCTTCCGCCTCTTCCTGCTCCGGATTGTTGGCCTGTACCTTCAACAACCCGGAAGACAAGGACAGCCTCACACCACGAAATTTCTCATTCGACAGGATTGCAGTACGTGAAAACGCCTCGCGCAGTGCTCTGCGATCGCCAATGATCTCGTGCTGACCGCCCCAGGGAATGACCTTCTCGTAATCAGGGAACCGACCATCAACCAGCTTGGTGACGAAACTGAACCCTGCAACCTCCAGCGTCAGGTGATTACTGCCAAGCGTAAGCTGTGCCTCGCCATCTCCCTCGCCCAGCAGCCTGGACAGTTCATTGACACCCTTTCTGGGCACAATCACCTGACAGGGCTCTGTTTCCACTCCGGGCGTCATCGTGCACATGGCCAATCGATGGCCATCGGTGGCGACTGACCGTACATGCTCCGGGGTCACCTCCAGCAGCATGCCATTCAGAAAGTAGCGTACATCCTGCTGGGCCATGGAAAACGCCGTACGGTTGATCAGCTGGCCCAGCTCGGCCTGCGCCACTCGCAGACGCAACGCTCCGGGCCCTTCTTCCACCGCGGGAAAGTCTGCCGCCGGCAGCGTCGCCAGCTGGAAGCGACTCGATCCCGACCGCAGCACGGCCCGATCCTCTTCAAGCGCCAGCCGCACGTCCGCACCATCCGGCAGTGCTCGCCAGATCTCCAGCAGCTTCCTGGCAGGCAGCGTGACCTCTCCATCCTCATCCGCTGGCGCGTCGAGCGTAATCGTCGCGGAAAGTTGCACCTCGAGATCGGTGCCTGTGAGCAAGAGCTTGCTACCGCTGACACTGAGCAGCAGATTCGACAGCACAGGCATCGTCTGCCGGCGCTCCACCACCCCGGCCACCAGCTGCAGCGGCCGCAGCAATGATTCCCTGGACACAGCAAACTTCATGGATGCCTATCTCCCATACCTGTGCTTGCTCGTTCAGTCATTCCCTGCCGCAGCAATGCCTGCGGCATGGTCAACTCGTCAGCAGGCGTTCCAGATTCTTGTAGTCCTCGGCCAGGTCCGCACTGGTCTGTCGGAGCTCGACAACCTTGCGGCAGGCATGCAGCACGGTCGTGTGATCACGGCCGCCAAAGGCGTCGCCGATCTCGGGCAGGCTGTGACTGGTCAGCTCCTTGGCCAGCGCCATTGCCACCTGGCGTGGACGCGCCACCGAACGAGTCCTGCGCTTGGAAAGCAGTTCGGCGATCTTGATCTTGTAATACTCTGCAACAGTACGCTGGATATTCTCGATGCTGACCTGCCGCTCCTGAATGGCAAGCAGGTCCTTCAGCGCCACCCGCACCTGATCGACGCTCACCGGCCTGCCAGTGAACTGCGCGTTCGCAATCACGCGCTTGAGCGCGCCTTCCAGCTCGCGCACATTGGACCGAATGCGTTCGGCTATGAAGAATGCGATATCCTGGTCCAGGTCAATGCCTTCATGCTCCGCCTTCTTCATGAGGATGGCCACCCGATGCTCCAGCTCGGGGGGCTCTACAGCAACGGTCAGACCCCAGACGAACCTGGATCGCAGGCGTTCTTCAAGACCATCGATCTCCCGCGGGTAGCGATCACAGGTCAACACCATCTGCCGGCCACCTTCAAGCAAGCTGTTGAAAACATGGAAGAATTCTTCCTGGGAACGCAGCTTGTTGGCAAAGAACTGAATATCATCGATCAGCAGCGCATTGACCGAACGGTAGTAGTTCATGAACTCCTGCATGGAACCCTGTTGCAGGGCCTTGACCATGTCCTGAACGAACCGCTGGGAATGCAGGTAGACGACCCTGGCATTACCGTCCCGCTCGAGCAGGTAATTGCCGACAGCCTGCATCAGGTGAGTCTTGCCCAGACCGACACCGCCGTACAGCAGCAGGGGGTTGTAGGACTTGCCCGCATTCTGCGCCACCTGCAGCGCAGCGGCCTTGGCAAGCTCATTGGACTTGCCTTCCACGAAACTGGAAAACGTGAACTCGGCGTTCAGATCCGAATGGGGCTGCGCCGCCGGCGCCGTCCGCGCCCGCTCTGCTATCCCCGGGTTAGCCCCTCGCTGCAGGGCAGAACTGCTGCCCCGGCCGTCCACATCGGAAGAGCCGACCGCTACCGCCACCCGCGTCTGGCCTTCGGAGGCGCCAAGCGCTTCCACCAGTTCCGTGATTCGCGCCAGAAACTGCTGATTGACCTGATCCCGGACGTATACATTCGGAGCAAGCAGACGAATCTCGGCGTCCGCGTCTACCGCCTGCAATGGCCGGATCCAGGTATTGAACTGCTGTGCACTCAGCTCATCCTGCAGATGATCCAGACACTTGCGCCAGACCGCTGACTCCATGCTGCGTCAATCCCCTGTGCTGCAAAATCGGCGCAAACCAGCAACCGACACCCAGACCCTGCAGGTATTCTGCACTGCCATGAACGGCAGGAGCCGGCCCACCAGGCCCGGCCGGCCGGTCCCCTGCTGGTCAGCCTGCCGAACGCCCTGCAGTCTGTCGAATCGGCGCGATCGTAGCGAACCAGGTCAAGAGCCGGCGCAGACGCACGGCCACGTATCAGGCGGCCCCTGGACCACCGTCAACAGACCACCCCCGAACAACGCCTTTCGGACCGCGATTCTACCCGCACCGCGCATGGCAAAGCCATCGAACCCACCGCCGCGACCTGCATCCACCCATAGCCCGGCTCAATACGCTGCCAGCAACGCGCCATTGCTTGAAAGCTGTGAGTACCCGTCGAAAAACCTGTGGACAGAAACCGTACTTGTCCACAGCCTCCACCAGCCACTCCAGTCTGTCCCCAACCCGTCCCGCTTGCTCCACAATGCTTACTGGCACTTGTCCCCAGCCTGAAGACCCGAAGAATTGTCATTCACTTCAGAGACCTGTCGCACTCATCCACAGCACGACCGTATCGCAACAAGTAACCACAAGCATTCTTAAATACTTACTTACTTATTGGACGCGCAGCCTGGCTGACGCACTGTTTTCCTGAATTGACAGAAACCGGGGGCCGACATAGAATCGCGGCCCTTTTCCGGGCCCTCTGTCACCAGTCTGGCGTCGTCGCATGCCGGAACCCCTGCCAGCTGGCCCATACCTCACGAGTCTGTGACGAGAGATCGAACATGAAGCGCACCTTTCAACCGAGTAACCTGAAGCGCAAGCGCACCCACGGCTTCCGTGCGCGGATGGCGACGCGCAACGGCCGTGCTGTACTGGCACGTCGTCGGGCCAAGGGTCGCAAGCGCCTGACTGTCTGAATCGAACTGCACACCCATGGCCCACGTCCGTGGGTGGTGCCGCTGTGAGCTGCCATGCCGAACATGACTCTGCCGAAAACGCGGAAGCTGGCAGCCAGGGCCGAGTTCGACCGGGTCTTCGCCGGACCTGACTTCCGATTCCGCAAGCATTCCTTTCTGGTTCTCGCTGTCTACAGCGATCAACCACATGCACGGCTGGGCCTGGTGGTCGGCAAACGCCACGCACGCCGGGCTGTTGATCGCAACCGCATCAGGCGTCACATTCGAGAGACCTTCCGTACCCGTCCTGAACTCCCGTGCTGTGATGTGGTGGTAATGGCTCGAGCAGGCGCTGATCAATTGTCGCCTGCTGAACTCAATCAGGTCCTGAACACACTCTGGCGTCGGCTCGCCAGCGCCGCCGGGAATCGAGCCTCCGACGCCGCGGATCACACCACGGTCGCAGGATCCGCTGCACCAGCAAACGGGAGTACGCAGCCGTGCTGACGACCATGCCTGCTGCCATACTCAGATGGTGCCTGCTGCTGCCAGTGCGACTGTATCGCTACTGCATCAGTCCGATGCTGGGGCCACGCTGTCGGTTTCACCCCACCTGTTCCGAATACGCCATCGAGGCGATCGAGACTCACGGCTGCCTGCGTGGCGGCTGGCTTGCCCTGCGCAGACTGGGCAAGTGCCATCCATTCCACCCTGGTGGTTGTGACGCCGTTCCGCCACGCGAAGAGGTTCGAACACGATGAATCAGTCCGAAGTGATTCGATATGCGCTGCTCGCCGGCCTGCTGGTGGTGGCCTACCTGCTCGTCATGGCCTGGAACCAGGACTATGGCAGTAGTTCGCGGCAGGCGGATCCGGTTGCGGCGACAGCGGACCCAGTGATCGACAGCGGACCTGGCGAAGTGCCCTCCGGTGCCCCGGCACTCTCCGAGCAGACCGCCACAGGCGACGAGGAAGTGCCCGACGTCACCGCCGGTGAAGTGCCCGAGCCGGTCGCAGATCCCACTGCCGCTCCTGAGTCGTCGGCTGGTCTGGTGCGGGTACGCACCAACACCATGAATGCCTGGATCGACCTGCGTGGCGGGGATCTGGTCAAGATCACGCTGCCGCAGCATCCGGTCAGTCGTGATCGCCCGGACGTCCCGCTGACCCTGCTGGATCGTACACCCGGGTTCCTGTATCTGGCTCAGAGTGGACTGGCAGGTCCGGATGGCGTCGATGCGCAGGTGCCGGGCAGGCCGCTGTACCGCGTCGATACCACTGACTTCGAAATGGCGGACACTGACCAGGAACTGGTGGTGCCACTGCGCTTCCAGACCGAGGAAGGGGTGGAAGTCGAAAAGCGTTTCACCTTCACGCGTGACGACTACAACATCCGGATCGAGTACGAGCTGATCAACCCGCTGGATCGGACACTGCGGGCCGCACTGTACGGTCAGATCCGGCGCACCGGCGGTGAACCACCGGACTACTCGCCACCGGGCATGGGCATGCGCCCCTACATTGGCGCAGCGTTCACCACCCATGACAGCCGCTATGAAAAGGTCAGCTTCAGCGACCTGCGTGATGGCTGGGAAGCACGTGTGTCCGAAGGCTGGATGGCCATGCTGCAGCATTACTTTCTGACGGCATGGATTCCCGACAACCCGGCGGAGCATATCTATCGGGGTCGCCAGCGACAGGACGGCACCTACCTGATCGAATTCATCGGGCCGATGTTCCAGGTTGCTCCGGGAGCAACCGAAGTGGTCGGAGCATCCTTCTACGCCGGGCCCAAGCACCAGAGCCGCCTTGCGGAGCTGGCCGACAACCTCAATCTGACCGTCGACTACGGCTTTCTCTGGTGGATCTCGGTGCCACTGTTCCAGGTGCTCGACTGGCTTCACAGCCTGGTGGGCAACTGGGGGGTTGCCATCATCCTGCTGACGGTGCTGGTCAAGCTGCTGCTGTATCCACTGTCGGCCACCGCGTATCGCTCGATGGCCAACATGCGTCGCGTGGCACCCGAGATGAAGCGTCTGCAGGAGCGCTACAGCGATGACCGGCAGAAGCTCTCCCAGGAGATGATGAGTCTCTACAAGAAGGAGAAGATCAATCCGCTGGGCGGCTGTCTGCCCCTGCTGCTGCAGATGCCGGTATTCCTGGCGTTGTACTGGGTATTGTACGAGTCGGTCGAGCTGCGTCATGCACCCTTCGTGCTCTGGATCCAGGATCTTTCTGCGATCGATCCGTACTTCATCCTGCCGTTGCTGATGGGTGCCACCATGTTCATCCAGATGCAGCTCAATCCGGCACCGCCGGATCCGATGCAGGCGAAGATCATGAAGCTGATGCCGATCCTGTTCACGGTGTTGTTCCTGTTCTTCCCGGCAGGCCTGGTGCTTTACTGGCTGGTGAACAATATCCTGTCCATTGCCCAGCAGTGGTACATCACTCGCCAGATCGAGGGCGCAGGCAAGGGCCAGCCGAGCAGCTGACCGGGAGCGCGACCATGGCGGAGCAGGACACCATCGCCGCGGTCGCGACCCCTGCGGGCCGCGGTGGCATCGGCATTGTCCGGATTTCCGGACCCGGGGCGCTGGCGATCGGGGCTGCGGTGGCCGGACGCGACTTGCCGCTGCGGCGCGCGGTGCACAGCACCTTCCTGGCCGCCGATGGCCAGCCTGTGGACGATGGTCTGGTGCTGGCCTTTGCCGGACCCGGTTCATTTACCGGTGAAGATGTGGTCGAACTGCAGGGCCACGGCGGTCCGGTCGTGATGCAGCAGGTGCTTGCTGCCTGCCTGGATCGGGGCGCACGCCATGCCCGTCCGGGCGAGTTCTCCGAGCGAGCCTTCCTCAATGATCGGCTCGATCTGGCTCAGGCCGAGGCCATTGCAGATCTCATCGATGCGGGTTCGGTGGCTGCAGCCCGCAGCGCGCTGCAGAGCCTGAAGGGTGCGTTCTCGCAGGAGATCCATGGGCTTCGCGATGGTCTGACTCGACTGCGCGTGTATGTCGAAGCGGCCATGGACTTTCCCGATGAAGACATCGATTTTCTGGCCGATGGCCAGGTTGCCCGGCGACTGGCCGAACTGCAGGCTCAGTTGCAGTCACTGCTCTTGAACGCTGGTCAGGGCGTGCTGCTCAGCGACGGCATCACCCTGGTGCTGGCGGGCGCCCCCAATGCGGGCAAGTCAAGCCTGATGAATGCGCTGGCGCGGCGGGATACCGCCATCGTCACCGAAATCGCCGGCACCACCCGCGATGTGCTGCGTGAACGCGTACTGCTCGATGATCTGCCGGCTCAGCTGGTGGATACCGCCGGCCTGCGTGACAGCGATGATCCCATCGAGCAGGAGGGCGTTCGCCGTGCGCGGGATGAGATCGCAGCAGCTCAATGCCTGCTCTATATCGTTGACGCCAGCAGCATGGCGTCCCTGCCGCTAGACCAGCAGGCGGTTATCGAGCGAGTCGGTGCTTCCGTACCCGCCGAGGTGATCCTGGTGCTGAACAAGACCGATCTGCTGGCCGAAGCCCCGGTTGCACCGGCAACGGATCTGCCATGGGTGGCCATCAGTGCCTTGCAAGGCCAGGGACTGGATCGACTGGTCGCGCTCATCAAGACGCGCGTGGGCTTCGTCGAGCAGCAGACGCCCTTCAGTGCTCGGGCACGACATGTAGAGGCCCTGCAGCGGGCCGCTGCCAGTCTGGATGGCGCCATGGCGGTTCTGGAAGGCACCGGTGCCGGTGACCTGCTGGCTGAAGACCTGCGCGCGGCGCACGATCAGCTCGGCGAGATCGTCGGGGCCATGACCGCGGACGAGCTGCTGGGCGAGATATTCGCAAGTTTCTGCATCGGCAAGTAGCGGCGCTGACGGGGCAGTCATGGTGATTGGGTGACGCTGCCGGTGCTGCTATAGTGCCCGGGTCGTAGGGGAGTAGTCGCCCTGGCACCACGTCAGGGGTGTGCGTCAACATACTCGATCAGCAGATCGTGGCGCATGCGTCCCGGATCCTCCGGAGTCTGGCAAGACCTGCGACGAGTGTCGGTTCCAGTCGGGCTGGAGCGCCGGCATTCGTCGTATGCAACTGCCTGCTCCGGCCCGGGAGTGCAGGATCATGGAAACCATGCTGGCAAGCCTGCTTGTGGTTGCCCTGGCAGAGGTCGGTGACAAGAGCCTGTTGCTGACTCTGGTGCTGATGGCACGCTGGCGGCGCGCCTGGCCGGTATTCTGGGGACTGGTTGTCGGCATCGGCGCCAATTTTGCGTTCGCAGTGGGGCTGGGCTACTAGCTCGGTGAGTTGCTCATCGGCGACTGGCTCGAGTGGTTGCTGGCAGCCGTGTTCCTGGCGCTGGCCCTGTGGACACTGCTGGAGCCAGCCCCCGGCCAGGTCACGGCGCCGCCGCCAGGGGGCGGCATCTTCCCTACAGCCGCACTGGGATTCTTCCTGCTGGAAATGGCAGACAAGACCCAGATCGTGGCCATCGGGCTGGCCATGGGATCCGGTGACCTGCTCTGGGTGTACCTGGGCGCCGTCGCTGGCGTGATTCTCGTCAATGCACCGGCGATCTGGCTCGGGCAGCGGTTTGCAGCGCACCTGCCGTTGCGCGTGCTGCACGCCGTTGCTGCCTTGATACTGCTGGGACTGGGAGTGTGGTTCCTGTTCGGTGCGCTGACGGGCCAGGGCTGATGACGGTGGCGGGAACTTTCGCAGGCTCGGGGTAGTCCCTGTCTGCATTCGCGGGCAGGATAAGCACTGCCGGCCATGGACTGCACTGGCGGTCGCCCGTTGCAACCGGGACAGCAGATCGGCAGGGGATCAGTGAACAGGGAAACAGTCAGCCAGGTGAAGCCATCCATAAGATCGATTCTGGCCATCACGGACTTTTCTGCGGGCGCGCGCAGGGCCTTGTTGCGCACGGCCATGCTGGTGGATGAGCTGGGAATAGAGCGTGGCCAGGCGCTGCACGTGCTCGAGAAATCCTTGCTGGACGGGCTGCGCCGATTGTTCAGCGGCTCCAGTGAATCGACCGAGGCGTTCGAGCAGGATGCTGCGCGTACGCTGGCCCGACAGCTGGCCGAGCTTGAGGGTGAAACCGGCGTGGCGCTGTCGCCACTTGTGCGCAGCGGCCGACCGCTGGAGGCGGTGCTGGATGTAGCTGCGGATTTCGATCTGCTTGCAATCGGCGCGCGGGGCCAGCACCGCAACCGCAAGCTCGCACTCGGGACCACCAGCAGGGCGTTGCTGCGTGCTCATCGGAAGCCGGTGCTGATGGTCCGGCGGGTGCCGCGCAGGCCCTATCGTCGGGTGCTGGTCGCGCTCGATTTCTCCGACTATTCCATGCGGGCAGTTGACTGGGCCCGAGCCGTGGCTCCCGATGCCCACCTGTACCTGGTCCATTGCTTCGACAATCCGGTGCCGCGTTCCAGCGCCTATGTCCGCGTCAGCCATGCCGGGCTGGACAAGTTCCGGCGTCGGGTCCGCAAGAAAGCCGACAATCGCATGGAGCAGACGCTGAGTGAGCTTGCGGAGATCGGTCAGCCCGTCACCGGATCCATCGAGGTGGGTGAACCGGGCGCATTGCTCGTGGACCGAGCCGAAGCACTGGAAGCGGAACTGCTGGTGATCGGCAAGCATGCCCGTCCACCGACCGAACATTTCCTGCTCGGGAGCGTCACTCTGAGGGTGCTGGACAAGTCGCGCTGTGACGTGCTCGTCATTCAGTAACCGGCAGCGGCCAGGCCCGGTGCGGCAGCAAGGGAGTCCCGCATGAGTCAGGATCAGGGCCTGATCTTCGGTGTGCTGGTGCTGACGGTGGCCATGTTTCTCTGGGGGCGCTGGCGCCATGACATGGTGGCCGTGGGTGCATTGCTGGCCTGCGTGCTGCTGGGGCTGATACCGGCAGCCGCTGCTTTCGAGGGTTTCGGTCATCCGGCGGTGATCACCGTAGCAGCCGTGCTGATTCTCAGTCGCGGGTTGCAGACCACTGGCCTGGTGGACCTGGTGACGGAGAAGGTCGTGCCCAGAGGCGACAATCGCCTGCTGGGGATGACGGCGTTGATGGCACTGGGTGCCTTCCTGTCCGCCTTCATGAACAACGTCGGTGCCATGGCCCTGCTCATGCCGGTGGCCATCCATCTGTCCGATCGTTACGGAATTCGTCCGGGACAACTGCTGATGCCACTGGCGTTCGGCACCATCCTGGGTGGCATGAGCACCATGATCGGTACCCCGCCCAACCTGATCGTATCCGGCTTCCGGGCCGATCTGGGGGTGGGGGGATTCGGCATGTTCGACTTTTCGCCGGTAGGCGTGGTGGTCGGACTTGCGGGAGTCCTGTTCGTGGCCATACTCGGCTGGCGACTGGTACCGCAGCGAGAGGCCAGCGAAGGGACCAGTTTCGATACCGGCCGATATCTCACCGAAGCCCGGGTCACGGAAATCAGCAAGGTCAACGGTCGCACCATTGCCGAGGCCGAAGCCATGCTTGACGACGCCGACGCCCAGATCGTGCGCATGGTTCGCAATGAATTCCAGCTGGCCGCGCCCAATCCGAGGCGGGTGCTGCGTCGGGGTGACATCGTCGTCATCGAGGCAGATCCGGAGGCGCTTGCCTCGGTGCTGTCCACGCTGGGATTGAAGCTGGAAGAGGAAGTCCGGCTGGAAAGGGAGTCTGCGGAGACCACCGACGAACCGGAAAATGAAACCACAGCAGACGGCGAGCCAGAGGACGGGGCAGCCGAAGCGGGCGCGGATGGCGACAAGGACAAGGATGAGGATCGCGACCGCACCGAGATCGTGCTGCAGGAACTTGTCGTCATGCCTACCTCGCGGCTGGTCAACCGCTCGGCCAGCGATATTCAGCTGCGGACCGTCTATGGCCTGAATCTGCTCGCGATTTCGCGCGAGGGGCGTGACAGCATTCGACGGTTGCGTTCCACCGCCCTGCAGGCTGGTGATGTGGTACTGATGCAGGGTTCACCCGAAGCGCTGGCCGAGTTCTCCAGCGCCTGGCGCTGCGTACCGCTGGCTGAACGGGAAGTGCGGATTCCGGACAAGCGCGCTGCAACAGTGGCGGGGCTGGTGATGGCCGGGGCGGTGGCGGGAGCCGCTTTCGGGCTGCTTCCCGCGGCGATTTCGTTCGTGGCCGGGGTACTGCTGTATCTGGCCTGGCGCGTGATTCCGCCGCGCGAAGTCTACGAGGCCATCGACTGGCCGGTCATCGTGCTGCTGGGTGCGCTCATCCCGGTAGCGGGTGCCATGTCGGCCACCGGTGCTGCCGATTATCTGGCGACATTGCTGCTGGGTGGTGTCGGTGACGGACGACCGGTACTGGCGCTGGCGGTCATCCTGATCGTCACCATGACGCTGTCGGATTTCGTCAACAATGCAGCAACCGCGGCAGTCATGTGCCCGATCGCCATCAGCACCGCCGGGCAGTTGAACGTCAATCCGGATTCGTTTCTCATGGCGGTGGCAATCGGTGCGTCCTGTGCCTTCCTGACGCCGATCGGTCACCAGAACAATACGCTCATTCTGGGCCCGGGCGGATTTCGATTCGGCGACTACTGGCGGCTGGGACTGCCCATGGAGATTCTGGTGGTTGCGGTCAGCCTGCCCATGCTGCTCTGGGTGTGGCCGCTGTAGGGCCGCCTGCAGTCTTCTTCATCGCAAGCCTGCATCGCATGGATGCCAGGCTTGCCGGTCCAGCGGCCTGACAAGGGGAGAATGCTCGTGAAGACCATACATGTCCTGTTCGGCCTGATGCTGCTGTTGCCCTGGCAGGCCGGGGCGGAAGGCGACCAGTGGTTCGGCAAGGTGGCGGTGATCACTGGCTCCTCCAGCGGACTGGGTGCTGAACTGGCGCAGCTTGCCGCTGACAAGGACATGCGCCTGGTGCTGGCCGACATCCGCCCGGAGCCTTCGCGTGAGTTTGCCAGTCAGGTTCTCGCCGAAGGGGGCGAGGCGATCGTGGTCGAAGTGGATCTGGCAGATCCGGATCAGCGTGGCAACGTGATCGAGGCGGCGCTGGAGGCCTACGGCACTGTCGATTACCTGTTCAACAATGCCGGCTACTCCTATCTGGCGACCCTGGAACAGATGGATCAGGACATGGCTCGCCATCTGTTCGAGGTCAACTACTGGGCATACGTGGACCTGGCTCAGCGCGTGATTCCCGTCATGAAGGAGCAGGGCAGCGGTACCATTCTCAACGTGGTGTCGATTCTTGCACACGTCGATTCGCCAGCCGGAACGGGCCACTATGCGGCCAGCAAGGCAGCATTGCTGGGAATCTTCCAGGCTGCGGCAGCGGAACTGGAGCCGTACGGCATTCGGGTCTTCCTGGCTTCCCCGGGCGGCATGCGCACCAACATTGCTCGCGATTCGGTGGGCCCGCTGGCCGATGAGCGTCGCGACCGGGCAGATGACTGGGAGCCGCCGGAAGTGGTGGCCCGTGACATCTTCGAAGGCATTCGTGGTGATGCGGTGCAGTTCTTCCCCGGCTACGTGGAGGGTCCCTGATGGCTGCCGTGACTTCGAGCGAGCATCTGCAATGGCTGGCGCAGGTCAGCGAGACGGCGCTGGAACCGGAGCTGCCGATCTGCGATCCCCATCACCACCTCTGGGATCGGGACGGTTCGCGGTATCTGCTGGATGAACTGCTGGCGGACCTGAACTGTGGCCACAATCTGGTCAGCACGGTGTTCGTGGAATGCGGCTCCATGTACCGTGCCAGTGGGCCTGAATCGCTGCGACCGGTGGGCGAAACCGAGTTCGTCAACGGGATCGCTGTCATGAGTGCCAGCGGGGGTTACGGGGCGACGCGGGTCTGTGCCGGTATCGTCGGTTTTGCCGACCTGTTACTGGGTGATGACGTCCGACCGGTGCTGGAAGCACACCTGGGGGCGAGTCCGCGTTTCCGGGGCATTCGCCATGCCGCTGGCTGGGATGCCAGTGAAGCGGTGCGCAATTCCCACACCCATCCGCCTCGTGGTCTTTACGGTCTGGATGCCTTTCGTCGCGGTTTTGCCCAGCTGGCGCCGCTGGGGCTGTCGTTCGAGGCCTGGCAATACCACCATCAGTTGCCCGAGGTGATCGCTCTGGCTCGAGCCTTCCCGGAGACAACGATCATCCTGAATCACTTCAGTGGGCCACTCGGCATCGGTCCCTATGCAGGCAGGCGCGAACAGATCTTCTCGCGCTGGCGCGAGGATCTGGCGCAGCTGGCCGAGTGCCCGAACGTGGTGGCCAAGCTGGGTGGGCTGGTCATGCCGATCAACGGCTTCGATTTCCACAAGGCCGCGGCCCCGCCCGACTCGGCCACGCTGGCAGCTGCAACCCGTGACTGGTATCTGCATGCCATGGACTGTTTCGGTCCCGAGCGGTGCATGTTCGAGAGCAATTTCCCGGTGGACAAGGCCAGCGTCTCCTATGGTGTCCTCTGGAACAGCTTCAAGCGCCTGGCCGCCGACTGTTCCGCGGCCGAGAAGGCCGCGCTGTTCCGGGATACCGCCGAACGGGTCTACCGGTTACAATAATCGGCTGCGCGGGCCGCACGGTACCCGGTGCGGCCCCGTATCCGATTACCCCGGCAGCGCGGAGTCTTCCGCAAGGTTTCCAAGATGCAGCACCCTGACAACTACGACGTCATCGTCATCGGTGGCGGGCACGCCGGCACCGAGGCCGCACTGGCCGCGGCCCGGACAGGCGCGCGCACCCTGCTGCTGACCCAGAGTATCGAGACCATCGGTCAGATGTCCTGCAATCCCGCCATCGGCGGCATCGGCAAGACCCATCTGGTCAAGGAGATCGACGCCCTGGGTGGCGCCATGGCGCAAGCCACTGACCGGGCCGGGATCCAGTTTCGGGTGCTGAATGCGCGCAAGGGGCCGGCAGTACGCGCCACTCGCGCGCAGGCGGATCGGGTGCGGTACCGTCAGGCCATCCGTGAGCTGGTCGAGGCGCAGCCGGGTCTGGAGCTGTTCCAGCAATCGGTGACTGACCTGGAAGTTCAGGGTGACCGGGTCACCGGCGTGGTCACCCAGATGGGGCTGACGTTCCGGGCGACGACGGTGGTGCTGACCACGGGCACGTTCCTGGGGGGGCGCATTCATGTCGGTCAGCAGCAGCATGCCGGCGGGCGCGCGGGCGATGCGCCCTCCAATGCCCTGGCCGAGCGGTTGCGGGCGCTGCCCTTCCGGGTCGGTCGTCTGAAGACCGGCACGCCGCCTCGCATCGATGGCCGCAGTGTCGATTTTTCCGTCATGCAGGAGCAGCCGGGGGACAGCCCGCGACCGGTGATGTCGTATCTGGGCTCGGTGGACCAGCATCCGCCCCAGGTCTCCTGCTGGATCACCCGCACCAATGCCCGCACCCACGAGATCATTCGCGGTGGCCTGGATCGCTCGCCCATGTATTCGGGTGTCATCGAGGGTACGGGACCCCGCTATTGTCCCTCGGTGGAAGACAAGGTCGTGCGCTTCGCCGACAAGGATTCCCATCAGATCTTCGTCGAACCGGAGGGACTCGATACGTTCGAGCTCTATCCCAACGGGATTTCCACCAGCCTGCCGTTCGATGTGCAGATGGCGCTGGTGCGCTCGATTGCCGGTTTCGAGCACGCGCACATCACGCGCCCCGGCTATGCCATCGAGTACGACTATTTCGATCCGCGCGACCTGCAGCCCTCGCTGGAAACCCGCGTGATCGAGGGACTGTTCTTTGCCGGTCAGATCAACGGCACCACTGGTTACGAAGAAGCGGCCGCGCAGGGACTGGTGGCCGGGCTGAACGCGGCCCGCAAGGCTGCCGGTCAGTCTGCCTGGCTGCCTCGCAGGGACGAATCCTACATCGGCGTGCTGATCGATGACCTGATCCGACTGGGGACCAGCGAGCCCTATCGGATGTTCACCAGCCGGGCCGAATTCCGGCTCTTGCTGCGGCAGGACAATGCGGATCTGCGCCTGACTCCGGCGGGTCGCGAAATGGGACTGGTCGATGACAGCCGCTGGGCGGCGTTCAGTGCCAGGCGTTCGGCAGTAGAAGCAGGACTGGAGCTGTTGCGGCGTACCCGCCTGCATCCGGGTGATCCGGCTGCAGCGGGGTTGCAGGCGGCGCTCGGCGAGCGGCTGGAGCGCGACCAGGATCTGGAGACACTGCTGCGCAGACCGCGGGTCACGCTGGCGGCGCTGCGCGATGTACTCGAGCTGCCTGACTGGCCGGAGTCGGTGGCAGAGCAGATCGAGGTGCAGGTGAAGTATCACGGCTACATCAGTCGTCAGCAGGTGGAAGTGGATCGCGTACGCCGCCATGAGCAGACACCGCTGCCTGCCGATCTGGATTACGACGCCGTCGATGGCTTGTCCCACGAGGTCCGCCAGAAGCTGCACGAGGCGCGGCCCGATAACCTGGCACGCGCCAGTCGCATTCCCGGTGTCACGCCGGCCGCCATTTCGCAGTTGCTGATTCACCTGAAGAAGCAGGGCAAGCTGGCGCGCAGCGCATGACCATGGCGGGGCCGCTCGAGGTGCTGGCCAGCGGCCTGAAGGAGCTGGGGCTGGCTGACGACGGTGCCGTGCTGGAGCGTCTTGAAGCCTGGCTGCAGGTACATGGCCGCTGGGCAGAACGCATGAACCTGACCGGCACCCGCGACCCGGACACACTGGTGCGCGAACATCTTCTGGATGCGGCTGCCATCATTCCCGCGTTGCCGGACGGAACGGTGCTGGATGTAGGCAGTGGTGCGGGTCTGCCTGGCCTGGTCATTGCCGCACTGGACGTCGAGCGGCCGGTGACCCTGCTTGATGCCCAGCAGAGACGGACCGTGTTTCTGGAGCAGGCAGCGCTTGCCATGCAACTGGCGCGCGTTCGGGTGGTGACGGCACGGGCCGAATCCTGGCAGCCCGATGCGCCGCTGGCTGCGGTACTGGCGCGGGCGGTGGCGCCGCTACCGCGGCTGCTGGCATTCACCGGTCATCTGCTGCGTCAGGGCACGCCGTTGCTGGCCATGAAGGGTCCGGCATGGCGTGAAGAAGCGCGCGAGCTGCCGCAGGGTTATGTCATCGAGGACGTTCGCCCGTACACTCCGGCCCACTGGGGGCGCGAGCATGTCCTGATCAGAGTCGTCGCAAGGGAGCAGGCGTGATGGGGCGGATCATTGCCATCACCAATCAGAAGGGCGGCGTGGGCAAGACCACGACCAGTGTCAACCTGGCTGCCAGCCTGGCGGCACTGGGCGAGCGGGTCCTGCTGGTGGACCTGGACCCGCAGGGCAACGCCACCATGGGCTCCGGCGTGGACAAGCGCGCGCTCGAGCTGACGCTGTGTGACCTGTTGCTGGATGACGCCACCGCGCTGACCGATGTGGTGCTGCGCTGCGATGATGCCGGCTACGACCTGCTGCCTGCCAACGCGGACCTGACCGCTGCCGAAGTGGGCCTGCTCGACCTGGAAGAGCGCGACCAGCGTCTGCGCCGGATTCTGGAACCCGTGCGCGATGACTATCAGTGGCTGCTGATCGACTGCCCGCCCAGTCTCTCCATCCTCACCATCAATGCGCTTGCTGCTGCTGATGGTGTCATGGTGCCCATGCAGTGTGAGTACTATGCGCTGGAAGGCCTGTCGGCCCTGCTCGACACTGTGGCCGCCGTGCGCGAACGCAACAACCCGGGGCTGGCGATAGAGGGCCTGTTGCGGACCATGTACGATCCGCGCAACAGCCTGACTCGCGACGTGTCGCGTCAGCTCATCCAGCATTTCGGCGAGGCGGTCTATCGCACTGTCATCCCGCGCAATGTGCGGCTGGCCGAAGCCCCCAGCCATGGGCTGCCGGTGCTGGCGTACGACCGTTACTCACGTGGTGCTGCAGCCTATCAGTCACTTGCGGGAGAGCTGTGCCGCCGTCGCAGCGGCAGCCAGCCAGGCAGACAGCAGATGGAGGAGCAGGGTGGCGCGTAAACCGAGGCTGGGACGGGGTCTGGATTCGCTGCTGGGTGCCGGTGCGCTGACCGGATCCGAGCAGCAACCGGCACCCATCGATGCACCGGAAGGAGAGCCGGCCACCACGGCCAGCGGCGACCAGCTGCTGCGGCTGCCGGTCGAACTGTTGCAGCGCGGTCGTTACCAGCCGCGCAGAGACATGGATCCACAGCGGCTCGAAGAGCTGGCTGCGTCGATCCGTGCCCAGGGGG
>LFIK01000743.1_pt1 | contig 24853 bp, 15 predicted proteins | sample 643401 | NCBI WGS metagenome assembly LFIK01 (sample SAMN03777447, study PRJNA286221) | soda lake metagenome | biome: soda lake; feature: Kulunda steppe; material: water; isolation source: sample T5-Br brine of Lake Tanatar-5 | place: Russia: Kulunda steppe | collected 2010-07
AGGAAGTACCAGGGCGATTTGTCGGCCAAGCTGGAGATTATAAAAAATCCGGCCAGAACATAAACAACCACCTTACCCAGCTGAATGTAGCTTTTGATCGGTGTCAGGTGTGCATCCGGCTTAAGCAAGTAGAGCGAATGCATCGAAGAGAGAAATGCATCAAAAACACGTGCCCCTACTAATATCATTAATGCCGCTGTAATCCGAATGATAAAACTTGTCAGATCTTCATGGAACTGAGGAACCAGTTCAAGACCGTTGTAGATAATGATCAACGGAATCATAAAAAGTGCACGCTGTGGCAGCTTGTGCCTCAATATGATGGCATACCACTCACTGTCTGTTTTATCATCAAATCTTGTAAGCAGACGTATAATCCAAACGCGAATGATGAGATGGACAAATGCCGCAATCAGAAAGATAACAGCTAACCCTACTGCCGCTTCTGCGCTCTCCCCTCTCATGTGCTCAGGCAGTATTTGTGTTAAGTTATTCAGGAAATCAGACTGTAAAAAATATGCAATCAGCATCTTCTAAGTTCTCTATCTTTTATCGGTTTAGGAATTGGATCAAAGGTAACAAGAAGAACGGTATGGGAACAGTAGAAAAATAGTACACAATTTGAGCCCTTACCGGATCTCATTACAGCGTTGTCTTATTATTGAAAAGAACTATTTTAAGATGGTGTCACTCCAAATTTTGAAATGATCTGACCATGTCTAAAAAATTCAATTTATTAAGTTCAACACTTCTTACTCTTGCCTTACTATTTTCATCAGTTAGCACTCTTACTGCTCAAAGTCAGTATTTTCCGCCTCAAGGATTAGGCAATGACTGGGAACAGAAAGAAGCATCCGAATTGGGCTTTCAAGCGTCTGAGCTGGATGCTGCCATTCAATTCGCTCTTGATAATGAGAACAGTGTGGAGAAAGATCTGCGAATTGCCATCCTGAAAGGATTTAGCCATGAACCCTATCACTATCTGGCAGGTCCTGTGAGAGAGCGGGGGAATCCTGCCGGTATTGTTATCAAAGATGGATATATCGCTGCAAGCTGGGGCGATTTAACGCGGGTAGATATGACGTTCAGCGTTACCAAAAGCTACCTGTCTGCCGTTGCCGGAGTAGCATGGGACCGTGGATTAATCCACAGTACCGATGACTTAATGACCAATTATGTTTGGGATCGAACCTTCGACGGTGATCATAACTCCAAAATTACCTGGGAGCATCTGCTCAATCAGTCATCAGACTGGTATGGAACCCTGTTCGGAATGGAAGATTGGGGAGACAGGCCGCCACGCGAGGGTGATATCGACGATTGGCGAATGCGGGAACTGCATGAGCCGGGCACTCACTATAAATACAATGATGTTCGAGTAAACCTACTTGCCTACTCCTTGCTTCAAGTCTGGCGCAAACCGCTTCCTCAAGTACTTAAAAATGAGATTATGGATCCAATTGGAGCATCAACCACATGGCGCTGGTTTGGATACGACAACTCTTTCGTTATGGTAGACGGAATTGAAATGCAGTCGGTGAGCGGTGGAGGACACAACGGAGGCGGTCTTTTCATCAGCACGTACGATCACGCCCGTTTTGGATTGCTCTTTGCAAGAAATGGAGTTTGGAACGGCGAACAGCTCATCTCACAGGAATGGATTGAGAAATCAATTTCACCCTCTCCTGCAAACTCACGATATGGATATCTATGGTGGCTGCAGGACGAAAATAACCGTTGGGAAGGTGTTCCTGAGCGTGTCTATTACGCAGCCGGGTTTGGCGGGAATTTTATTGTTGTGGATGATCAAAACGATTTAGTCATAGTTCTTCGATGGATAGACAGTTCAAAAATCGGAGATTTTGTATCGAAAGTGTATCAAGCCATGGAATAGCCTGAGACTTACAAGCTACTACCTATAAAGTCTGAAGTTTATAAACTCATTGCGCGAACCGTCGAAATACACGTCGGAATTCGGCAGACGACAGCCCGAAGCCTGAGAGCTAACTACAAACCATTTCGGTTTATTATTGACTTTTTAAACCATTATGGTTAATTATGAAATGAGTTAACTAAAATGGTTTACTATGGGCGTATATATCGTTGTTATTGGTGATATTATTGAATCGAAAGATCTGGAGCCGAAAGAGCGCAAACAGACGCAGATTCGGTTAGAGGAGCATTTTAAGCAGCTGAATCGTCAATCCGGGCGGGGTCAGCTTCTCTCACCCTATACCATCACTCTTGGAGATGAGTTTCAGGCTGTCTATCAATCAGCAAACCGTCTCTTCAGAGATATTTGGGCAATCATGGCGGAAATCCATCCGGTGCGGGTGCGAATCAATATTAGTGTGGGCGAAATTACCACAGAGATCAACAGGGAGCAGTCAATTGGCATGGACGGTCCGGCGTTTCACATAGCGCGTGATAGAATTGAGGAGATGAAGGAGAAAGATCTACTTCTAACCCTTTCAACCGGAAACAACCAGTTTGATCGTCTGGTAAACAGCAGCTTTCAGATTTTGTCAGCAAACCTTCGGGGATGGAACAGAAATCGCTTGTTGATTCTAAGAAAACGGTATGAAGAGATTGATGTAAAACAGATTGCCGACGATTTGAGCCTTTCGGAGGTGGCCGTTTATAAAAATATCAGAGCCGGAACACTGGATGCCGTACAAACTTTAACCGGATCCATTTCAGAAATGATAAATGAAATAGTGAGCCCATGAACTACACAATTTTATTTGCCGTACTCAACCTGATTTTAATCTCCCGATTGCGTTTCACTCTTCGTGACCGGCCAATCACAAAAACAGGCGATTTTATCCGTCTGACTATCTTCCCGATTCTCATCCTACCCTTTCTCGCCATATCAACCGGATGGATCGTATTGGCTATCTACTTATTGCTACTGCGACCTTTTGCAGCGAAAATGCTTGAGAGAAAAGAGAAAGACCTGAACCGTAACCGTATGATCGCGCTTGTGATAGATATTCTGGTAATCGGTATTATTTGTTCACCTTTACTGAATTTGATACCGGCCAGCTGGAGTATAGTATTTGAGCAACAGATCACTGAGCTCTTTAATCCTACTGAACACAGAATGAGCGTACAGTGGCAAACCGTACTGGCAATCCTATTTGGTTTTTTAATGATTTTAAATGAAATAAATCTTCTGGTCCGATACATACTGGAAAAACTACAGCTGGCGCCGCTGAGCAATCAGAATCAGGAACAGATCGATGAGAAGCAGTTTCGGACAGGACGCGTAATCGGGTTTCTGGAACGGATATTTGTCTTTCTATTTATTCTGATGGGCCAATACACCGCAATTGGATTTGTTTTGGCCGCAAAAGGAGTCGTTCGATATCCGGAGTTTGGGAACCGGAGTTTTGCCGAATATATTTTGATTGGCACGCTGCTTTCAGCATTGATGGCCATGGGTATGGCTTTTGTAGTAACACTGTTCATTTAAAAAGTTATGGATTGATCTTCCTCGTCCGGAGCATCGCTGAGAACCCTCGTCTGTCGAATCCCGACGTGTTTTTACGACGGTTCGCCTGACGAGTTTATTCCAAGTTGCAAGCTACAGGACACAGGCCATCCTCGTCCGGAGCTCCGCTCCGACGACGACCACCCGCAGCTCCGCTGCGTATAACCACCCGACCAGTTTTGTTTGAACAAATCCATATTTTGAGTGTCCCGCCTCTGCAACATTCAATACTCCAAACCAATCCCTCTGTTCGGCGGATTATTGGTGACTACCACTTAACCCATCAATGAATTGATGGGCTATGTTCTGTTTCATGGCTACGCCATTTATCCATTGCTTAGTCATCATTCAAAACGGTCGTTCATCGTTCGGAGCATCGCTGAGAACCCTCGTCTGTCGAATCCCGACGTTTTTTTACGACGGTTCGACTGACGAGTTTATTCCAAGTTGCAAGCTACAGGACGCAGACCATCCTCGTCCGGAGCTCGGCTGTGTAAAACCTCTTGATCTGCTTTTTCAATTCTAATACATGAGATAACCGTTTCAAACAAATCGAACGTTGTATCGTCCGCATATTTCAGTAACCTTCTCCATATCCGGTGGACCGGATGGCAGTGATGCCAGTTCTTCAAACATCTTCTCTAATCCTGCAGGAAAAAAACTTAGATCTACTTTTGCAGGATGATCTCCAATCACACGCCAGGTGTGAGGAATTCCTCTAGGAGCAAATGCTGTATCACCCGCATTCAGCACCGTGGTTTCACCTCCAATGGTAATTTCCAGTTCACCTTCAATCACCCGGAATATCTCATCTTCATCTTCGTGTACGTGAAGAGGAATCCCTACACCCGGTTCATTATTCTGCTCAATCAGTGTTAAATACCCGCCGGTCTCCTCTCCCGTAAACTTGAACGTCATCTTGTCGCCTAGCACATTCAGCTTTCTACCTTCTCTATTACGAACAATTTTGGGTGACCTTTTTTCAGCTTTCAACGTTTCCGTTTTCAATGTTGCAAACGGCGCCATTACACCGATTCCTGCCACTCTTAAAAAATCTAATCTCTTCATAGCTAATCCCTGTCGTTAAATTTCGATATGAATTTTATCTCAAATTCAAATATGGACGACTAGCCTGAACATGACCATGCAAAAATGGTGGAGAACCATATAAAAATGTCACATTCCGCGAAAATCAGTCGGAGAAGTGCCAAACTCTCTTTTAAAAAAATTGCTGAAGTGAAATGGCTCCGAGAATCCGAGCTCAAATGCGACCTCTTTCACATTTTTGGCAGAAAATTTCAGCTCTCTTCTCGCGTGAATCATAATCTGCTCTACGATCAGTGATTTAGCAGTTACACCAAGAACTTCGCGTACAACACGGTTTAAATGTTTCGGAGTTACATGTAAAAGATCTGCATACTGGTTTACCCTGTGCATAGTAGTGTAGTGCATTGAAACCAGCTCCTTATACTTCACCACCAATCGTACACCATTACTGTTACACTCACCATTCAGGCGAATATTACAGCGGCTGTCGCAGTAAACCAGCAGGGTTTTAAAGAGTGAAGCCATACCTTGATCCCGATTGGGAATTGCCGAACCGCTCAACTCATCAATCATTTCGGTTAAATTATGAACACGATCTCCAATCTTTGGGCTGAGTATAATTTTTGGAATCTGACCAAAACCTGACAATAGCTCTGCTTCCTTGATGCGAAGATTTTCTCTGACCATATCCCGCATATAGGTCTTAGAAAAGAGAAGCCTGCACCCTTCAAATTTCACCCCCGGTTCAATCAAAACGTAGCGTAAAGGTGTCAAAAAACAGATCAAATTGTCGCACGCTTCGAAAGACTGGTCATCAATTGTGACCCGTTTGAAACCGTTTCTCATCCAAAGAATTTGATAAAACTCCTCGTCGGTGTACTCTCGATTATCCGGCTCAAACGGCCGAATAACAATATCGTTCTGATTCCCCATACAGCTTTTTAACTTAAAGGATTACCTATTCCTCAATCAGCTGTCTCTCTTGAAAAGCTAATGTAGTAAATTTTTTCTTTTGATGGAGTACATGTGGTATTCGGCGAACGGTATTCCTTATTCAACATTCAAAACACCTCCCTCCTCATCCGGAGCTCCGCTCCGACGACGACCACCCGCAGCTCCGCTGCGTATAACCACCCGACCAGTTTTGTTTGAACAAATCCATTTTTTGAGTGTCCCGCCTCTGCAAAATTCAATACTCCAAACCAATCCCTCTGTTCGGCGGATTATTGGTGACTACCACTTAACCCATCAATGAATTGATGGGCTATGATCTGTTTCATGGCTACGCCATTTATCCATTGATTAGTCATCATTCAAAACGATCGTTCATCGTTCGGAGCATCTCTGAGAACCCTCGTCTGTCGAATCCCGACGTGTTTTTACGACGGTTCGACTGACGAGTTTATTCCAAGTTGCAAGCTACAGGACGCAGGCCATCCTCATCCGGAGCTCCGCTCCGACGATGACCACCCGCAGCTCTGCTGCACATTACGTCTTGTACACATCTAAAAGGAACCGCCTCATCAATACCAGATATTTCAAACAGCTCTCTCTGTTCGGCGGATTATTGGTGGCTACCACATAACCCATCAATGAATTGATGGGCTATGATCTGTTTCATGGCTACGCCATTTATCCATTGCTTAGTCATCATTCAAAACGGTCGTTCATCGTTCGGAGCATCGCTGAGAACCCTCGTCTGTCGAATCCCGACGTGTTTTTACGACGGTTCGACTGACGAGTTTATTCCAAGTTGCAAGCTACAGGACGCAGGCCATCCTCATCCGGTGCTCCGCACCGATGACGACCACCCGCAGCTCCGCTGCGTATAACCACCCGACCAGTTTTGTTTGAACAAATCCAATTTTTGAGTGTCCCGCCTCTGCAAAATTCAATACTCCAAACCAACCTCTCTGTTCGGCGGATTATTGTTATCTATCACTTAACCCATCAATGAATTGATGGGCTATGATCTGTTTCATGGCTACGCCATTTATCCATTGATTAGTCATCATTCAAAACGATCGTTCATCGTTCGGTCAATCGAAGATCAAATCCCCACCTGCATCTCACAGTACGCTTCACAATTCAATATTCGTCATTCAGATTCTTCTCGTCCCGGTGCTTTGGTGAACAAGCCTGGAACTGCAGTATACAGACAGGTAACGAGAAAATAACTCGGAAAAAGCTCCGTAGGAGTGACATATCAATAGCCCCATGCGTCAGCTTGGGGTTAATAGGAACGACACATCTCCCCACCGAACAGTGAGATTTGTTTGGAGTGCAAAACAGAATTGAGGCGGTATTGATCCGGATGAAATTAAAACAGATCACTCAAAAATGGATTCGGAAATTAAATGCAGCAAAGCTACTCACTATCGGCTGCGGAGCAAAGCACCGGACGAGTACAGAAAATTCAATACTCGAAACCAATCTTATTTCTGGCTTTGCAGGAGGCTGGTGAGTTTTTTTGGCTGGACACAGCAATCCCTGGAGTGATTTTATTATGGAGCATTATTCGTTTAGGTGGGCTTTGATTTTTGAATAACACTTTTAATATACGAGGAATATCCTATCCGCATCAAATCTGATTTGTACTATGTGATTAATCTATAAGTAATGTATGTTCATATTAAATAAAAGATAATAAAGTGTAGTCTTTTATAATGTATTCTCGCGGCGAGTCATTCACTGCGCTGGCGTCTTGGTACTAACCTTTGCAAAAATTTGAGTTGGATACGCCGCCTCCTTAAATAGTGCGCCCTGTCATGTAGAGCTCCTAATTTTGCCAAAAAAAGGCACCACTATTGAGGAGGTGATAGTCCGAAAGTCCCCTCTTGCCTGTCCCGAGCGCTTCGGGGAGAGGGGATTTAGGAGTATGTTCGAACAGGCCAAAAACATTGATTCAAGACAATAAACACATTTTCTACCAATCTGTCACTGGTAGCGGAGGCCTGGTTTTTAGGCCGAAGTCGAGACATCTCCTTTACTCTTTCTCATGAACAGCAAACTGCGAATTTTGTTGACACTGGATCTGCTCATTATCATCCGCGAAGCGGAGCACCGGACGAGGAAGGGAGATCAGGGATTTTGAATGACAAACCACCAACTGCCAGTTGTTGATGACTGAGACCTATATTCACAAACTTGTCTGCAACCCACCACTAAAAGTAATCCTAAACTCTCCCTTGCAAATAAACTCCCCGATAGTATATTTATAAATATAGAGAGCCAGAGATTTAAACTGGACTATACAGAGTTCATGCCATGCAACGTAATCGCACCATACTCATACTGCTTACCGCTTCTCTTTTTGTTATAGGATTGACGGATCTGTTGCACGCCCAGGCCTTTGTTGAAGGCAAAGTGGTGGATGCAGATAATGGTCAGCCACTGCAGGGAGCTCACATCTTCTTATCCGGCACCACCATCGGTACTTATGCGGATCGATCCGGCCACTTTGTTTTAAGATATGTCCCAGCCGGTTCCTACCGGATAACTGTCTCCATGATCGGTTATGAACGTATGGTTCGCAACATGGGGGTAGCGGGTGGTGATCGGTTGTCGATTGAGCTGAGCCTGACTCCGGTAATCTATGAAATGGAGGAAATTAACGTTGACCACCTGGGGCGTAAATGGAGGAGAAATTTGGCGCGTTTTGAGGAACTATTCCTCGGAATGAGCGCAAATGCTGATTCGGTAACCATCCTCAATCCGGAAGTATTACGATTTGACACCAACTTCTGGGGCCGATTGAGCGCAGAGGCGCTGGCACCGCTTCAGATCGTAAATAAAGCTCTGGGCTATGAAATCACATACTACCTCTACGAGTTTAAACATACCGGACCCACCACTTTTTGGGATGGTGAACCGCTGTTCAAAGAGATGACACCCTCCGATCCATTGGAACAGTTCGTTTGGGAGTTTAACCGGTACAAGGCTTTTCATGGGTCAATCAGGCATTTCTGGCTTTCGGTACTGGAGGACCGAGTCGAAGAAGAAGGTTTTCGAATTTATAGAGTATGGGAACCGATGTTTCCCGGGCAACGGAATCACCGTGTCAAGGTTTCTACTGAAAATCTTGTGAGTCCGGGTGAAAAGAATTATCTGAAAGAAGTACGGTTTTCAAGATCTTTGGAAATCATTTACATGCATGAGGAGGAAGATAGGCGCTACCTTGAGTGGGCAAATGAACGGCACAGAGGGTTGCGGGGATCTCAGGTATCCTGGCTGGAACTTACAGGTCGTTTCATCACCGTAGACAAATCCGGCGAGATTGTGGAACCATACGGAGCCATTCAGCGGGGATATTTTGGTTTTCACCGGCTGGCGGACCTCACTCCACGCGAATACCGGCCGGATGATTTCTTTAACAGCGCCAATCGATAATCCCATACGCTGGTTATATAAATTTCACATCGCAGGATTCAGACGGCAGGAAATCTAATTCACAAATCGGCGTTCGTCATTCGAAATTCGTCATTCAAAACATCCCCTCCTCGTCAGGAGACCTGCTCCGATGACAACAGCCCGGCAGCTCCGCTGCATGCAAGCCTCAATTCGCTATTCAGCGGTGATTTTTACCTCTTGAGCTGGTTTAAATATGTTTTGTTTAGTCAAATCCAAGACTTGAGATAACCGCCTCTAATTTTATTAATGCTTCGATCCACTCTCTCTGATCGGCGGGGATTGCATTGGCTTCAATTACCATCCCCTCGTTCTGAGCTCCTCTTTGTGACGACAATCAGTAGCTCCGCTACAGCTATAGCGATTGGCTAATACAGCTAAGAACTCCAAAAGAAAATTGAAGTTATAAGTCCAACGATAGACATCAAATTGATAGGATTACGGAGGAGTTTAATTCGTCGGGCGAAAAACACAATCGTCCGACGATTATCAATTACTCACTCACTTGAATTGATACCGCCTCGCTCATCACGCTTTGATTTCCATCTTTTCTGTAAACTCTGACCTGGTACTCATGGCGCCCGGGACGTACACGGCGATCTGTAAACGTTGTCGTTTCACTCCGGCCAACCTGCTGAAAACCGCGATCTTCGCTGCGCCGATAGATCACAAAAAATACCTCATCGCTATCATCACCTCCATATGACCATCGAAGTACAGTTCCGCGATCACCATACTGTGCAGAGAGATTTTCGGCGACGCTGACCGTCCGTCTGTTTACTGTCCTAACCTGAACAGGATTGGAAAAGTCTGATAGCAGCCCACTTTGATCTTCCGACTGAAGCCGGTAGAAATAGATTGCTCCGGGCTCAAGTCTTGAGTCTGTATATCGCACTATTGCCGTTTTTTCTCTGAAGACTTGCACGGTTTGCCAATCACTCTCCCGACCGGATCTGCGGTACAGGGTTGCAGTTTGAAAATCATTCACCGAGGGCAGCGCAATTTCAAAACTCACTTCCGTAGCGGCAGTCTCTATATTTTTAAAAACCGGACGTGGCGGTGGCACTATGTCGGGCCTCTCCAGCGCAATCACCTCACTCGCCTCCGACTCATTAAAATGAACATCATACGCACGGATCTGGTAATACACATTTCTTGTAAGTGTATTCAGCATTACCGAATCCCGCACAACCGTACGCTGACCCGCCACAACCAATGAATCTCCAAAGATCTCCTTTACTACCGAAAATTCATGTTCAGGATCGTTTGCCATAAAAATCTTATATCCGTCAACGGCTCCCTCGGGATCGGGACTGATAATGATCTCTACCGAACCGTCATCTCCAATGGTTGCCTGGCCAATCTCCGGGCGTACGGGTGGATTGAAGCGAATGTATGACACCGGCAGCACGGCTGAATTACTCACATTGCCGGCCGTATCAACCGCCTGAACCGCGTAATAGGTATCCAGATCGCGATTAAAATCGAGATCAATCCATTCTCTTAAATCAGGATCTGTGAGATCGGGATGAAGCCTTACAAACTCCTCATTGGTGCCGTCGCCCCGAAGCACGGCAAAACCGGCCAGGTCATCATCCACATCCTCGGGCATTTGCCAGGTAACGCGCACCGTATCCTCGCTTTCATGTTTTGGCTGCAGAAGTAGAGGTTCTCGCGGTGGCGTCAGATCACGCGGAGTACCGGATGCTTCCCCAAAAAGCACCCGCTCGCCAAACACATTCTGGCCATAAAAACGGTAGTGGTAGGTGCGATAGTTATTCAACTCCTGATCAAAAAATGTACTGCGCTGCGGACCATCATATTGGTGACCTCTCAGGTTCAGCTCAATCACCTCGTTTAGTGGCTCAAACGGTCCGTTTTCACTAAATGATCTCTCAACATACATCCCAACCGAGTTGTCCGGCTGCTCCCAGATAAAGGAGAGTTCACCGTCCCCTTCGTATATCAAGATGGGCACTTCGTACTCTTCGGTTACCTGCGTTGCGGTTATTTCGGTTACAACAGATACCACATTCAATCCGGACGGATTTGCCAGCCTTGCACGGTACTCGTAAGTCTGCCCCTGCATCACATTTGTATCTGTAGCTGAAAGCCCAAGAACCCGGGCTGCCAGTGAATCCTCAAATGAACTCAAAAGAAAGGTCATCGTCCGGAAATCTTCCGCACTTTTCCGGTTTAGCAGATCCTCAATTCTGTTTTGAAAGTCGATCGCGCCGGGTAGATGCTCGGTCTCCATTTCGCGCATCTCTGTAACAACCCTCAGGCGGTCGGCCCGCGTACCCTCACCAATCGTTTGAATCAACTGTTCGGTTTGGGCTTCATTAAGCGGCTGTACGGTTTCAATAGCCTGGAACGAGCCGGTTCCCGCAACTCTTCTTTCCACGATAAACCCGTTAGCAGTACCCTGCCTCATCACTTCGTTATTGTCCGAAAACCATCGCATTTCGATGCCGTTTCCCTCCACGTAGCGTGCAAAGAGGTGGATTTCAGATTGAGATGCCAATTGGGCATTAGCCACAGGGGCAAAAATCAGTAATGCAAGAAATAGAGCTATGATAGAACTTTGTATTTGGATCATTTTTTTACTTTTCATGAGATTCTATCCGGGTTAAAAGGTTGAAGGTGGAGTAAAAGAAGGTACCAACGGCCCGGGTTCTCCTGTAAAAAAGTCTTTTTCTTTGGTTTGAGTAATCGGGTTGCCGCTGTTATCGGTTGCCGTTACCCAATTGCCGTTTATCAGCTCCATCAAAACAGCCTCTACCGTAAACCTATACCAGGTGTCATCATCCAGATCATTTACCGGTGGTGGCGGTTCAGGAGGAAGGCCTCCATAGTTCGGCGGATTATTACCGGAACCCGAGCCACCGGCCGGTATGAACGGCACCGGTGCCTGATTATACGGGGGGACAAAGCCGCCGCCTCCAGAAGGGTTTGGATTCCAGGTTAAAGCAGGCTGCAAAGCTGGTGAACCCAAACCCGGGCCCGCTGCCTGACCACCTCCGGTCTGCACTCCTCCTCCACCTATAACACTCGGCGCCAAACCTACAGGTCCTGTACCCACAAGTGGAGGGAGCCCCTGAATAACATATTGATACTCGCCCAGATTATTGACAGAGCTGTTTAATGATTCTGCCTGCCAGTTTCCGCCTCCCATATTCCTCTCCAGTGTAACGGATTTCTCCATTTTAAAGGTGCGCATCTGGATGGTTCCATTAGCCTGAGTTTCAGGTACGCTGAACTGTTCATCCGGTGTTAAACCATATTGTACACTGAGCGGTGATTCAACCGGGAAATTGTAATATGACAGCGGCACCACATAGCTGATGAGGCCGCCATCAAAATCGGCTGCGGCATCACCCGGTGTTACATTCACATTGGGCTGTACCGGACTGCCGGAACAGTTGGTACCGTATTGAAACTGCTGATGGAAGCTCACATCAAACACATCAAACACCTTTGCCTGTCCGCTCACCGCTCCCGAAGCGTACACAGGGTCCGGGAATTTACCGGTGATGTATCCACCCGCTTTCAGAGTGGCAAGGTTGTGCACTTTATCGATTTCCTCGTTGTTGCGATGGTAGCCGAGCGCCTGTGCACCCACGGCTGCATAAAAACCAAATCCACCGCCGGCCCGCCATCCATTAATACCCCACTCGCTGAACCCGCTACACGCTGCGTACTCCAGGAAAGAGAGATGAAGCTCTGCACCGGCTGCCGCTTCATAGGCTATCGACCAGTCGCGCCAAAGACCCGAATAGACCTGCTTGCTGCCCGACGCTTCAAACTCAAACCCAAGACCAAATGCGAAACCTGCACCTAACTCTGCCATGTTGTTATCGATCTGACCCTGCATGTGGGCGTTGTTCGGATTGTACCCGAAATGCTGTGCATATTTACTGGCAAACGTGTTCGTAAAGCCGTTTGGATTTGGAATGGCGTTCCCAAGCATCAGATATTCATACAGATTCACACCAAGCACTTCAACCGTGTTGGTGTTGGTTGGAATGCCGGCTTTTAAGCTCCACTGGCTAGCCATTCCATCGATATTGAAGGTGAGATTAAAGGGCTCACCCGGAATAGTTTTTACCGGATCGGTATTGATATTGGCGTTGGCCGCCAGGGTGAAATTCTTGGTTGGAAATACGTAATCAACCAGCAGGTTTCCAAACACTTTCCCTTTTCCGTTACGGCGATCCACAATAGTAGCACCGGTTCCAAAATCGCCGTTGAACCCGACGTAGGTCATCCCCCCGCCGTTGGTGCTGAATTCGCCCATCAGATCCACATCGGCATTAAACCCCTGCTCCTCCGGAGAGGTGGCAATGGTAGCACCGGCATTGAACCCAAACAGATTATTCTGTGGCGTAAAGCTGCGTTCGCCGGTGTTGCTTACCGCCACTTCCATGTTATTGTAGGCTCCTCCGCCAAAACCGCGGAATGCAATACCCGACAAAAACGGAATTCCCGGATCAGGAAAATCGGCCTGAACATCCACCTGCCAGTAGCGGTAGAGCTGGCCTCCATTTTGATAGCTCGTGTTGCCAAACTGTGCATTCGCCTCAATGTTGAGACCTGTACCGGTAAACTCGGCCTGCACATCGCCGCCAACCCGCTTTCCGAATACCGGATCATCGTTTTCAATGTATAGCGAACCGTTGATATTTACCGCGTTCAGGCTGGCACTCACCGATAATGAATCTAAAGTGAGCCCTTCATATACAGGCGAGAATTTTTTAAAGTTGGCCGAGTCGTCTTCAATAGCAAAATCGATCCCCATCGACGTTTGGCCACCCAGGTTTTCACTCAGGTTAAAGACCGTGGTAAACCCGACACTGCCCTTCAAGAGCTGACCCGGGCCCGGTGCTGAGGGCGTAAAGTTGATATCCTGAAAAGTGACCGGGAAGTTATGCATAAATTTCTGCGGACTTGCCAGACTCCACGCGCCCATGTTGAAATTCAGCCCCGAGTTACTGTTGTAATCGAACCCTAGCCCGGCAAACTCAAGCCCCATATTCACATTGGTTATCGGGCTCAAATCCACATTCGCCCAGTTTATATCACCGTTCAGTGTCATATCAAACGCCTTCTCCCCATTTCCTACAGATGCTGTGATCACTGAAGAGGGTTCCAGTGTGAGCGTACCTTTCAGCATATTGGTATAAATAGGCCCGTCGGGGTCAACGGTCAGCTCAAAGCTGCTTCCGTTCTGCGTATTAAAGCCTGTCATAAACAGACCCGTATAGTTAAGCGGATTCTGCAGCGAATCGGGGTGTGTAGCGGGAATCGCCACCTTCCCTTTGATATACGCTTCTGTAAAAGTGTTGGTCTCAATTTTCACCTGAACGGTGTCTACGCTGGCATTGAGATCAGCTACGCTTGCGTTGGGATACTGATAGACGTTATTTGCAAAAGCGGTTAGCGTCACGCCTTGATGATCAATAATCATATTCTGTACGCCCACCTCCGGCGGGCCGCCTGCGTTCGTCTCTATCGACTCCGGCAGACCGATCGTAAAACTTTCCGCATAAAATCCGCGCCACAAAGCTGTAGTGTCCTGCCCCGTATAGTTCTCGGGGAACACGATTCCGGACGGATTGAGAGAGTCAGACATATCGTAGTTCAGGTTATTCGCCTCAATCGTCATGCCGGCTCCATTCACAAACTCAGCCTTGTCCATATTTCCACTCAGAAGCAGATTATTCCATGAGTAGCCCGTGCCGCTCAGCGTGGCTGCCACTTTATCCGTACCGTTGTCAGGTACCGGAAGCAGCCAGTCGCGCGTAAACTCGCTCTGAATCTCGATACCAAAAAGAGTAAATCCGGTGTCGTCCCACTCAATAAACGTTCCAACATTGTTACCGTCCGGAGCGAGGAACGTAAAGTTAATATCGTTATTGGCGTTACCCACGGTAAGGTCATCCACAATCTCAAGCCGCCCCTGCTCAAAACTGATCTCCAGCGGATGAAATTCCAGATCCTTGACGGCAAACCCTACCAGGTCAGCGTTGTTCCAGTCAGCCGGGGTTTCATACGCAATGGATGCGTTAAACTTCGATTTATCCGACTCAAACACAATCTCCATAATGGCAACCCAGCTATTGGGATCCAGCTCCACGCCGATCGGAGCTTCCAGAACTGAAGGTGTGATAGGGTTGCCGTTGTATTCAAAAAATGGCTGCTGCAGCATAAAGTTATAGACATCTGCAACCTCGGGATGGTTGTAGGCCACGGCGTTGGTAGCAATCGGCGAGGCCCACGCCTTGGGATAGGCAGGGGCATTGGCATCGATCACTGATGTGACCTGGCCAGAAGTAAGATGGTTATTTGCGGGATTTACGGTAATATTGGTAAACTCTACAGAGATGTAAGACTGAAGCCAATCGATAAATACCTGTCCCGTACCTGAAAAAGGGCCGTTTCCGCTGATGTCCAGATTTTCTACTTCAAACTCTCCATTCTCTCCAACAAAGAGCTGTTCAGGCTCCTCCTGCTCCTCCTCTTCTTCCTGTTCTTCAGGCTCTTCCCCCTCTTCGGGGTCTTCCTCTTCACCTGTTGGAGGCTCTTCCCCTCCGGGCGGCTGGGTAGTTGTTGTTTCCGTAAAAAGCGGTCCGGTTTGCGGTGTTTTCCCTCCCCCTCCAAAATTGATCTTCACACCAACATTGGCAAAAAAGTTGGTTCTGGGAGCGGTTACCGTTCGCTCCACTTCCTGTGCATTTTCAAACTGGAAAAGCATTTCACCGGCACTTGGCACCAGGCGAACCCTGGAGAGATCTCTCTCGGTGTAGGTAAACTCACGATCGCTCAGCTCATGCTGAATTCCGGTCTTCAGATTAAACCCGATGCGGTTACTGCGAAACGGATTGAACTCCAGCTGCAGCTGCGGTCGAACAGCTGCCGACCACCTACTGTAACCCTCCTCAGGCTCAAAATTAGCCAGTGTAAACTGTGCATCGTCGAAATGGCCTTCAGGATCGTTGAACTCCACTCTTTGAGACGGCGGATTTTTATAACTGAGTGCGAGATCCAATCCGGCACTGAACTGCACCGGAAGCTGCTCGCCAAAACGGAACCGCGGTCCCGCATTGATATAAAATGCCCTCCATTTATCAGACGTCTCCTGAACCACCGTATACTCCTCGAAACCGGCGCGGTACTCATCCGCGTTATAAGCCGGATCAAACGAGAAGAAACCGGACTCAAGGCCAACCCCCCACTTACCGGGCTGAAAGCGAAATCCAATCTCCGGCTGAAATGTGGTGTTAACATCCGGGTTCCCTATGAGACCGCCGCCCAGATTGAGGTCCAGCGAAAAGGGATGGGCTGCCTGCTGAGCATTGAGCTGAAGTGCCAAAGAAAATGTAATGAACAGTGTTCCAAGAATTCGAACCGTTTTGAGCAGTAGTCGGTAGCGCTTTTCCATAGATTGAATTTTGTTGGTCGTAAATTATGTCCAGCGCTGCTACTGATTACGCCAAAACTGAAGGAATAAAGCATAATCAATTCTTAAATACAATTTTTTACATCATAGTCTTTTTTAATCTGGTAACTGAAGAACTAGATTTTTTGCTCGATTAATAGGATAGACGGGTATTTTTTAGTGAGCCTGGATTTATATTAGAATCGGTTAACCGCCAGCTCATTTAGGGCAGAAACCTCGTCCGGAGCTCGGCTGCTCGCAAAACCCTCGGCTGTCGAATCCCGGCGAGTTTATTTGAGCAGGTTCACCTGATGTGTAAACGCTCAGGTAATTCAAGCAGCGAAATCAGAATATCATTTCTCTGAACGTGTCCCATTAGGGACACAACATGGGTAGAAAGATAGGCGTCAACAAACCAGCCAAAGTCCCGTCAGGGACGACTCACCCTCAGCTCTTGAGTGGGATGTGCAAATCATATTTAGATTCGCACCGCCTCTACGCAGATGGGCGCTTCAAACCAATCCCTCAGTTCGGCGGATGAATCGTGGTTATCATTGTACCCATCAATGAATTAATGGGCTATGATATGATTCATGGCTATACCATTTATTCACTCATTCTTCCTCGTCTGTCGAATCCCGGCGTGTTTTTGCGGCGGTTCTAGTCCTCCTTCTCCCGATCCCGATAGTTTTCGGGACGGGATACTGAGGATAGACCTGACGAGTGCTTTCCAAGCCTCAAGATACAGGCTTCAGGCTTCAGGCTTCAGGCCACAAGGTGCCGGTTGCAGGCTGAAGATGCCAACTTCAAAATTCAGCGTTCGATACTCAAATCCCCTGTCCCATCGGGACAGCCTGATCGTAGCCCCACGCGTCAGCGTGGGGTAAACACGAGCCACAAAGTTCCCCCGCCGAACAGAGAGATTGGATTGGAGTGCAAAACAGAATTGAGGCGGAATTGATCCGGATAACGTTAAAACTGGTCACCCAAAAAATGACCGGTAATGAAATGCAGCAGAGCTGCTCGTTGTCGTAGTTCTCTCCGTGCACTCTCCGCCAATCGGAGGATCGTTTAGTCGAGATGACAAAGCAACAGAGAGTTCAAGCGCGGTCCACAAGACGCAGAAGCTGAACCAGATTTATTCTCGCGCCGCGTCATTCACTCCGCCCTCTTAAAATAGTCCGTCCTGTCATGTCGAGCGGAGGCCCGGTTTTTTGGGCCGGAGTCGAGACAGCACCAAATTCCATTTCCAATACTCATCAGGTCGAGACTGTCGAGAACCTTTTATGTACCAAAATCAAAATTCACCATTTCCGAATCATCTATCATACATACACATCAATAATCTAAATGTTTGCCTTTTGCCTGGCCAACGAAGCTTCAGCGAAGTAGGTCCTTTTCACAATTCACTCTAAAAGCAGACATAGCAATCCCGGTAATTGATTATTTGTGGAGGGTTATTCGTCAGGTGGGCTTTTGATTTTTGAATAACACTTTCAATATACGAGGAATACCCTATCCGCATCAAATCTGATTTGTGGTGTAAGGGTGATAGGTATGTAATGTATTGTGATAGTAATTTATGACTGCTTAATAATACATCTTAGCCACTAATGTTTTACGGGATACGGGTTACGGTATGCGATTTACGGTGTATAGTGTTCGACATTCGAGGAAGTTCTCTCCATGCACGCTCCGTCACCTGGCGGCGTGGCTCTCATCTCTTCACAAATATATAAGCCGGATACGCCGCCCTCTTTACATAGTGCGCCCTGTCATGTCGAGCGGAGGCCTGGTTTTCAGGCCGAAGTCGAGACATCTCCTTTACTCTTTCTTACAAAATTAAACGGGAGATCCGGGCGAGGGATTTCGGTTGATACCTTATCGACTAGACACAGCAATCTCCGGAATCAGTTTTTAGTGGAGGGTTATTCATCAGGTGGGCTTTTGATTTTTGAATAACACTTTCAATATACGGGGAATACCCTATCCGCATCAAATCTGATTTGTGATGGGCGGGTGATGTATGGGTAATGTTTGGTGGTGTATTACTATAATTAAAATTTATTGTCTATTGTAAGTAACTGATACCCGAAATAATGTTCTTTTCTATCATTATTTTATCTTCGTTTATTAAAATGAGGGAACCAAATCCAACTATTGTTTCAGGCCTTCCCTATATATTCTCCAGTTCTGGACGATGTGATTGTTGATGATATAAACTAGGTGTTCACTTCATTCGGAGCGACTCAATAAACTGATTCCGTAAAAATTATAAAATTTTTACTACCAGCAACTACTTAATAAATGTCACTGACTGCACAGTTTTGTGAGAGATTATATTAAACTCATTTTTTTTTTGATACCTTATAAACTACTAGCTAACTAAAATTATAGATAAAGAACAGAAAACATGTCGGAAGATTTAAACCAAGAACTCTTAACCAGAGCAAAAAAATTCTTTCGCGAAAATATAGTTAGTACTCACTTAGACAGATCTTTAAAAAAAGCCAGTCATTTAAAAAGTTACAATGTTAATCCATTCCTATTAAAATACTTAGCAAACTTTTTAACTGGTAATGATGAACCTAGAAGTATGGCTCAAGCTTTAATTTACCCTAGAATTTTAGGTAGTTCGATTAATACCAGTTTTGGTATGCATACTCAAAAAATGATTGGGGATTTGTTTGAAGGATTGGGAAGTACAACAACAGGAATTGATATAGAATTTTACGATCAGCTTGACGGAAGAAAAAAATACTGTCAACTTAAATCTGGGCCAAATACAATAAATTATGATGATGTCGAAACTATTAATGGCCATTTCAATGACATAAAAAATCTCGCCAGGACAAATAATCTTGATGTTAGATTTAATGATCTGATAGTAGGTGTCCTTTATGGCGAAGAAGAAGATCTTAGTTCACATTATCAACGGATAAGTGAAAAATATCCGGTTTTCGTAGGTCAAGAATTATGGCACCGCGTTACAGGGAACGAAGATTTTTATTTAGAGTTAATCGATGCTATTGGAGAAGTAGCACTAGAAGTCGACGCCACTGACAAATTAAATGATGCTATAAAATCTCTTGCCGAAGAGATCAAGACCGAACTTCTTGAAGATTAGTTTTTTGTTCATAAACTTCATTTAAAAATTTAACAATAGAATAACCAATTTCCTTCCCCAAGTTCACAGGTACAGCATTTCCAATCTGTTTATATTGTTGAGATACTGACCCATCAAACTCCCAATCATCTGGAAATGTTTGAATACGGGCATATTCCCTCACTGTGAATGGTCTTGTTTCATCGGGATGGCATCTTTCTGTTTGCTTTTGTGCTGGACTGCAAGTCAATGTTAAACTCGGTTCATCCCAACTGATACGCCGGGCCATGCCTGTTTTACCCCCGCCCAAATAATAGCTTTTCTTCATATACTTTTTCGCTACCTCTTCAGGTAAATCTTTCCAGTAACCACCTGGAGGAACCATATCTAAAACTTCTTTTTTATGTTCTGGGTATGTTGAACCTGCTGAATCTGGTACATCTGAGTCATAAAGCTCCCCTGCCTTTAACGCATCCTCAATATTATAGATCTTCTTATACGGTTTTGGATATTCAAACTGAACATCAATATCCTTTCTAATTCCAACTATAAATATCCTTTCTCTTTTTTGAGGCACATTATAATGAATTGCTTTCATCAACTTTGGCTCAACTACATTATATCCGATTTCATCCAGCGCGCTAATCATGCCTTTCAATGTTTTGCCGTCATCATGTCTTAATAATCCTCGGACATTTTCACCAACACAAATTAATGGCTTTGTTTCTTTTATCGCTCTTGCAAACTCATAAAACAAAGTACCGCGTGTGTCTTCTAGCCCAAGTTTTTTTCCTGCATAACTAAACGCCTGACATGGAAATCCCCCTGTGACCACGTCCACATCTCCATTATATTCTTTAAAAGAAAGTTTACTAACATCATCTTCAATAACATCCCAGTCTGGACGGTTTTTTCGTAGTGTTTCTGCTGCCCATTTATCTATTTCATTCAGTAAAAGACATTTCAGACCGGCCTTCTCTAATCCCAAGGCTAATCCACCCGCACCAGCAAATAATTCAATCACATTAAATTTCTTTTTGGGCTCAACAAAATTGTTAGACTCACCGTTATTATATAAGTGATCTAATTCATCAAATATTTTCAATTGCTTTTTTTTATAGATTCTGTAATTACTTTTGGGTTCTCTGACAGCAGGAAGTTTTCCATTTTTATCCCAGCGCCTTAAAGTTTCTGTACTTTTCCCCAATAGTTCGGCCGCCTCAGAGATTGTATAATAGTCTTTCATAGATACCCATGTTAGTTAACATTACACATGGTTATTATACACCACTTTTATTTTAATTCCAACTTTTTTATATAAAACACACATATGTCTTTGAATAATAAAACAACAATTAAAGTTCCCCGATTTAAAAAGGAGAATGGATTTGAAACCACTCCAAAAAGGTCAAATACAATGTCACAGATTAAAAGTAAAAATACAAAACCTGAGATGTTGCTCAGAAAAGAATTATGGCATGGAGGGTTAAGATACCGTGTGAATCGTAAAGACCTTCCTGGTAAACCAGACATCTCAATTAAAAAATATAAGTTAGCAGTATTTGTGGATGGCGAATTTTGGCATGGCTACAACTGGGAAGAGAAAAAAGAAAAAATAAAATCTAATAGAAAATTTTGGATCCCAAAGATTGAGAGAAATATGCAAAGGGATCAAGAAAACAATCAAAAATTAAAGGAGAAGGGATACAAAGTTATACGGTACTGGGCGCATGAGGTCAAAGAAAATGTTTCAGCATGTGCAGAGCCAATCAATCAGTATATAAACGTAAATAAAGAAGATTAATTTCTGAAGTTGAAATATTTAGAGTCTTTGATTTCTTTCTCTAGCTCTTCATAACCTTTATTTATAAGATTCTTAGTATCAATTTTGTTAATAGATTGATGCAATTTTATGACCAAACTATCATAAAATTTTGGATATCCAGTTAATCTATACCAAAACTCTTTCCCAACTATAACAGGATAAGTTTTATCGATTTTCATGTAGTGCTCACTTAAATCTGAATCATCACCATATAACACACCTACTATAAAATCAGTATTGCTTATTCCTCTCATAGCATAATTTGTTTTTGCCAAACGAATAGTCTCTGCAAATTTGTCCATTAGTGGTTTTACATCACCAGAGTTTAATGTCATCGGGCCAGATTTAAGTTGGCAAAATTTTTTCCTCTGGTCGACCTTATCAATAAATTCAATATCGAGTTTTTTTGTATAAGCACCTGTGGCCATCTCCAGTTCTACAAACATTTTTTGGATTTGAGTTCCAAAAGAAGTATTAATTGAAGTTCCTAAAACTCGTGGGTAGAAAAGTGCCTTTGCAACACCTTCAGAATTATAGTCGTTTTCTAGAACCTTGGACAAATATTTAACTAAAATTGGATTGATTTTGTAGGACTTCAATTTAGAATGCTTATTAATTGATGCCTCAATATGATTCGTAAATATATTTTTCTCAAAATAATTTACAATTTCATTTATAAGCTCAATTTCTTTCATAAGATTTTACTTTCTGTTTTTTACTATACTATAAGTTTATTTTTATTGGGTACAAATATATATCTGACACTTTAAATATTTGAGTTAAATTTACATATTATGACTTGCTGTTGCCGTTTCGTGTACATCTGCCATATCAATAATACCCTTTTCCTTTTACTGAATGCCGCACTCCACCTCGTGGATCATCCATATCTCCATCATACCGTGGAATCACATGGCAATGAAAATGGAAAATCGTTTGGCCGGCCGCTTGTCCACAGTTCATGCCAATATTATAACCGTCCGGGCTGTGATGCTTTTCAATCAGTGATTGTGCCTGTGTGATAATTGCCGGAAGTTCTGCTTTTTCCTCAGCAGTAAGGTCAAAAAAATCATGGCGAAGTTCTTTAGACACTATCAATAGATGCCCCTCACTCACAGGATATTTATCCTTCACGATGAAAAAATGCTTGCTGCTATGAAGCCAATCCGTTTTCGGTATGTCTAAAAAAACGGATTTCATACATCAGTTTTTAGCATGGTATTCTTCAAAGCGCTCTGCGTGATCCTGAAGAGCCCGTTCAGACGGGTAGAAACGGTTCTCTGCAGGTAGCAAAATCTCATTGTTTTTCAATTTCACGGTATCTTCCACCTTATTTCCATTTTTTTCAAGCCAGCTGGATAATTTAATTGAATAATCATCACGAATAGTCAGCATCATTTTATCAAACATCCAGTGATGGGATCTGCAAAGAGAGAGTCCGTTTCTGGGATCATCATTATTGCTTTTGCTCCAAGGAATTATATGTGCTCCTTCTACCAAGGTTTCTCCACCGGGAGTGACGAGTCGTTCTCTGCAAATCGCGCAGTGATAGTTGTACTGTTTCCGTACAGCCGTTGAAAAACCGATTTCCCGTACCTGGGCATATCGTGTAACTAATTTTCGTTCCTTCTTGTCTTTTTGAAATGGGACAAAAGGTTCAGCAGCCATATCAACCACTTCATTTGTGTACTCCATTGCCTGTTGATTAAACCCGCTGATTTCAAATATTTTATCGGCAGTCTTACTCGAAAAATAGTACTCTGCCAATAGTTTTCTGATCTTTTCACGTTCCGACGGGTTCTCCATTAAATCAAATAACCCGGGATCTATAACCGCATATGCTACTCTTTTTTTCAAACCTCCAAGCGAAGGAGAACTCTTATACTTCGTCTCTCCGGATTTATAGGTAAGCTCCCAAAAAGGTTCACTTTTCATATGAAAATACGGAAGGCCTATTGTTGTAGCTTTATCCTCCCCCATCACAGCACTCCAATAGGTAAAAAATGTATCAACTAAATTCTGAGAGAGTTCAATTCGATTGTCGGTAATCCAACCCTGTTCAATTCCATCAAGTATAGAGAGTAGCAGAAATGGCTTATGAGGTGCCTGTCCGCCAGTAGACTCATCCCATCCGTGCGATCGGTCTGCCCGTAAATTAAGAAGAGAGTTTATTTCTTGTGAATCGTTTTTCATGCGTTTGCAATATCGTAAATCAGAACCAATTTCCGAATCCCATCCCGAAAATCATCCGGTTTTTCTGCAGGTCAACTCCCTACCTTCTCCGTACCAACGATGATACGGTGTAAGGTGTACGGGATACGGTTTACTATAAACGAGTACGTATACCGAAATTCGTACATCGTAATCCGCCTCCCGTAATAACACCCGTCAGCTCACCTACGCCGGTGCTTTGGTGAGCAAGCCTGCAACTACAGCATGCAGACGGGGACGGCAGACGAGAGCGTACACCGTACATCGTAAACCGTACAACGAACCTTCCCTGTAGCTTGAATCATTTGGCATCTAGCCAAGATACACCCTACCTTCCTGCGAAATCAGTTTCTATTCAATAGTCATGATCAAAAACATCGTACATGTCTGACACAACGGTTCAATTTACGGATGATGAAAAGCGTCTGCTGCTCACGCGGGAACAGACGTCTGAGGAGATGGGAACGCTCACCCCCGATCTGCTGGAGCTGGCCCGCCGGAAAAAGCTCTATCACCTGGCGGTGCCGAAGGATCTCGGCGGAGCAGAACTTCCGGTTCTCTCCCTGATGGAGGTTTTCGAGGCCGCCTCCTCCATGAACGGAAGTTTTGGCTGGAACCTGACGCTGGGTGCGGGCGCCGGACTGTTTGGCGCCTATATGGATCCCGGTTTTGCAGAGGAGGTCTTTTCCAATCCCGAGGCGTTTATCACCGGCTCGGGCTATCCCGCCGGCAAGGCTCAGCCCACAGATGACGATCCTGAATCGTTTGTAGCAAGCGGACGGTGGAGATACGCCAGCGGCTCGCCCTACGCCACGCTTTTTACGGCCAGCTGTCTGCTCCCCGGCTCCACACCGGAAAGTCCCGAAATGATCGCCCTGGCGTTCTATCCCGATGAGGTGAACAAGCTCCACACATGGAACAGCTATGGGCTGACCGCCACGGCCAGTCACGATTTTGAGGCAAATAACGTCCGGGTGCCCCGCCGCAGATCATTTACCATGGAGCCTCAACCGAAATATGCCGGGCGTCCCCTCTACCGGTTTCCGTTCATGCAGTTTGCCCCGGCCACCCTGGCCTCCTCCCTACTCGGCATCACCCGGGCATTTATCAGCGAGGCTGATCCGGATGGGGAGCGCTCATCAGAAGAGGCGGTGATGGAACAGCGCGAACGCCTCCACCGTGCGGTTCAAACCGTTTGGGAGAAGTGCGAACGCGGGGAGGAGATTACAGAACAAGAGAAGCAGTCAGTAGAGAGCGCCTCGAAAGAGCTGGCTGAGGTCTGCCGGCAAACCGCCTTTGAGCTCTATCAGCACTCCGGTATGTGGG
>LFIK01000744.1_pt1 | contig 24841 bp, 19 predicted proteins | sample 643401 | NCBI WGS metagenome assembly LFIK01 (sample SAMN03777447, study PRJNA286221) | soda lake metagenome | biome: soda lake; feature: Kulunda steppe; material: water; isolation source: sample T5-Br brine of Lake Tanatar-5 | place: Russia: Kulunda steppe | collected 2010-07
CTAGGAGGCCGCGCCGGTCCCGCCGTGCCCGCGCGCCACGTAGACCGTGTTGGCCGAGTCGGCACCGAGGTAGAAGTTCGGGAACGTGACCTCGTGGGCCACGACGTCGTCGAACACCTCGCCGGCGACATCGAGGAAGTCGGTATCCGGTGGATCGTTCGACCACAGGGCGAACACGCCGTCGGGCTGCAGCATCGTCGCGAGCCGCCGGAGTCCCGCCACGGTGTAGAACGCCGCGTGACCCGGGTGCAGGACGTGCTGCGGGCTGTGGTCGATGTCGAGCAGGATCGCGTCGTAGCGCCCGTCGGTGTCGGAGCCGGCCGTGCGGAAGCCGCCTGCCTCGACCCCGGCGAAGAAGTCGCCGGTGACGAGTTCCACCCGCGGATCCGCCGCCAGCCCGACGGTGTCGGGCAGCAGATCGCGTTCGTGCCAGGACACGACCTCACCCAGGGCCTCGATCACCCGCACGGCCCTGACCCGGTCGTCCTCGAGCGCCGCCTGCGCCGTGTAACCCAACCCCAGCCCGCCGACCGCGACCCGCAGGTCGTCGCCGCTGCAGGCGGCCAACCCCAGCCGGGCGAGTTCGATCTCCGCGACGGTGAACAGGCTCGACATCAGGAACTCGTCGTCGAGCTTCACCTCGAAGACGTCGATCCGGCGGGACGGCTCGAAACGTCGCCGCAGGGTGATGGTCCCCATCGGCGTGTCCTCGTTGGCCAGTTCCTCGAACAGACGGCTGATCGTCCCATCCTCCGCACGGCGGCTGCCGACCCTACTCGCGCGCTCCGCGGTCCCGGCCGACACGGCCGCCGACACGGCCGCCGACACGGCTGCCGACCGGCCCCGCGAGGACCATCGGCCGGTCGGTGACTAGGGCCCAATGGCGCTCGGCACACCCGCAACGGCTCTACGGCGATCCGGTCGAGCACACCAAGGTGTCGTGCAACCCCAGCACCGGCGCCGTTCGACCCGAGCGGCCGACACCCTCGAGGTCGTCACCCACGGCAGCTGGGGAGGGAGCTGCATCCGTGGAGAACCTGGCCGTCCTGAGCCTGCTCGCCTTCCTGCCGATCCTCGTGATCGGCGTCCTGCTGGTCGGGCTGCGATGGTCCGCACGCAACGCGATGGCCGTCGGCTTCGTGGTCGTGGTCGTCGTGGCGATGGCGGTCTGGAACGTCGAACCCGTGGCCATCGCGGCCTCGGTGGTGGAGGGCCTCGGCATCTCCCTGGACATCCTCTACATCGTGTTCGGGGCCCTGCTGCTGCTCGCCACGATGACGGCGTCCGGCGCGATGTCCTCGATCCGGTCCGCGTTCACCCGGGTCAGCCCGGACCGGCGCGTGCAGGCGATCATCATCGCGTGGCTGTTCGGCTCCTTCATCGAGGGTGCCTCCGGCTTCGGGACCCCGGCTGCCGTGGCCGCGCCGTTGCTGCTGGCACTCGGCTTCCCCGCCATGGCCGCGGTCATGTGCGGGCTGATCATCCAGTCGACACCCGTGACCTTCGGTGCGCTCGGCACCCCGATCATCATCGGGGTCAACGGCGGACTCGCCGGGACCGCCGCGGAGGCCAGCCTCGAAGCCGGCGGCGGCAGCCTGTCGACCTACCTCGGCGATGTCGCTCTGGGCGCCGCCACCGTGCACGGGATCGTCGGCATCCTGATCCCACTGTTCATGGTCGCCCTGCTGACCCGGTTCTTCGGCGAGGACAAGCGGTTCAGCGACGGGCTGGCCATCTGGCCGTTCGCGGTCTTCGCCGCACTCGCGATGATCGTCCCCTACTGGCTGACCGCCCGTTTCCTCGGCCCGGAGTTCCCCTCGCTGTTCGGTGGCCTCATCGGTCTGGGGATCGTCATCACCGCGACCCGCGCCGGGTTCCTGCAGCCGAAGGAGCCGTGGACCTTCGGCGACAGGGGCACGTGGCTGGACACCTGGATGGGTGATCTGCAGCCCGACGACGCCGCGCCCCGCCAGGTCATCGGCACCGCGCGCGCCTGGTCGCCCTACGTCCTGCTCGCCGGCATCCTGGTCATCACCCGTATCCCGGAGTTGGGCATCCAGTCCGCACTCCAGGGCGTGAACCCCACGTGGGCCGACATCTTCGGGGTCGACGGCGTGAACGCCGGCTTCCAGTTCCTGTACCTCCCGGGCGCGGTGTTCCTGGTCGCGGTCGTCGCGAGCTACGGGATCCACCGGATGACGGCCAGTGAGATCAGGGGGTCCTGGGCGACCGCCTCGAGGCAGATCGTCAAGGCCGCCCCCGCGATCCTGATCGCCGTCCCGCTGGTGCGGATCTTCATCAACTCGGGTGCCGCCTTCAACACGAGCGATCTGGCATCGATGCCCCTGACCCTCGCGGAGGGTGCGGCCGCAGCAACCGGCTCGGCGTGGCCGCTGGTCGCACCCTTCGTCGGCGGTCTGGGCGCGTTCGCCGCCGGATCGAACACGATCAGCAACCTGATGTTCGCGCAGTTCCAGTTCGCCACGGCCGAGGGCATCGGTGTCGCGACCGCGCCGATCGTGGCTGCGCAGGCCGTGGGTGGTGCGGCCGGGAACATGCTGACCGTGCACAACGTCGTGGCCGCGGCTGCGACGGTCGGCCTCGTCGGTCGTGAGGGCGACCTGATGCGCAAGGTCGCCATCCCCTGCCTGTACTACCTGATCATGGCCGGGATCGTGAGCTACCTGTTCGTCTGGGGATTCGGCCTCAATGCTGGCACCATCGGGCTGGGTCTCGCCGTCGGCGTCGCGCTCGTGGTCGTCGTCACCGCGATCCGCGAGCGCCGGGAGGCGGTCGCCACGCCGAGGAGTGACCCGTGAGCAGCCGTCCACCGCATCGCACCGGGCACCTCGCGGAGTGACGGCCCGACACGACCACCACGAACGGAAGCTGGGCATGCCGCTGTTCCGCAGGACCGCAGCTCGACGTCGACGGCCGGCGGTGGCCGGCTCACGCCCCTGGCTGGACGACGCCAACGACCTGACCCCGCGCGAGCGGGGGTTGCTGACGACCGTGCACGGCATCGTCGGTGACGAGGGTCTTCGCGCCGGTCACCTCGGACGTGCCACCTACCGACGGGACGCGTCCTTCCTGAACGCCGACCCCGTGGGCGTGGCGCTGCCTCGCACCGTCGCACAGACGGCCGGGGTGCTGCGCGCCTGTCGAGATCACGGGGTGCCGTTCACGCCCCGCGCGGCCGGGACCGGGCTGGCCGGTGGCGCGACCCCGACCGGCGAGGACGGGGTCCGACCGCTGGTGGTCAGCGTCGCGCGGATGGACCAGCTCCGCGAGCTGGACGTGGCCAACCGGCGGGCCTGGGTGGAACCGGGACTCGTCAACGCCCGGCTGGGGCGCGCCGCCGCGGCCCTCGGGCTGCGGTTCGCACCGGATCCCGCGAGTCAGATCGCCGCCACCCTCGGCGGCAACGTCGCGACCAACGCCGGCGGCATCCACGTCCTGACCTACGGCGTGATGAGCCAGCACGTGCTGGCGGTGGAACTGATGGACGCCGACGGCGAGGTCCACTTGCTGGACGGCCGCTCACCGGAACTGGCCGGGCTCGACATCCGGGGCGTGAGCGTCGGCGGCGAGGGCACGCTCGGCATCGTGACGGGTGCGTGCCTGCGGCTGCTGCCCGCTCCCCCGGCGGTCGGCACGATGCTGGCGGGGTTCGCCTCGCTGCGTGACGCCGCGGCGATGGTGGGCGACCTGGTGACCAGCGATCGCCTACCCGACGCGGTGGAGCTGATGGACGCCCGCGCGGTCCACCTCGTCGAGGGCTACGCCAACGCCGGCTACCCGGTCGACGCGGCCGCGGTCCTGCTCGTGGAGTTCGAGGGACTGCCCCACGGCGTCACCGCCGGCGTCGACACCGCCGAGCGTCTGGCCCGGGCCAACGGTGCGACCAGCGTGACCCGTGCCGCGGATGCGGACCAGCGCGCCCGGATCTGGAAGGGCCGCAAGGCGGTGGCCGGCGCGATCGCCAAACAGGCACCGGACTTCTTCCTCCAGGACGTGGTCGTGCCCCGGTCGCGGCTCGGGGACATGCTCGACGAGGTCGTCGCGATCAGCGAGCGCGAGGATCTGATCATCCTCAACGTCGTCCATGCCGGCGACGGCAACCTGCATCCGTTCATCCTCTTCGACCGGCGGGAAGACGGTGTCCTCGACCGGGTCTTCCGCGCCGGGCACGACATCGTCACGACCGCGCTGCGCCTCGACGGCACCGTGACCGGTGAGCACGGCGTCGGGATCGAGAAGCGCGACTTCCTGGCGCAGGTCTTCACCGCCGAGGACCTGGCGGTGCAACAGGCCGTGCGGACCGCCGTCGAGCCGAGCGGACTGGCCAACCCGGACAAGGTCCTGCCCGCGACGGTGGGCTGCCAGGAGGCGCGCATGGTCCCCGAAGGAGCATGGGTATGACCGGCGCGATCACCGAGGTCACGACCACGGACCAGGTCCGCGACGCGATTCTCGATGCCCGCTCGGACGGCAGGGCGCTGGAGATCCGCGGCGGAGGCAGTGTGCTCGACCGGCTCCCGGGTGCCGACGCCACCGTGCTGTCGGTCACCGGGCTGACCGGCGTGGTGGCCCACGCCGCGGAGGACCTGACCATCACCGTCCGCGCGGGCACCGGGGTCAACGAACTGCACGACGTGCTCGCGGCCGCCGGCCAGGAGTGCCCGATCGAACCGACCGACGGGGCCGGTTCGACGGTCGGTGGCCGGATCGCCACCGGGCTGGCCGGTCCCCGGCAGCTCGGGGCCGGCCGGGTCCGCGACTGGCTGCTGCGGGTCCGGTTCGTCACCGGCGCGGGGCAGGTGGCCGCGGCCGGCGGCGTCACCGTCAAGGACGTCACGGGCTACGACCTGTGTCGCCTCATGACCGGTTCGTGGGGGACCCTGGCGGTCATCACCGAGGTGACGCTCAAGCTCCGCCCCCTGGCCCGTCACCGGGCCTGGTACGCCACCGCCGAGCCGCGCCACGACCTCGACGGCGTGCTGTTCCGGCCCGTGAGCCTGCTCACGACCGCCGACCGCACGCACGTCCTGCTGGAGGGACACCCCGACGACGCGGCGGAACAGGCTGACCTGGCCGGGCTCGAGCCGAGCGAGCCTCCGAGCCTGCCCGTCACGGCCCGGGCGGCTCTGGACCCCGCGCGGGTCCCCGAATTCCTGACGGCGATCGACGGTGCCGGCCTGCGATGGGTGGTGCAGGACGGGGTCGGTGTCTGCCACCTCGACGGAGCTGCCGAGGGAATGGTGACCGCCCGGCGGGCGGCCGAACGGCTCGGTGGGTCGATGCTGCTCCTCGATCCGGCGCTCGACCTGCCGGCCTTCGGTGGACGCGCGACCGACCCGCTCGCGACACGGGTCGTGCGCACACTCGACCCGGACGGCGTGCTGGCACCCTGGCGATGGGACCGATGATGCACCTGGACCGCACGATGACGGATCGGTGGACACCATGACCAGCCAGCCCGCGAGCGACCCGACGCCGCCGGCCCGTGGACCGTTCACGGGATCGCCGACCGAGCCGTCGATCTTCGACGCCGATCAACTGGCACAGTGTGTGCAGTGCGGGTTCTGCCTGTCCTCGTGCCCGACCTACGAGGTCACCCACCTCGAGGAGCACGGCCCGCGCGGCCGGATCCTCGGGATGCGCCTGGCGGAGTCCGGCGAGCTGTCGCTGAGCGATCCCGACCTGGCCGAGTCGCTGGAGACCTGCGTGCAGTGCCGGGCGTGCGAGCTGGTCTGCCCGTCGCTGGTGGAGTTCGGGTCGCTGATCGAGACGGCCCGGACCGAACTGGCCGATCGGCGGCCCCCGCGGGGACTGCGCGGGCTGGCACACCGGGTCGGATTCCTCGCGTTGGCACGCCGTCCGTTGCTCCGGCTGGGTGTCGCCGGTCTCGCCGTGCTGCAGGCGCTGCGACTCGACCGCCTGCTGCCCGACCGGCTCCGGCCGGCCCGCCGTGTCCGGCTCGGCGATCTGCGCCGCGACTACACGACACCGACGACCGCGGGTCCCCGCGGCGACGCCTTCGTCTTCCGCGGCTGCATCATGGATCAGATGTTCCGCGACGTGCACCAGGCCGTCGCCGACGTGCTGGGTGCCGTCGGGTTCGCGCCACGCTTCGAACCCGCACCACCCTGCTGCGGGGCCCTGCACGTCCACGCGGGCCGCGAGGACGAGGCCCGTGCCCTGGCCGAGCGGACGATCACCGCCTACACGGGGACCGACGGACCCATCGTGGTCGACTCGGCCGGCTGCGGGGCCGCGATGAAGGAGTACGGGCACCTGCTGGACACGCCGGAGGCGCACGCGTTCAGCGCCCGGGTCAAGGACCTCAGCGAGGTCATCACCCCGGCCGACGTCAGCGCGCACGCGACGCCGGTGTCCCTGACGCTGGCCTACCAGGCCCCCTGTCATCTCCGGAACGTGCAACGGGCCGGTGACGCGCCGCTGGCGCTGCTGCGCGCGATCCCGGGGCTCACGCTCGTCGAACCCGACGACGAGCACCTGTGCTGCGGCTCCGGCGGCATCTACTCCATCGAGCAGCCGGACTTCGGCGACGCCCTGCTCGCGAAGAAGGACGCGTCCCTGCACCGCACCGGCGCGCGGGGTGTGGTCTCCGGCAACCCCGGTTGTGCGATGCAGATCGCGCGAGCCGGGTGGGAGATCCACCATCCGGCCCAGTTGCTCGCACGGGCACTGGCCGCGCCGCCGGCGGTGGGGCGCCGCTGATCGGCTCGTGTCGGCGACGCCGCCTCAGCGACCATCGGCGTCCGCGATGACGTCGACGACGGCCCGTGCCGTGCGGGCCGGGCCGAACGCCCGGGCCTGCTCCGCGAGGACCGCCGCCGCACGTCGGGCGTCGGCATCCGCGAGGTGGCGCACCACGGCCCAGCGCAGACGTCGGGGGGTCAACCCCCGCACCGGCAGGGTCCGCCCGGCCCCCTGTTCCCGGAGCCGCGCCGCCGTCTCCGGCTGATCGCCCTGGAACGGCACGGTGACGATCGGCACCCCCGCACGCGCGGCCTTGCCGACGAAGCCGGCACCGCCGGGCCCGACCGCCAGGGCCGCCGCGGCCAGCAGCGGGCCGTGCGGTCCCCGACCGACGACCACGCCGGGTGCCCGAGACGGCTCGAGCCAGCCCGAGGTGACCGCGAGGCGCAGATCCAGACCCCGCAGCCCCGCGAGCGCGACGGCTCCGATCGACCGGTCCACGCCGCTGGCGGTGGAGTCGGTGACCACCACCAGCGGTGCGGCGCCATCGGGTGCCACGAGCGGCGCACCGGCCGGATCGACCGCCAGCGGACCGACCAGGACCGCGTCGTCGGGCCAGCGTGCCCGCGAGCGCTCCAGGGCCGGCAGGGTCCCGATGAGCCGCCGCGCGGGAGGACGGACGCCGGGCAGACCGATCGAGCGGGCCGCCGCGAGCGCGTGACGACGGCCGAGTGCCACGGACCGTCGTTGTGCGGCGATGATCCAGCGGTCTTCCCACCGCCGCAGTCGGTTGCTCGCGGGTGGGCGTCCGAGCCCGACCGGCGGCAGGTCGTCGGCGACGTCGTCGAGGTGGTGCGGGATCAGCTCGACCCAGGGGATGTCGAGCAGTTGGGCGGCGAACGCACCGCACCGGGTCAGGGTGTCGACCACGACGAGGTCCGGGTCCCAGGGATCCAGCGTCGCCGCCAGTGCCGGCGCCATCTCGGCCGCTCGTCGCCAGATGCGACGGCCGATGTCCCCGTCGTCCTCGACCGCAGCCAGCAGCGGGAGCGACTCGAGCTGCAGACCATGCTGCTGCGCCGTTCGCCCGTGGGCGTCGCCGGTGAACAGCCGGACGTCGTGGCCGGCGGCCACGAGCGCCGCCCCGACGCCGATGGCGGGCAGGGCGTGCCCGGCGTCGGGTCCGGCCACCACCGCGATCCGTGCCATGTCCCCCCGGGTGCCGATGGCCCGGACCGTACTGCAGGACCGCTGCGGCTCGGATGGGACGGACGACAGCGGGTGCGACCGGCGTGGACCGCACCGACCCCGACGTCCCTCCGGATGAGGTCCTCAGAAGGCCAGACCCAGCGGTTGGTCGGGGCCGTCGAGCAGGGCATCGGTCCAGCCGGCGACCTGCGCCGCGACGCCCGGATCCGGAATGCGGACCAGGGCGTCGACCGCGTCCCCGGTGGGTGCCTGCGCCCACCGCGTGACGACGATGCGCTCGGCCGAGAGGGCGAGCGCCTCCGCCCAGCGGTGACGGGCGAGGTCGCCCGCGACCTGTGGACCGATGCGCAGGACCACGCGCACCCGCCCGCGGTCGACAGCCGCCTCGGTGACCAGACCGCGCAGCGCCCGACCGAGCAGCGCCGCCCGTGGCCCATGCAGCGTCACCGCGGCCGGCTCGACCTCGCCGATGGCGGCGAGCAAGCCGACCTCGGCGGCGAACGCGGGATCCTCGGCCAGCCGTCGACGAGCGGTGTGTCGGTGCTCGTGACGGCACCGTTCGTACGCCTCGGTCACCCGACGCTGCCGATCGTCGGCAGCCGCGCGCGCGTCGTCGGGGCCCGCGTCGCGGTCAGTACCGGGCCCCGGGCCGACGGCCGCGAGCGATCGTGCCGTCCCCGGCTCCGCGGACGGGGCACCGCCACCTCGACGTCGTCCCACGCGCACGTCGTCGATCCAGGCGCGGACCAGCAGGTCGTCGACCTCGAGCTTGGCGGCGATGGCCGTGGGTGTGAGGCCGGCCCGCCGCAGCGCCCGGGCGCGTGCCGGCCGGGTGTCCGACGGGTCGTCGGGGTCGCCGGCCCCGGGGTGCGCCGGCGGGACGACGCGCAGGTCGGGCAGTTCGTGGGGCGCGACGGCGCGACGGGCCTGTGTGGTCAGGGCGAAGTCGATGGGTGCATCGGCTTCGTCGTCGTAGGGCAACGCGACGACCGGTGTCTGCTCGAAGGGCAGTCTCGGTTGCCGTTCACCCGGGGCGGGGTCGGACGACCCGGTGTGGGTCGACGGCGTACGGACCCCCGTGGGGATCCCGGAAGTGGTCATCTCGTCCATGACCCCAAGCTACGAGGGGGGTGTGACAGCCCGGTGGGCCGCGGTCGGTGGATCGGTCCCGAGGGCCACGTTCAGGTGTCGAGGTAGCCGTGGAGGGCATCGGCGTTCGACGGGTGGCGCAGCTTGGCCAGCGCCTTCGCCTCGATCTGCCGGATGCGCTCCCGGGTGAGCCCGAGCTCGACACCGACCTGCTCGAGGGTGCAGGGCCGCTCGTCGTCCAACCCGAAGCGCCGTTCGATGACCATGCGCTCCCGCGAGCTCAGGTCGTCGAGCACGTGGGCGATGTCCTCGCGCAGGAGCATGCGCGCGGCGGCCTCGACGGGCATGGTCGCGTTCCCATCCTCGATCATCTCCCCCATCGATCCGTCCCCCTCCTCGCCGAGCGGGGCGTCGAGCGACATCGGATCCACCGCGAGCCGGCGGAACTCCTCGATACGGGCCACGGGCAGTTCCATGGCGGTGGCGATCTCGTCGACGGTCGGGTCCCGACCGAGCGTCTGGACCAGCGATCGCTCGACCCGTCGGATCTTGTTCATGGTCTCGACCAGGTGCACCGGGATCCGGATGGTGCGGGACTGGTCGGCGATCGACCGGCTGATCATCTGCCGGATCCACCAGGTCGCATAGGTCGAGAACTTGTAGCCGCGCCGGTAGTCGAACTTGTCCACCGCCCGCATCAGACCGAGGTTGCCCTCCTGGATCAGGTCGGGGAACTGCTGCCCGCGACCGAGGTGGCGCTTGGCGATGGAGACGACCAGCCGCAGGTTCGCCTCGATCAGGTGCTGCTTCGCCGCCAGCCCCAGCCGTTCGATCCGCCGGAGGCGGGCACGCTGCTGCGGGGTGAGTTCGTCGGGCGAATCGAGTACGGCGGCCGCGCGGGCCCCCGCGTCGATGCGTTTGGCCAGATCGACCTCGAGCTCCGCGCTGAGCAGTTCGACACGCCCGATCTCGTTGAGATACAGCCGGACCGCGTCCACGCTCGCCGGGGCGTCGGCGTGCTGCGCGGCGTGGGGCACACCGCCGGTGTCGCCGTCATCGACCACCGGGATCGAGGCACGCCGCAGCGCACGCGCCACCACCGTCACCGCCTCACGACCGATCCCCGTCGCCGCGACGGCCCGCGCCACGTCACGGGCCGTCACGAACCCCCGCTCGGCACCGGTGGTCAGCAGCAGGTGGACCGCCGGGTCGTTGAGCGTGTCGTCCCGGTCCTGCAGGTCGATGATGACGGCCGTCGGTCGCCCGGTGCCACCCACCGCGACCGGCCGGACCGCGACCGCAGGACGACCAGGGTCCTCGCCGGATCCCGTCGCCGTCCCCACGTCGCGTTCCTTCCGTCGACGTCCCCGGTGCACCGGGAGCACCACCCCGATCGCCGGCGGGCGGCCCCGGGCAGGTCCGACCGACTCTAGGCAGCTGCGCGGCCGTCGGCGGCGGGAACCTCCACGGTGCAGCACGCCGCGCGAGCGACGCACACGGGCATGCGTGATCCGCGGGCGGGCATCGAGCCGGTTGGCGGTCCACACGGGCGCGGGCCCACGGTGTCACGACCGTCAGTCGCCGGTCCCGGTCAGTGCGCGCCGGCGCTGCTGCAGGGCGATGAGCTGTCGTTGCACCTCCAGCAGCCGGTCCCGGTCCGTGGCGTGGTTGAGGCGGGCGAGCGTCTCGCGCAGCGCCCGTTCCTCCCGCTGGAGCCGGTCGGCGAGCAATGACCGCACCCGCCCCGTGACCACGGCGTGCTCCACGTCCGGTTCGCCGACGGCCTCGAGCTCCGGATCCTCCTCCAGGGCCAGCGCCCGCAGGATCCCACGCAACTCGTCGTCCGGAGCGGACTCCAGCACCAGCTCGAGCGGGACCCCGGCCCCACCGGCCGCCGTCAGCGCCGCCACGATCGAACGCGCCGTCGGATGGACGAAGTCGTCGTCGACGAGTTCGAACCACTCCTCGGGCAGCAGCTCGGGCCGTTGGATCGCGGCGCGCAGCACGCTGCGTTCCAGGCGTGCGCGCTGTCGGTCCACCCCGCCGCCACGGCCGTCCGCCCGCCCGGCGGGCCCCCGCGTCCCGTCACCGCCACCGCCGTCCGATCCCCGAGCGTCGGTGGTCGCCCGACCGGTCGCGACGCCCTCGTGGGCATCGAGCTCGACGCCCTGCCGGGCCGCGGTCCGGGCGACGAAGTCGTAGGACAACCCGATCGCGTCGGCCACCTCGCTGCGCGCCCACTCACGTCGCAGGTCGAGGTCGGGCTCCCGACCGAGCACCTCGACCGCGTCGCGCAGCGCCGCCGTGCGACCCGCCTCGGTGTCGAGGTCGGCCACCTCGAGGTGATGGCGGATCACGAACGACACGACCGGGGTGGCGCGGTCGACCGCCGAGCGCATCCCGTCGGCCCCGACCTCGCGGGCGAGATCCGCCGGGTCCTTGCCGTCGGGCAGCACCAGCACCCGCAGGTCGAGCGCCGCGCCGTCCCCGTCGGTCTGCAGCTCGGTGGCCGCCGCCCAGGCCCGCTCGGCCGCCTTGACCCCGGCGGCGTCGCCGTCGAAGGCCAGCACGACCTTCTGGGCGTACCGGGCGATCATCTTCAGGTGCTCGATGCCCACGGCCGTCCCACAGGTCGCGATCGCATTGGCGAACCCGGCCTGGTTGAGCGCCATCACGTCGGTGTAGCCCTCGCACACCAGCACCTGCTGGGCCCGCACGATCTCGCTGCGGGCCTGCGGGATCCCGTAGAGCACGCGCGTCTTCTTGTACAGCGGCGTCTCGGAGGAATTGAGGTACTTCGGCGGCTCGAAGTCGCCGTAGTCGAGCGCCGGCAGGACCCGACCCCCGAACCCGATGACGTCCCCACCCGGATCGTGGATCGGGAAGATCAGCCGACCCCGGAACCGGTCGCGCAGCCCGCCCCGGTCGTTGCGGACCGCGAGCCCCGTGGTGACGAGGTCCTGTTCGGGCAGCCCGTCGGCGACCAGCGCCCGCGACAGCGCCTCCCACTCGTTGGGCGCGTAACCGAGCCCGAAGGTCTCCGCCTCCGCGCGCCCGAACCCCCGCTCCTTGAGGTAGTCACGGGCGACCTCGCCGTCGGACGAGAACAGCTTGGCGGTGAAGAAGTCCTGGGCGGCCTGGGTGACCTCGACCAACCGGGAGCGTTCGCCCACGGCCCGGCGTTCGCGCGCCGTCATCTGCTCGTAGCGCAGCGTGGTGCCGGTCCGCCGCGCCAGCGCCTCGACGGCCTCGGGGAACTCGAGTCCCTCGATCTGCATCAGGAAGTCGTAGATGTCCCCCGACACCCCACAGCCGAAGCAGTTGAAGAAGTTTCCGTCCGGGGTGACGGTGAACGACGGGGTCTTCTCCGTGTGGAACGGACACAGGCCCTTGAACGACCGGCCGGCGCGCTTGAGCGTGGTGTAGTCGCCGACCACGGCGACGATGTCGGCCTCACGCCGCAGGGCGTCGATGTCGTCCTTGAGGATCCGCCCCGCCACGGTCAGGCGACCACGTTGGCGTCGTCCCAGTCCGGATCGAGGTCGCGCAGGAAGTCGGTGAGCCGTTCGACCTCGGGCTCCTCGCCGATCTCCTTCGCCGCGGCACGCAGGCGCACCAGGCCGGTCAAGAACGGGCGGTTGGTCGGCTTCGACCAGCGGACACGACCCGTCCCACCCCAGCCGTTGCCGCGCAGGGCATCGAGTCCGCGGTGGTAGCCGACCCGTGCATAGGCGTAGCGCTCGATGGGGCTCTCGCCGAGCGCGGCGAGCTGCACCCAGCCGTCCACCACGTGCGGGTGGTCGCCGACGACCGCGCTGATGGCGGCCTTGCGGGCCTCGGCGTCCGTGGCCAGCGCATGGCTCAACGCCTCGCGCGCCGCATCCGGTGCCGGGGGCAGGACGGTCTCGTGTCGATCGGCCATCGGGAGTTCGGCCATGGTGTTCCACCTCGTTGCAGTCGCTGATGACGCCGGGACGGTGCCGGTCGAACGCCCCGGCGGCGGTCCGTGGGCGGCACCGACCGAAGGTAGCGCGCGGCGCCTGGGTAGCCTCCGGCCGTCCACGGGGTGCCGCGAGCGCAGCCGAACCGACGCACCCGAACCCGACGCACCCGAACCCGACGCACCCGAGCACGGAAGGCGCGCCCGCGTGGCCGAACCGATCCGCTACGACGTCGATCTCACCGACCGGCTCCAGCACCTGGTGCGGGTCACGCTGCACGTCCCGGCCGACCTCGCACCGGATGGCCGCGTCGTGCTGAGCGTCTGGACCCCCGGCAGCTACGTCGTCCGTGACTACGTCCACCACGTGCAGTGGATCCGGGCCGTCGACGGTGATGGCACCGAGGTGACACTCCGCCCCGACGGCGGGACCGCGTGGGCGCTCCCGGCGGCCGTCGAGGGGCCGGTCGCCGTCACGCTCGAGCTCTACGCCAACGACCTCACGGTGCGCACCAACCACGTCGACGACCACCACGCGCTGCTCATCCCGGCGGCCACCTTCCCGTTCGTCCCCGGCGGCGAGGACCGGGAGCACGTCGTGCGCCTGCCCCCCGTCCCCGCCGAGCACACGGTCTCCGCCCTGCTGCCCGTGGGGCCCGAGCCCCACACCTACGTGGCGCGGGACCGCGACCACCTGATCGACAGCGCGTTCGAGGTCGGGGACCTGCCGACCGTGGACTTCACGGTCGCCGGGGTCCCCCACCGGTTCGTGTGGGCGGGCCACGGCGGCGCACCGGACCTCGAGCGCATCGCCGCGGACACCGCGGCCATCGGCGAGCAGGCGCTCGAACTGTTCGGCGGGGCGCTGCCGACCGACGCGTACACCATCCTGTGCGTCGGGACCGACGAGGGCGGTGGCGGGCTCGAGCACCGTGACGGCACCGTGCTGCAGATGCCGGTGCGCACCTTCCAGGACGACGACCTCTACCGTCGGTTCCAGTCACTCGTCGCCCACGAGTACCTGCACCTGTGGAACGTCAAGCGCCTGGTCCCCGCCGCGCTCGTCCGGCCGGTCTACGAGGCTCCGACCCACTCGGAGTCGCTGTGGGTCGCCGAGGGCTGGACCGCCTACTACGACGAGCTGCTGCCGACCCGGGCCGGGTTGTGGACCACCAGGCACCTGCTCGACACCCTGGCCAGCACCCACCAGCGGGTGCTCGACGATCCGGGTCACCGGTTCCAGAGCCTCCGGCAGGCGGGCCACGAGGCCTGGACCAAGCACTACGTGCGCGACGAGAACTCGCCCAACGCGATGACCGACTACTACGGCCACGGGTCGCTCGTCGCCTTCGAACTGGATCTGCGGCTGCGGGCGCTCGACCCGGACGGCGACGGACTCGACGACGTCTTCCGGCTGCTGTGGGCGCGCCACGCCGGTCGCGACGCGGGCTACACCGAACCCGACGTGCTCGATGCGATCGCCACGGTCGGCGACGAGGAGCTCGCCGAGTTGATCGACGCGCGGGTCGGTACGCCGGGCCCACCACGGCTCGACGACGAGGTGGTCGCGGCTCTGGGTCTGCGCTGGGAGGACGCCGAGGGTCCGGCCGTCCCCCACCTCGGTGTCCGGGCCACCGACGGCGCGACCGGCGTCACGCTCACCCACGTCCTGCGCGACGGGCCCGCGTGGCGGGCGGGGCTGACCGGCGACGACCGGCTCGTGGCCATCGACGGCCGCACGGTCGGTCGCGGCCAGCTCGACGTGACCCTGCGCGCCCACGCCCCCGGTGCCACCGTCGAGGTCGCGGTGACCCGCGGGTCGCGGCTGCTGCACCGCGCGGTCACCCTCGGGCAGCCCCGGCCCGCCCGATCGCTGCGGGTCGACGACGACGCGGCAGCGTCGGCCACCGCCGCCTTCCGTCGCTGGACGCAGACACCCGCGCAGGATGTGCGCTGAGCGTCCGCGGCCCGGACCTGCGGCCCGTCGGCGTCCGAACACCACCGACGCCGGTGCCATAGCCTCCGGCCAACCCGTTCGTCGCCCCGCTGACCCGCACCGGTCTCGGCGCATCGGCCCCAAGGGACGCTCATGCTCGGCAATCACGGCAACGCCACGCTGACCTACGCCGACACCGCGATGCTGTCGGTCGTTGCCGTCGACGCCCCCGAGGTCGTGCACTCGTCGACGTTCGACGCGGCGTTGCAGGGCACCTACGACCGGTTGGGTGTCCGCGCCGGGCTGCTGGAGGATCTCGCGGGCATCGAGGAACGTCGCTGGTGGGAACCGGGGACCACGTTCGCGAGCGTCGCGGCGCGCGCCGGGGAGCAGGCCATCGAGGCCGCCGGGATCGACCGGTCGCGGATCGGCCTGCTGGTCGACACCTCGGTATGCCGCGACCGACTGGAGCCCTCCGCCGCCGTCGAGGTCCACGACCTGCTGGGCCTCGCCCCCGGGTGCCTGAACTTCGACCTCGCCAACGCCTGCCTCGGCTTCGTCAACGCCATGACCCTGGCGGCCAAGCTGATCGATGCGGGCCAGATCGAGTACGCGTTGATCGTCGACGGCGAGGGCAGCCGCCACACCCAGGAGGTCACCCTGGAGCGGCTCGCCGGTGACGACGTCACCGTCAAGCAGCTGTTCGGCGAGTTCGCGTCGCTGACGCTCGGTTCAGGCGCCGCCGCCGCGGTGCTCGGCCGGGCGAGCGACCACGAGGGCGCGCCGGTGCTGGTCGGCAGCGAGGCGCGCACCGGTAGCTCCCACCACCACCTGTGCTACGGCGACCTGGAACGGATGTGGACCGACACCGCCGGCCTGCTCGAGGCCGGTCTGGACGTCGCGGAGCTGACCTGGACCGCCGCGGAACGCAACGGCTGGGACTGGCGCGCCCTCGATCACTACATCATGCACCAGGTCTCCAAGGTCCACACGAGCGCGATGCAGAAGCGCCTGGGCATCGACCCCGAGCGGGCCCCGTTGACGTTCCCGACCTACGGCAACATCGGCCCGGCCGCCATTCCGATCACGCTTGCCAAGCACGTCGACCAGATCAGGCCCGGCGAACGGATCATCCTCACCGGCATCGGCTCGGGCGTGAACACCACCGCCACCGAGCTGCGGTGGTGACCGACCCGGCTGACCACGGTCCGGCACGCCCGCGCCGACTGCACACCCTCGCGCCGAAGGCACCTGCGGCGCGGCCACCGGCGGACCTGCCCGGACTCGATCCGGCCTGGTCGCGGCTGGTGACCACGCCCGACGCGGACGGCCACGAACGCACCTGGCACGTCCTCGACCACGGCGAGCCGGTGCACGGCACGCTGGTGTGCGTCCACGGCAACCCCACGTGGTCGTATCTGTGGCGTGACCTGGTCGCCGGCGTGCCCGCCGGTTGGCGCATCATCGCGGTCGACCAGCTCGAGATGGGCTTCTCGGAGCGAACCGGGGTCCACCGGGGCCTGGAGCGGCGGATCGACGACCTCGGCCGGCTGACCGCGGCGCTCGGCGTCGACGGGCCGGTCGTGTCCGTCGGCCACGACTGGGGCGGGCCGGTGTCGCTCGGCTGGGCGCTCGCCCATCGTGACCAGCTGCGCGGCGTGGCGCTGACCAACACGGCCGTGCACCAGCCCGACGACCAGGCCATCCCCGGCCTGATCCGGGCAGCACGGGGCCGCGGCGTGCTCGAACAGGTCTGCACCACCACCCCGACCTTCATCGACGGTGCCCTGGCACTCGCCCGACCACGTCTGCCCGCGGACGTGCGGGCCGCCTACAAGGCCCCCTACCCCAACGCTGCGTCGCGCCATGGCATCGCCGGGTTCGTGCGTGACATCCCGATCGAGGACGGCCACCCGGCCGCGGCACCACTCGACCGTCTCGCGGGCGATCTGGACGCACTGGCCGACGTGCCGACCCTGCTGGTGTGGGGCCCCTCGGACCCGGTCTTCGCCGACCGCTACCTCCATGACCTCGAACGACGACTGCCCCACGCGGACGTGGAACGGGTGATCGGCTCGAGCCACCTCGTCGTCGAGGACGTCGACCTCGCCGGCATCCTCGGCGACTGGCTGGCCGTCCGCGTCGGGCCCGATCGTCTCGACCGGACCGCGATCGCCTCGACCGGCGGGGGACGACGTGCCGTGCCGGCTGATGACCATGACGGCGTCGCGGACGGCACCCGCCGTCCGCTGTGGTCCGCCCTGACCGACGCGTCCCGGGCCGATCGGCTCGCCGTGCTCGAACCCGCCGACGGGGACGACGCCGTGCGTCGCACCTTCGGCGAACTGCACGACGACGTGGAGGCCCTCGCGCACGGCCTGCAGGGCGCCGGCGTGACCGCGGGTGCGCGTGTGGCGTTGCTCATCCCCCCCGGGGTCGAACTCGCCACGGTGCTCTACGCCTGCTGGCGACTCGGGGCGACCCCCGTGCTCGCCGACGCCGGACTCGGTGCCCGCGGCATCACCAGTGCGCTGCAGGCGGCGGCACCCGACCACCTCGTCGGCATTCCCCGGGCGCTGGCCGCGGCCCGGGCCCTGCGCTGGCCCGGTCGCCGGATCGCCACCGCCGACACCCCGGCGACGGTCCGACGGGCCACCTCGACGTCGCTCGGGATCGATGAACTGCTGGCCGCCGGTCGCGAGGCCCGCGCCGGTGGCGCCGACCCGCTGCCCGTGCCCCACCCGGACGCCGACGCGGCGATCGCCTTCACGTCCGGCGCGACGGGACCGTCGAAGGGGGTCGTCTACACCCACCGGCGACTCGAGGCCCAGCGCGAGGCCCTGCGGCGCACGTACCGGATCACCGACGACGACCGGCTCGTCGCGGCGTTCGCGCCGTTCGCGCTGTACGGGCCGGCGCTGGGTATCACCTCCATCGTCCCGGACATGGACGTGACGGCCCCGGGAACGCTGACCGCGCGGGCCCTGGCGCAGGCGGTCGACGACGTCGACGCCACGATGGTGTTCGCCTCCCCCGCGGCGCTGCGCAACGTGGTCGCGACCGGCGACGACGTCGACGACGGGCACCGTCCGGCACTCAAGGGCGTGCGGTTGCTGCTGTCGGCCGGTGCGCCGGTGCCAGCCGAACTGCTCGCCGCCGCCGGCGGGCTGTTCCCGGAGGCGGAACCGCACACGCCCTACGGCATGACCGAGGCGCTGCCGGTCGCCGACATCGCCCTGGACGACATCGTCGCCGCCGGCGTGGGCGACGGCGTCTGCGTCGGCCGACCGATCGACGGCGTCGAGGTCGTCGTCACCCCCCTCGACGAGCGGGGGCGGGCCACCGGGGCGCACACGACCACCCCCGGGGTCACCGGTGAGCTGCTCGTCCGGGCCGCGCACGTCCGGGACCGCTACGACCGTCGCTGGGTCGCCCAGCTGGCCTCGGGCCGGGACGTCTCCTGGCACCGCACCGGCGATGTCGGCCACCTCGACACCGACGGCCGACTGTGGGTCGAGGGCCGACTCGCCCACGTCATCACCACCGCCGAGGGCGTGCGCACCCCCGTGGGCATCGAACGGGCCGTGGAGACCGGGGTCGACCACCTGCACTCGGCCGCCGCGGTCGGCGTCGGCCCCGCCGGCAACCAGCAGCTGGTGGTCGTCCTGCAGACCGACCCGCCGGCCCCGCGGGCCCAGCTCGCCCCAACCACCCTGCTCGACGCGGTCCGCCGCGTGGTCGACTCGCCGGTCGCCGCGGTGCTGGTGGCCCGAACGTTGCCGGTCGACATCCGCCACCAGTCGAAGATCGACCGGGCACGCCTGTCGGCCTGGGCCGGTGAGATCCTCGCGGGCGGCAGGATCGGTGAGCCGTGAGGGTCCTGGTCACCGGGGCGAGCGGGAGCTACGGGCGCGCGGTCGCGACCGGGCTCGTGGCGCGGGGTGACGAGGTCGTCACCTTCCAGCGTCGACCCGCCGCGATCGACGGCGTCAGCGAACGACTCGGTGACCTGGCCGATGCGACGGCCGTCGCCCGCGCCGTCGACGGGTGCGAGGGTGTCATCCACCTCGCCGCACGCGTGGGCATCGTCGGCTCCTGGACGGACTTCCACGCCCCGAACGTGACCGGGACCGATCTGCTGCTGGCCGCCGCCCGGGCGGCCGGGGTCAGCCGCTTCGTGCAGGTGTCGTCACCGTCGGTCGCCCATGCCGGTGAGGCGTTGATCGGTGTCGGGGCCACACCGGCCGACCCCGATGGCACCCGGGGTCACTACGCGCGGAGCAAGGCGCTCGCCGAACGTCACGCGCTGGCCGCCGACGCGCCGGGGTTCGCGGTCATCGCCATCCGGCCGCATCTGGTGTGGGGCCCCGGTGACCAGCAGCTGATCGGGCGGATCGTCGCCCGCGCCCGCGCCGGCCGTCTGGCACTGATCGACGATGGAGCCGCACTGATCGACACCACCTACCTCGACAACGCCGCGGACGCGACCATCGCCGCTCTCGACCGCGCCGAGCACGGTCACGGCCGGGCGTTCGTGATCTCCAACGGCGAACCCCGAACCGTGGCGGAGATCGTCACGCGCGTCTGCCGCGCCGCCGGCGTCGCCGCGCCGCACCGTCAGGTGCCGTTCCGCCTCGCCCATGCGGGTGGGCGGATCGCCGAATCCCTGTGGGACCGGTTCGCCCCCGAGGCCGAGCCACCGATGACGGGCTTCCTGGCCGAGCAGCTCGCGACCGCCCACTGGTTCGACCAACGCGACACCCGTGACGTGCTCGCGTGGACGCCGGCCATCGACCTCGACGAAGGGTTCGCGCGGCTCGCGGCGTCCTACGCCGGGGCCGTCTGACCGGCGCGCTTCTCGTGGATGGCCGCGTCGTGCCGTTCGCCGCCGACCGTGGTCCGGAAGACCGGCCCCGCGCCCGCGAGCTCGATGTCGTCGGCGGCCGCGGGGACGAACACCGCCTGCCCGGTCTGCAGCGACAGATGCCGGCCTGCGGCGACGACATCGGCGGGCCCCAACGCCAGCAGGATCTGGGGGCCGTCGCCGGCCAGCCGCACCGGGGCGGTGAGCTGCGCGTACCGCTCCAGCGCGAAGTGGCCCGTGGGCGTGGGATAGGCCACACCACCGTCCACCGGGGTGGGCTCCACGTGCAGCTGGCGGGCTGGTTCGGCGTCGAGGACGGCGAGCAGTTCGTCCACGTCGACGTGCTTCGCGGTCAGCCCACCGCGCAGCACGTTGTCGGAGGCGGCCATGCACTCGACCGCCGTGCCGCGCAGGTAGGCGTGCGGGCATCCGGCCGGCAGGGACACCGCCTGCCCGGGTGCGAGGCTGACGTGCCGCAGCAGCAGCGCCACGACGACACCCGGGTCGTCGTGGTGCAGCGTGCGCAACCGCGGGAGCCACGCGAACGCACGGGCGGCCGGGTGGTCGCCACGTGCCACCTCGGCGGCCCGATCGGCGAGCGCCGCCACGAGCGTCGACCGGTCCGCGACCGGCCAGCGCAGCAGCGTGCCGACCACGGCCGACAGCGCCCCGTCCCCGTCGTCGACGAGTCGCCGACGGATCCCGTCGAACACCCCGAGGCCGAGCGCATCGAGCAGTTCGACGATCTCGGCGGCGTCCCGGAACCCGGCCAGGACCTCGAGCTCCGTGAGCGCCACCAGCAGTTCCGGCTTGGGCAGCGCGTCGCGGTAGTTGCGCGTCGGGGCATCGATCGGCACCCCGGCGGCCTGCTCGCGCGCGAAGCCCTCGCGGGCCTGGACGGCACTCGGATGCACCTGGAGCGACAGCGGCTGCTCGATCGCCAGGATCTTGAGCAGGAACGGCAGTCGGCGACCGAAGCGCACGATGCCCGCCGCCCCCAGCATGGCGGTGGGTGCCCGGGCGATCGCCGCGTCCAGCGCCTCCGGCGAGGACCCATCGAGCAGTCGGGACGGTCCCCGCGGATGGGCACCGAACCACAGTTCGGCCTCGGGGCTGTCACTGGGGACCGGACGCCCCCGCAGCGTCGCCAGTGTCTCCCGCGAGCCCCACGCATAGTGCTGGACGGTGCCGTCGAGCCGGGCGACGTGGGGACGGCTCACAGCTGGTCACGGACCTCGTCGAGCCGGCGCCGGACCGCATCGAGCCGGTCGAGGCTCACCCGGTGCTGCGTGTCGTCGGGGGTCGTGGCCGCCAACCGGTCGGTCAACACCTCGACCTCGAGGGTCAGCAGTTCGACCTCCGTACGCGTGGCCCGGACGTCGTCGAGATCCCCGAACGGCCGCGCGGCGATCGCCTCGTGCAGCACCTTCAGCACCCGCTCGTCGCGGTGGAGCAGCTCGGCGGGCACGCCGGCCCGGTCGAGCAGGACATCGAGTTCCGGCAGCGCCCGGTCGTAGGGCAGCGCCAGGAGCACGTCCTCGAGCCGGGTGACCGCCAGGTCGAACTCGAAGCCGGGCTCAGCGCGCGGTTCAGAACCCCGCGCGGGGGGTCGATCCGGATCGGGGTGGGCCGGTGGCGGGCCGGCCCGTGACGGGTCGCCGCCATCGCGCGATGCGCTCACGGTGACTCCTCCAACGTGCGAACCCCGAGCCTACCGTCCGGCACCGGTTCGGGGTCGAGGGGCGGCGTGGAGAGCACGAACGACCGCCATCGGGCACGCTGGCGGTATGGACCGCATCCCCTCCCCCCGTGAACTCACCATCGCCGGGCGCGCCTGCGTGATCATGGCCTACGCCGGGGGGTTGGCCGGCATCGCCGCGGGCACGCTGCTGCTGCGCGAGGACGAACTCGCCTTCGCGGTCATCATCTGGACGCTGACGTTCGCGGTCGGTGCGGTCCTGATGGCGGTGTCGATGATCATCCGCGCGCTGTCGGGGCTCGCCGCGCAACTCGGTCGGGTCGACGCGGACGTACGCCTGCTCGCCGAGGACCACGCCCGCTCGCTCCCGCCCCGGGATGGCGGTCGCGACCCGTGGCTGCGCCACTGACGGACGGCCGGGCACCGGGACGGCGGCGCTCGGCGCTCAGCTCGACGGGGTCCCGACGCGCATCTCCGTGGCCGCCCAGTGCACGCCGATGACCACGCATCCCGCCAGACCCACCAGACCGAGGAGACCCGCGGGGGTGAAGATGACGAACTCCTCGGTGGTGACGCGGACCACGGCGTCGAGTTCGGCGAGCAGGCGCGGTACGGCGAAGGTCAGCAGGACCGCCCCGCCGACGTCCGGTCGGAGCCGGCAGGCCAGGAACAGCACCAGGGCGATCGCCGCCGCCGCGGCGAGGTTGGCCGCCGCGTCCAGATGGGTGAGCTCGGCCACCTGGGTCGCCACGAACGCGCGCATCGCCTCCGGCGGCGCGAACGCGGTGGTCTCGAACGCGGCCGGGAACCAGGCGAGCACCGCGGCGGCCACGTAGGGCCCGATCGGTCCGGGCGCATCGGCCCGCCACGGGCCGGGTGGCCGCGTCGCCACCGCACAGGCCACGGCCACCAGTGCGAGTACCCACAGCACCCCACCGCCGAACGCGGTCACGAGTGCGTCGGTCCCGGTCGGTACGGCGCGGACCGACCCGTCGAGCAACGGAGCCAGCCCGGCGAACGAGCTCGTCAGCAGCAGGACACCGGCGGTCACGATCACGGCGGTGCCACGACGCAGGCGGCGGGCGAGGATCATGCCGGCACCGACGAGCCATGGCAGGGACCAGGTCACGGCCCAGACCCAGCGCAGCCAGGGTGCCTGCGTCTCGATGCCCACCGCCGAACTCGCCGCCTGCAACTGCAGCTGGGCGACGGCGAACAACGCGATCTGCAGCCCGGCCACGATGGTGGCGAGCGTGGCTGCGACCCAGCGCATGCAGCCCCCTTGGGCACGACGTCAGCGCGTGGATCGAGGGTACGAGGTCAGCCTGCCGGCGCGATCGCGTCGGCGACGTCCGATCGACCCACGCTGCTCGGAGCGCCGCCGCTCAACAGCCGGGCAGACGCTCCGCGAGATAGGTCTCGAGCTGGTCGATGGCGACGCGTTCCTGCAGCATCGTGTCCCGGTCGCGCACCGTCACCGCCCGGTCGTCGATGGTGTCGAAGTCGACCGTGACGCACAGTGGCGTGCCGATCTCGTCCTGGCGGCGGTAGCGGCGGCCGATCGACTGCGTCTCGTCGTACTCGCACATCCACCGCTGCTTGACGATGTCGAAGACCTCCCGTGCGGTCGGCGTGAGCGTCTCCTTCTTCGACAGGGGCAGCACGGCGACCTTGTAGGGGGCGAGCCGTCGGTCGAGCTTCAGCACCGTGCGCGACTGCAGCTCGCCCTTGGCGTCGGGTGCCTCCTCGATGCGGAAGGCGTCGAACAGGAACGCGAGCGTGGCGCGGGTCGCGCCGGCGGCCGGCTCGATCACGTACGGGTGGTAGCGACGGTCGTTCGGCTGGTCGTAGAAGGTCAGGTCCTGACCGGACGCCTCCTGGTGCGCCTTGAGATCGAAGTCGGTGCGATTGGCCAGCCCCTCGAGCTCCGACCACCCCATCGAGGCATCCGGGAAGTAGTAGTCGATGTCGACGGTGCGCTTGGCGTAGTGCGAGAGCTCGTCGGCGTCGTGCTCGCGCAGGCGCAGGTTCTCGCGGCGGATGCCGAGCTCCGTGTACCAACCCATGCGCTCGTCGATCCAGTACTGGTGCCAGTCCTCGTCGGTGCCGGGCTCGACGAAGAACTCCATCTCCATCTGCTCGAACTCGCGGGTGCGGAAGATGAAGTTGCCCGGCGTGATCTCGTTGCGGAACGACTTGCCCATCTGGGCGATCCCGAACGGGGGCTTGCGCCGGCTGGAGCGCAGCACGGTCTGGAAGTTGACGAACATCCCCTGCGCGGTCTCCGGGCGCAGCCACACGCTGGAGTCCTCGGAGGCGATGGGGCCCATGTTCGTCTTGAACATCAGGTTGAAGTTCTTGGGGTCGCCGAGCTCGTCCTTGCCACAGCTCGGACAGCTGATCGCCCCCTCGGCGGTCTCCGAGCCGAGCTGCGCCTCGCGCAGGTGGTCCTCACGGAAGCGCTGGTGGCAGTTGGCGCACTCGACCAGGGGGTCCGAGAAGTTCGCGAGGTGGCCCGAGGCCTGCCACACCTCGGTGGGCCCGAGGATCGCCTGTTCCATGCCCACCACGTCGTCACGGAGCTGCACCATCGAGCGCCACCACTGGCGCTTGACGTTCTCCTTCAGCTCGACACCCAGCGGGCCGTAGTCCCAGGTCGAGCGCACCCCGCCGTAGATCTCCGCGGTCGGGAAGATGATGCCGCGCTGCTTGCACAGCTCGACGATCGTCTTCATCTCGACGGTGACGCTCGGGGCCGGCTGGCCGGCGTCCCCGACGGGCTGCTCGGGGGTGGTGGCAGTGGACTCGCTCACGGTGTCGTTCCGATGGTGGCAGGGGCGTCCCGGCTGGCCGCGGGGACGGCCAGCGAGCGTAGCCGGGTCGTCTGCTGCCCCTGCTGCGGTTCGCGGCCCCACGCGCCCCCGGCGTCACGCCGCTACCGACGCGCCGGGCGGGCCGTCACACCTCGTGGCCGTCGAACGGGTCGGTGGGCCGGGCCTCGACGACCTCCAACATCTCGTCGGCGAGCAGCGCCTGCACCAGCTCGTCCGACCCGGCCACGTAGGTGCTCGGGCAGTCGATGTTGGTGTGGACGAGCCACGAGCGGTCGTCCGGCCACCAGTAGCCCGGCAGTCGGGGCTGCAGGACCGCGTCGCCGGTGGCGTCGATGCTCGCACCGTGGAGGACGAAGCGGTGTCCGGCCAGCGTGACGCCGCAGCGTGCTTCGAGTGCCTCCATGCGCTCGCGTTGGCGGCGCGCCAGCCGTCGATCGGCCCGCACGGGGCGGTCGGATCGAGCTCGGCGGAGCCAACTGCCCTCGGGATCCACCGGTCGGTAGCCGGGTCCCTCGCGGGGCAACTCGTACTCGACCTCGTCGAA
>LFIK01000745.1_pt1 | contig 24839 bp, 25 predicted proteins | sample 643401 | NCBI WGS metagenome assembly LFIK01 (sample SAMN03777447, study PRJNA286221) | soda lake metagenome | biome: soda lake; feature: Kulunda steppe; material: water; isolation source: sample T5-Br brine of Lake Tanatar-5 | place: Russia: Kulunda steppe | collected 2010-07
CACGAATACCATTGACATTGATGCTGGCAATTTTCATAGATCGTCCCTTTAGCGTCGCTGCTGTATGATACCCGACGTTTCGACGTTTGGGTAAATCCCCCCACAAAAAATCGCGAGGATCACTGTGTCTGCTTCTCTACAATCCTATCAACGCGAATTCATCGCTTTCGCCATTGAACAGGGCGTGCTCAAATTTGGCGAATTTACCCTTAAATCCGGCCGCGTAAGCCCGTATTTTTTCAATGCTGGCCTTTTTCAGACCGGCGGCGCCCTGGCCAGGCTCGGGCGCTTTTACGCTCAGGCAATTATGGATAGCGGCATCAAGGCCGACGTTCTGTTTGGCCCTGCGTATAAAGGCATTCCGCTAGCTGCTGTCACCACAGCGGCCCTGGCCGATCATCACGCTCGTGATATGCCCTATGCCTTTAACCGCAAGGAAGCCAAGACCCACGGCGAAGGCGGCAACACTGTCGGCGCACCACTGGCGGGTGATATCCTGATTATCGACGATGTGATCACCGCTGGCACGGCCATTCGAGAGGTGATGACCCTCATCGAACGCAGCGGGGCTCAGGCAGGAGGCGTTATTATTGCGCTGGATCGCCAGGAGCGCGGCCAGGGAAAACAAAGTGCCATTCAGGAAGTAGAAGCTACCTATGCCATGCCGGTTGTCAGTATCGTTACCCTGGCACAGGTGCTGGCCTATCTGGAAGAGCAGGCAGCCCCTGACATGCAGGCGCATGCGGATGCCATTCGGGCTTACCGCGCCAAGTACGGTAGCTAGCATGTATGGTAGCTAGCAAGTACGGCAGTGAGTGATAGCTTATCAGTGGGTTGAGACGGCGCCACAAAACCCTTGTTGGCGCCAGGCTTCATAGCTGACCAGGGCCACTGCATTGGACAGGTTCAGACTTCGGTTGTTGGGCTGCATGGGAATCAGTAACTTGTTTTCTGCGGCAATCAAGGCATGTGCCTGCGCGGATAAACCGCCCGTTTCAGAGCCAAACAGCAGCACATCGCCTGGGCCATAAGCGACCTCGCTATAATAGCGCGTGCCGCGGGTTGTCAGCGCCCACAAGGTTCGCCCTTGCATTGCCTCCAGAAAAGCACCTATACAGGCATGGCGGCTCACATTAGCCAGATCACGGTAATCAAGGCCGGCGCGACGCAGCTTTCGTTCTTCCAGATCAAAGCCTAACGGCTCGATCAGGTGCAGACAGCAGCCATTGTTGGCCGCCAGGCGCATGATGTTACCGGTATTCGGTGCCATCTTTGGCTCGAACAAGGCGATATCAAACATTAGTTTTTCCAGACACGGGTTATTCCAGACATTGGGTCGCCTTCAAAATGTAGAGGATGCATTCTGCCATGAACCCCGCGATTGCCCAACGCTTGCGAAACCTTAACCCGCGCCAGCAGGAAGCGGTGCGCTATATTGACGGCCCCTGCCTGGTGCTGGCGGGAGCCGGGTCGGGCAAAACCAGCGTCATCACCACCAAAATTGCCTACTTGATCCAGGAATGCGGCATGAGCGCACGCAAAATTGCCGCCGTGACCTTTACCAATAAAGCCGCCCGGGAAATGAAGGAAAGGGTCGGGAAAATGCTCCACGGCAAGGAAGGTCACGGCCTGACGGTTTCGACGTTTCACACCCTGGGCTTAACCATCATTCGTTCAGAGCTCAAGACGCTGGGCTATAAGCCAGGCTTTTCACTGTTTGACCCGGAAGATGCCAAGGCCTTGTTACGCGACCTGATGAACAAGGATGCCCAGGTAGACGCCGAGCAGATCAAGGCAGTGCAGGGCAAAATCTCGCAGTGGAAAAACGATCTGGTGCTGCCCAGCGACGCACTTTCCTATGCGGCAGATGACGACGAACATTTCGCCGCCAGGGTGTATGAAGCCTATGTGCGCCACCTGAAAGCCTATAATGCAGTCGATTTTGATGACCTGATACTCTTGCCGGTCATGCTGTTACAACGTGATCCAGAGGCCTTGGCCCGCTGGCAGCGTAAACTTCATTACATGCTGGTCGATGAATATCAGGACACCAATGTTTCCCAGTACCTGCTGGTAAAACTGCTGATGGCCGAGCGGGCCACCTTCACTGTGGTAGGCGATGATGATCAGTCCATTTACGCCTGGCGCGGCGCCCGGCCTGAGAATTTGATAACGCTGGGTGACGACTTTCCGCGTCTGAAGGTTATCAAGCTGGAACAGAACTACCGCTCCACGGGCACAATCTTACGCGCGGCCAATACCCTGATTGCCAACAACCCCCACGTGTATGAAAAGACCCTGTGGTCAGACATGGGTGACGGCGCGGCTCTTCGCGTGGTTGTCAATCGTCATGAAGAAGCAGAATCTGAGCGGGTGGCCAGCGAAATGCTTACCCGGCGCATCAAGGAAAACGCCGAATGGCGGGATTTTGCGGTGCTCTATCGAGGCAATTTCCAGGCGCGTTTGTTGGAGCTCAAGCTGCAGCATTATCAGATTCCCTACAAACTTTCCGGGGGCACCTCTTTTTTCTCACGTAACGAAATCAAGGATGCCATGGCCTATCTGCGGCTGTTGATTAATCCTGCCGACGATAATGCGTTTCTGCGCATTGTGAACGTACCCCGCCGGGAAATTGGCCCTGGCACCCTGGAAAAGCTCGCTAACTACGCCACCGAACGCAGCATTTCCTTGTTTGCCGCCTGCCATGAAATGGGTTTGGAACAAACGCTTCCTACCCGAGCGGTAGAACGCTTGTCACGTTTTACTCACTTTATTGATGGCGTGCGCCAGCGCATGGATAAAGGCGATGCCATTGCCGCGATTCGTGACATGCTCCGCGAGATGGATTACGAAGCCTGGCTCTATCAGCATGCCAGCGCCCCGACCATTGCCGAACGGCGCATGGCCAACGTGTGGATTCTGATCGACCAGCTGGAGAAATCGCTTAACCGCGACCCGGAAGACGCGACTGACGCCACGGCCACAGAAACCGACGGCGTTGAAGCGGCTATTTCCCGCCTGGTGCTGCGCGATATTCTCGAACAGCAGGCAGAGGAAGATGACTCTGACCGGGTACAGCTTTTAACGATGCATGCCTCAAAGGGGTTGGAATTCCCCCACGTCTACCTGATGGGCCTGGAAGAGGACCTGCTACCCCATCGCAACGCCATCGAAATGGGCACGGTAGAAGAAGAACGCCGCCTGGCCTATGTCGGCATTACCCGGGCGCGTCGCACCCTGACGCTTACCCTGGCGCGCCAGCGCAAGGCCTATGGCGAGCTGATGGACTGCCAACCCAGCCGTTTTCTCGACGAACTGCCCGCCGAAGATCTGGAATGGGAAGGCCGCGCAGATAAAGAAGACCCAGAGAAAAAACAGGCGCGCGGCAAGGACGCCTTGGCAGGCATCCGCTCGCTGTTAGGCTGAGGCAAGAAAAACCAGAGACAAAAAATATCCACAGGGTGTTTTTAACGCTCGCCTGTGGATATCACGGTTAAGGGCATCAGACAGCCAAGCCGTTAGGGTACTTCGGAGACCATATAATCAACCGCAGCCATGATTTCTTCATCAGAACCCTGGCTAGCACCGCGAGGCGGCATGGCCCCCTTGCCATTAAAAACGCTTTGGTAAAGTGCATCCATGCCCTGCTCAATGCGAGGTGCCCAATCATCTGAGTCGTCAAGCAGAGGGGAACCCGCTACGCCATTAGCATGACACGCGACACAACCCAGGCTGCTGTAGAGTGCTTCACCGTCCAAACCGCTATCAGAGACAGCTGCCATATCTTCTTCCATTGTGCCTTCAATTTCTTCAGCAGAAGATGTCATCTCTTCGTCTGTGGAAGCTGTTTGTTCCTCGGCGACCGCTTCGTCATTGCTTGAAGCGCTACCTACGTCAGACACATCCATGACAGGTTCGACGGTATAAAGGGTCGCAGCTTCCATTTCTTCATCAGACAGATTCGGGTTGCCGCCACGTGCAGGCATGGCACCAATACCGTTTATTGAGTGGTCCAGCAGGGTTGCGAAGCCTTGCTCGGTACGCTCTGCCCAGGCTTCCTCATCACCACGGATGGGAGCACCGGCGGCACCGGTCTCGTGACAGGCCGCACAAACGTTACTGTAAATATCACCGCCGTCAATATCATCGCCACCACTCGAAGCGGCTGCAGGCGGAGCTGATGCGGTACCACAGTCCTGGCCTTGCAAACATAGTTGGCCAACCGGCGCCAGACGCTCCGCGATGGCATTACGCGCGGCTTCTTCCTGGGCGAAAGCACTGGATGTGCCTGCCATGACGCCAAGGGCCGCCAGGCCGCTCATGATCAGCTTAAGTTTCACTCTCACCACCTCTTGAGTTTTTCATCGAATGATTTCGTTACTTCTGTGCGCGGCGGTGCTGCCTTAAACATCGCACTGCCGAGACGCCAGGACGTAAAAGTAGACGTTCCAATGCAACTAGTATACCGACATCCTTGGGCGCAGGAAAATGCCACCTATGACTCTTATGTCGTATATTGCGTTAAATTCAGACGCTCATCACGCCTTTTTCTCCGGCCTTGGCCAGTCCGGCTTCTCCAATTGTCGACTGCGGGTGACGGCCAGCGCATGATCCGCAACGTTCTTGGCAATGGTGGAACCTGCACCGACGGTGGCGCGTTTACCCACCGTTACGGGGGCGACCAACGCCGTGTTGGAACCGATAAAGGCGTTATCACCAATGGTGGTGAGGTGCTTGTTAACACCATCATAATTGCAGGTAATGGTGCCTGCCCCCACGTTGACGTCCTGCCCCAAGCGCGCATCCCCCACATAGCTGAGATGGTTGATCTTGCTGCCTTCGCCCACATCGGCATTCTTGGTTTCCACAAAGTTGCCAACCTTGGCTTTTACCGCCAGACGTGTGCCGGGGCGCAGCCGTGCAAAGGGGCCGACCTGGTTCAGGCCTGCTGCGACGACAGTGTCGATCACGCTATGGCTGTCAATCACGCTTTCAGCGCCGATAGTGCTGTCTTTGATCACGCAGTAGGGGCCAATATGCACGCCTTCCCCCAGTTCAACATCGCCTTCAAACACACAGCCGATATCAATAAACACATCATGGCCGCATGTCAGGGTGCCGCGGATATCGATTCTCGTCGGGTCGGCCAGCGCCACGCCCTGCTCCATCAGCTGCTCGGCCAGCTGGCTTTGGTAAGCGCGTTCCAGCCGGGCCATCTGGGCGCGGTTGTTGACGCCTTCCACTTCTACCGGGGTGGCGGGCTGTGCGGTGGTAACCCTGACCCCTTCGTTAGCAGCCATGGCAATCACATCCGTCAGGTAATACTCGCCCTGGGCGTTTTCTGCCGACAACTGAGGCAGCCAGCGCTTGAGCTGGGCGCTGGTCATCGCCATGATGCCGGTATTGCATTCGTTAATGGTCAGCTGGTCAGCATTGGCGTCTTTTTGCTCAACGATGGCAACGGCTTCACCGGCGTCATTACGTAAGATACGCCCGTAACCATGAGGGTTTGTCAGCGTCACTGTGAGTAACCCAAGATGTTGCTCATCCACGTTAGCCAACAGGGCTGCCAGGGTCTCACGACGAATCAGCGGCACGTCGCCATACAGCACCAGTACCTTACCCTGGCCGAGCTGCTCCAGCGTTTGCGCCACTGCGTGGCCGGTGCCTTTCTGCTCAGCCTGTAGGGCGAAATGCACATCGGTGCCTTCCAGGGCAGCCCGCAGCTGGTCTGCGCCATGGCCAATCACCACATGTGTACGGCTGGGGTTGAGCGCCTGAGCTGTTTCCAGCACGTAGCTGACCATGGGTTTGCCCGCCAGGGTGTGCAAAACCTTGGGGGTTTGTGAGCGCATGCGGGTGCCTTTACCGGCAGCAAGAATCACAACATCAAGCGCGTCGAGCATCTTATTCCTCCGTTGGGGTGTCGGGTGTCGCCTGCACGACCTCGATAGTCAGTTCATCCAGCAGCGTTTCACCAAAGGTGGCGGCAAAGCCGGGGCTGGCGAGGCTTTTCCATTGCTCGCCATCGCGAACCAGCATCAGGACATCAAGATCATTGGCCTGCGCAATGGCCATCCCTTCCTGTTCGCCAGCCACCAGTAGCGCCGTCGCCCATGCATCTGCCCTAGCATTGGAATCATCAAACACGGAAACAGAGGCCAGCCCATGGGTAACAGGGCGGCCAGTGCGAGGGTCAATGATATGCGAAAAACGCTGGCTGTCCTGCTCGAAATAATTACGGTAATCGCCCGAGGTGGCAACTGTCATATTGCTGAGTGGCAGGACAAGCTGGGCGGTTTGCGGGCCGTCTTCGGGGACTTCAATGCCAATACGCCAGGGTGTTTCTTCTTCGCGGTCGCGATATCCCTGGGCCACCAGATCGCCGCCAAGATTCACCAGGTAGTGCTCAAAGCCCTGTTGATTGAGATAGTCGGCCACCTGATCTGCCGCATACCCCTTGGCGACAGCAGAAAGATCAATAAAGACATCCCGGGTGCGCCGGGCCTGGCGAGTATCTGCATCCACCTCCAGGGCATCAGAACCCACCGTTTCCAGGCGCGCTTCAAGCGTTTGGTCATCGGGGATCTCTTCAGGCTGTGCTTCAGGGCCAAAGCTCCACAGATTGACCAGCCCGCCCACCGTCACATCAAAAGCACCCTGGCTGGCCTCGGAGACAGACTGGCTGATCGCCATCACCTCAATGACGTCGGGCGAGAGTAATTGCCATTCTCCCACCGGCGCCTGGTTAAAACCGACCAGCTCAGAATCTTCCCGATAGGTCGACATCGCCTTATCGACGTTTTGCAGTTCAGCCAGGAAGCCTTCTTCAATATCGCTGAGTTCTCCCTGGGTCAGCGGGTCGGCAATACTGATCTGATAAAAGCTGCCAAAGATGGCGCCTTCAAAACGAACGGGTGACTCAAGCGGCCGTTCCTCTTCCGAGGAGCAGCCTGCCACCCCTAGCAGCCCGATTAACACCAGGCTGACCCACCCTATCTTTTTGTGACTATTCATCATGCCATTCACCCTTTTCACTGTTGGCTGCCAGACAGTTACCGTCACAGGTTTTAAAGTACCGATTCTCAAAAATAAAAGATCCACAGCAACCAGGCGCCCAGCAATACACGATAGATAACAAAGGGCTGCATGCCGATTTTGCGAATAAAAGCCAGAAAGAAGTGGATACATAGATAGGCGCTGATACCGGAAAGCAAGGTACCCATGATCATGGCGTTCCAGTCCATGGCGTCCGGCTGGCCTGCCAGCTTGATGGTTTCAAGCCCACCGGCCAGCACGATCACCGGGATGGACAACAGAAAAGAAAAGCGTGCCGCTGCTTCGCGGTTCATGCCCAGCATCAGCGCGGCGGTGATAGTGATACCGGAACGGGAGGTGCCGGGGATCAAGGCCAGCGCCTGGGCAAGGCCAATGATGATGGCGTCCTTCAGGCCTAACTGGTACTCACTGCGCGACCCGCGCTGCTTCCAATCGGCGTAACCCAGCAGCAGACCAAAGACGATCAGGCTCAGGCTGATAATCAGGGTCGAACGCATGTAACCTGCGATCACATCGTGGAGCACGAAACCAATCGCACACACCGGCACGGTTGCCAGGGTGACCCACAGCGCCAGCCAGGCATCGCGGTCAACGCCTTTACCACTCAGGGCGTTGAGGCTGCTGTTGATCATCGAAAAGATTTCGCGCCGAAAGTAAATCATCACGGCGCTCAGGCTGCCAAGATGCAGGGCGACATCGAAAGCCAGCCCCTGGTCCTGCCAGGAAGTCAGCACCGGCACCAGGATAAGATGCGCAGAACTTGAAATAGGGAGAAACTCGGTGAAACCCTGGACGATTGCCAGGACGGTAATCTGTAGCCAATCCATTAAAGCCTTTCCTGTTTAGCGAAACCCGCGATTAACATCTTGTTAGACCGTCGGACGCTGCATCATGACGAAGTTTGATTTACCCCATCAGCATCCAACAGTCAGCATAGCGCCCAAGGATACACGGCCTTACCAGAATTGTCCGTTTCCACTTTCAAGGGCCTGAGCATTTCAAACATAAGTATTTCAAACATGAGTATTTAGAAGTGGTGGGGTACAATGCGGGTTCCATCGCCGAACAGCCCACAAGGTGGCGTATGCTTTCCAACCCTGATATCTCACCTCAAGAGCATGATCACCAGAGTCGTGAAGCCAAGCGCGTCACGACCATTGGTGCCTGGCTCGATGCCGTCCTTAGCGCGGTAAAGGTAATAGTGGGCCTATTAGTCGGTTCGGCAGCCCTGGTGGCCGATGGCATTCATTCTCTTTCTGACCTGATCACCGATGGCTTTGTGTTTGCCGCCATTCACTATGGCCGTCAGGGGCCAGACAAAGACCATCACTATGGCCACGGCCGGATCGAAACCCTAACCACTCTGCTGCTGGGCAGCGTGCTGATTTTTGTGGCAGGGGGTATCGCCTGGTCGAGCATCGAACGCTTGTTCAGTGGCACCGAGATTAACGCACCCGGCATGGTCGCCATCGCCATCACCGTCGCGGCCCTGATCAGCAAGGAGTGGATTTTCCGCTATACCATGAAGGTGGCGCAACGGGTGCAGTCCAAGCTGCTTGAAGCCAATGCCTGGCATTCACGCAGCGATGCGCTTTCCACTGCTGTGGTACTGGTAGCCCTGGTCGGCGCACAGTTCGGCCAGGGTTGGCTGGATGCGGTGGCAGCAATCATTGTGGGCCTGCTGGTCGGCAAGGTCGGCTGGGATCTTTTGCGGGACTCTGCCCGGGAGCTGGTGGATACCGCCCTGCCCACCGATGCCCAACAGCAGATGTATGAGGTGGCCTGCAGCGTTCCCGGTGTGGATAGCGTGCACGACCTGCGTACCCGTCAGTCTGCCGGCTGGGTGATGGTGGATCTGCATATTGTCGTCGGCCCCAAGGTCAGCGTCTCTGAAGCCCATGAAATCGGAAATGAAGTCAGCCGTCGCCTGCGCCATCAGTTTCCTGCCTTGACCGATGTCATCTTCCATATTGACCCGGAGGACGACGCTGGCCAGGGCGACCCCAGCCGTCTCCCCGGGCTGCCCCTGAGGCCGGAAGTGGAAGCGGCCCTCAATGAGCGCTGGCGCACCCACCCGGTCTGGCGCACTCTGACCGACCTGCAACTGCATTATCTGGATGGCAAGATTTCTGTCTCTCTGGTGGTCGGTGGTAGCGTCCACCAGCCTCCACAATGCCTGGCAAGCCAGCTCAAGGCCATGGCCAGCGATATCGAGTGGCTGGGCAATGTGGAAATCCTGTTCATCACCCGTGCAGCGAGCAATGCGCCTTAGCCGCTCAAGATACGTTACCCTGCTTACCCGACACTCACCGGGCAGCCGCACCCTTGCTATCCGTACCCTGGTGTACCTGGGGCTATGGTGGATCATCAGCGAAGCGGCAATGGCCTGGTGGCAGGGTCTGCTGATCGCCCTGCTGGTTGCCTGGATTGCCCCTGTGCAGCCGTCTACATGGCCCTTGCGCATTTGCTGGTCACGACTACCGGCGTTTGTCGCCTTTATGTTGCAACGCAGTATCATCAGCGCACTGACGGTGGCCCGGATTGCCTTCCTTCATCGCCAGACGCCCTGTACCGAGTTACTCGAGTATCATTTTCAGATACTCAAGCATGGCAATGACCAATTGCTGATGGCGCATCTGATCAATCTCACACCGGGTACATTAACCGTCGAGATCGCGCCTGACCGGCTGCAGGTACATGCATTGGGCCATCAGCCCCACAGCATGGCGCCACTCCTTGCGCTTGAAATCCGCTTGGCCTATCTCTACGGTTACCCGACATGCACGACATCTGGATAAATAGTGCCCACCTGCTCGCCAGCAGTGTCCTGCTGGCCAGCGCCATCGTCTCTCTGTGGCGGCTTTTCCGTGGCCCCTCAGCGGCAGACAGGATGCTGGCGGTCGCCTTTTTCACGTCTTCGACCCTGGCCATCATGCTGATCCTAAGCTCACTGTTCAGCCTGCCAGCGCTGGTGGATATTGCCTTACTGTTCGCGCTGCTGGCCGCCATGGGTAGCGCCAATTTCGTGGTCCGCCACGACCCGCCCGGTAACGGTACTCCATGATCACCCGTGAACTGATCGGTGCTGGGCTTGTGTTGCTGGGCACACCGTTTTTTGTCGCCAGCACCTTGGGGTTACTGCGCTTTCCTGATATCTATGCCCGCCTGCATGCTAATACCAAGGCAGATAACGTCGGGCTTGGCCTGATCTGCCTGGGGCTGGCACTCCAGGCAGATTATCTGGCGGCCGCGCTGAAGTTCCTGTTGATCTGGGTACTGGTGCTGCTGGCATCGAGCACCAGTGCGACCCTGATTGCCTCAGCGGCGTTCAGGCACCGTGGCCCCGTGATCAGGCGCAAGGATGATGATGATCATGTGGGGCATTGACCTTCTCCTAGGCTTCGCCGCACTGGCGACAGCTGGGCAGGCACTGCTGTTACCCGGCCTGTTTCGTGCAGTTGCCAACTTCATGGCCTTCGGCCTGGTCATGGCGTTGATATGGGTTCGCCTGGAAGCTCCAGATGTCGCCCTGGCTGAAGCCGCCATCGGTGCCGGGATCACCGGCGCCTTGCTGTTGACGGCACTGGCCCAGCTGCCGGAACCTATCAAACACCCCAAGCCTCAACCCTGTCAGCGCCGCAAAAGCGTCTCCCTTCTCATCACTTTGCTCATCATCGCCGTGCCGACTGGCTATGCCATCTGGCACTTACCCAGACCTGGTCTTACCCCCGACATTACCCAGGTGCTGCCAGAGAGCGGTGCCGATCACGCTGTCACCGCCATTCTGCTCAATCTGCGCGGTATGGATACCCTGCTGGAAATTGCCGTTATGCTGAGTGCCGTGGCCGTCATCTGGACGCTTCAGCGTGATATCCGCCCCCCGATTCTTGGCACAGACTATCCCAGTTTACCCATACTGGTGCGTTGGCTACATCCTTTGTTCCTGCTGATGTTTGCCTATCTCCTCTGGCAAGGCACTCACGCCCCCGGCGGCGCCTTTCCCGCTGGCGCTGTCTTGGGTGCCGGTGGCGTAATGTTACTGCTGGCTAACCAGATCCACTGGCTACATACCGAGCGTTATAAGGGCACCCTACGCTGGATGCTGATTGCCGGCCTGCTGTTATTCATGGCCACTGCGTTAACCGGTATTGTCACCACCGGGGTCCTGTATGGGCTGCCCAGCGCCTGGGCCAGCCTGATAATACTGGCCGTCGAACTGGCTGCCAGCCTGTCCACCGCCTTGATGCTGATGACTTTCTACCTGTTAGGCCGACCCGGCCAGTAAGGAATCACGATGGCAACCGATACCATTTTCATCAGTCTCGCCGCCTTGTTGATCGCCTTGTCACTCTGTGTGGTATTCACAAGCCATCAGCTGTTGAGGCGACTGTTGGCGCTCAATGTATTCTCCAGCGCCGTTTTTCTGCTGTTGGTGATTGTCGGTCAAAGCAATACAGGGATTGACCCAGTGCCTCACGCCCTGGTGTTAACCGGCATTGTGGTGGCCGTTAGCACCACGGCAGTGGTTATTGCCCTGTACCTGCGCCGCTACCGCCGGGAGCCGTGATGACCGATTTACTTGTCGCTTGGCTGCCTGCCTTGCTTGTTGTGCTACCACTGGTGGCTGCCATGGCGGCCTTTGTTCGCCTGTTTAGCGCCCGCCAGCAAGTCCTGCTGGTGCTACCGCTACTGGCCTTGGCCAATCTGGCCGCCTGGTATGCGGTAGATACCGAGTGGCTAATGGGTGGCTGGGCGCTGCCAGTGGGCATTCGCTGGGCACTGACGCCAACCTCGCTGGCTTTTATCAGCCTGACCACCGTAATCATGAGCGTTGGCAGCCTGGCCACCTCACGGTTTCACTCCGCTGAACAACAGGAATACTGGACATTATGGTGGCTGGTGTGGGCAGCACTGAATACCCTCTGGTTAACCCGTGACCTGTTCAACGCCTACGTGGCGCTGGAGCTGCTGACCCTGTGTGCGACCGGGCTGATTGCCAGCTCGCGCAAAGATCCGTTGGGATTTGCCGCGCTGCGCTATCTGTTTATCGCCCTAATTGCTTCCTTGCTTTACCTTTTGGGTGTTGGCCTGCTTTATGGACTGCATGCCCGGCTGGATATCGACACCCTGACCTCTCTGGTGGAGCAGGATTTCCCCCATGCCCTGGCCGCGCTGTGTCTATCGCTGGGGTTGATGATGAAAGCCGCCATTGTCCCCCTGCACAGCTGGTTGCCACAGGCGCATTCAAGGGCCGAGCCTCAGGTCAGCGCTGTTTTGTCTGCCCTAGTGGTCGCGGTGCCGATCTATTGGTTGTGGTTGCTGTGGCAGGGGCCACTGCGGGTGTTCTCCAGCGAGGTATTTTTTCTTGCCACAGGGATCGTCTCCCTGCTTTGGGGCGGGCTGGCCGCCTTGCAACAGACCCAGCTCAAACGCCTGATTGCTTACTCGACGGTCTCCCAGATGGGCTATGCGCTGATGCTGTTAGGCCTGCCGCTGACAGATGAAAGCCAGCTATTAGCTCATCAAGGAGCACTGACTCTTATCGTTGCTCACGGTCTGGCCAAGGCGGGTCTCTTCTTATGTGCAGGCCAACTGGCCGAACGGCATGGCAGCGATCACCTTCAGGCGCTGACCGGCAGCGCTTACCGTTACCCCTGGCGATGGCTGGCATTCGGCCTTTGTGCGCTTAGCTTGATTGGTTTGCCGCCCAGTGCGGGGTTTACCGGCAAATGGTGGTTATTCAGCGCCCTCTGGCAGACCCAGCCGCCCTGGGTGGCCGTTGGCTTTTTACTTGGTACGCTGCTGACGGCGGCCTATTTCATCAAGGTCATGCGCCTGGCACTGCATCGCCCAGCCGACTGGCAAGGCGTCAGCCAGCGGGTATCCGATGCTTCTTCTGCGCCGCTGCTGTGTCTGGCGCTGGCCGTCTGGGGGCTGGGCATCCTGTTGCTACGCCATGAATTTTCCTGGCCAGGAGTGGATAGCACCTCGGCGTTTTTTATCTTTCCGGCGCTACTGATATGGACACTCGTTCTGGTGTGGCAGCCCGGGCAGCGTCTGGGCCGCCTGCTCTGGGTGTGCGCCGGGTTGCACCTGCTGGCGCTAACCGCGCAGGACTGGCTGACCTTCTACACGGCGCTGGCCTGGCTGGGGTTTCTGGGGTGGCTACTGATCCGTGAGAGCAGGACACCTCAGGCCAAGAGGGCAGCCGATGTCTATCTGGCTTTCATGCTGATCGCTGAAGTCCTGCTATTTGCCGGACTGGCCAGCCTGCCTATGGGGCAACTGGGCTTAGGTCAGCATTCGCTGGCATCGGTAAGCCTTTCGACGGCGTTGCTGCTGGCTGCGGGTATGGCGATCAAGGCGGGCAGCCTGGGCGTGCATCAATGGCTACCTGTTGCCCATCCGTCTGCACCCCCCCTGGCCAGCGCGGTGCTGTCGGGTCTGCTGATCAAGCTGGGGATACTGGGAATGCTACGCCTGATACCCGCTGATATGGAAGTCGCTGTTTCCGTGGGTGGCGGGGTATTTTACTGGGGCATGGCGGCCGCGGTGTATGCGGGTATGCAAGGGGTTCGATCCCACTCGCCCAAGGCAGTGCTGGCCTGGTCCAGCGTGGGCCAGATCGGCCTTTTGACGGCAGGGGTCGGGCTCTTGCTGCTGGCGCCGTCGCACACGGCCCTGCGCAATGCCCTGCTGTTGCTGGTGGTGACCCACGGGCTCGCCAAGGCGGCGCTTTTCATCGGCGTGTGGCAGTGGCCCAAGGCTAGCTCGACACACCGAACCTATCTGGCCATGGGGTTGCTAGTCGCCGCCCTGAGCCTCGTAGGTGCCCCACTAAGCGGTGGCCTTTATATCAAGGGCTGGCTGGAGACGGCTGCCCAGCAGCAGGGACTTTATTATCCGCTGTCGACGCTGGCCAGCCTGGCAACAGCCTTACTGATGTTGCGCTGCGCTTATCTGCTCAGCCATGACAAACCAAGCCATGACACACCATCGACCCGCATGCAGCCATTCAGCCAGCAACGGCTTTGGGGGTGGGCCAGCCTGTGCCTCGGTGCCTGGGCACTGCCCTGGTACTGGCAGTTTTCGGTGCCTTACCCAGGCGACCTTGGCAATGCCAATCTCAAGGGACTGGGTATCATGGTCGGTGCCACGACCCTGGCACTGGCAGTGAAGCACCTGAGCCCACGCATGCTAGCCAGGCAACATGGTCGGAGGTTCGCTGACTTACCTGACCTGGCAAGCCAATCGGCATTGGCCCTGGCTCACCAATGTGCTGTCAAACAACTGGGCATCGAGCGGAAGCTTCGTCACTGGGGATGGATAGGCAGCATGCTGGCATTACTGGCCAGCATGCTGCTGTGGCTGATCCATGGAGTGCAGGAGTGACCGGCTAACCAAGGCTGACGTTTGAGAGGATAGCCGTGGCAATACTGAAGTAGATGATCACACCACAGGCGTCAATCAGGGTAGTCACCAGAGGCGCAGAAGCCGTCGCGGGGTCCACCTTGAAGCGCTCAAGCACAAAGGGCAGACACATCCCCATCAGGCTGCCAAACAGCACGATGGTTACCATGCTCAGAGCGACCACGATTGCCACCGCTTCGCCTCCCCGCATCACCCCAATGGGCACCACCGCCAAAGCCATGGTCAACCCCAATGCACCTGCTACCAGCAGTTCGCGACCCAGCATCTTGCCCCAATCTTTCACACCCACGTCGCCGGTGGCCATACCGCGCACCATCAAGGTTGCCGCCTGGGCACCCGCATTGCCTCCTGAACCAATCAGCAGTGGCAGGAAAAACACCAGAGCCACCTGAGCCGCTATAATATCCTCGAAATAGGCAATACCGGCGCCTGAAAACAGGTTGGCAAACACCAGCAGTACCAGCCAGAACACCCGCTTGCGATAAAGGCTCCACAAAGGCACGCGGCTGACGCCGTCTTCGAGCGCCCCAATCGACATCCCTTTATGAAAATCCTCTGTAGCCTCTGACTCTGCCACGTCCATGGCATCATCATGAGTAACGATACCGACCATGCGCTTCTCAGCATCAATCACCGGTAGCGCCAAAAGGTCATAGCGCGCAACAACACGCGCCACCTCTTCCTGCTCTTCATCAACCCGTGTGCTAATTACCTCCTTGATCATGAGTTCGTCCACAATCGCCCCGGGGCGAGCCACCATCAGCTGGCGAAGCGACATCGTGCCCATCAGCTGACCATCCCTGGAAAGGATATAAAGCTGGTAGACGGTTTCTGCATCCGGGGCCGTCTGGCGTACCCGCATCAAGGCTTGCGACACCGTCATGCCACTGGCTATGGCCACATAGTCAGAGGTCATGATGGCGCCCGCTGTACCTTCCTCGTAGCTTGCCAGGCGTTTGAGGTCTTCCCGTTCACGGTGAGCCATCCGCCGAAGCAGCGCCTCACGGCGATCTTCACCCAACAGGTTGAACAGGTCAGCACGCTCGTCCGAGCCCATTTCCTCAAGCAAGGTGAGTACTTGGCTATCCGGCAACTCAGCAACGATGGCCAACTGATTATCACCTGCCAGATAACCCAACACATTGGCAGCGCGTTCACTAGAAAGAGTGTCAAGCACGGCAATGGCCGCAGGCAGGGCGTCATCATCTTCAATCATGACGTCAAGCATTTCACCGATATCCGCTGAGCGTATTTCACTCAGGCGTTCGGCAATAACGGCTTTATCAAAGGTGTCTTGGTCGAACGCTTCGACAAGCTCATTTTTAAACAACATCAAGGTTTCATCATCCAACGACATAGTAACGCTCCCTCACGATTGCGTTTTTATGATGATAACAGAGAAACAAAAACGCCCCTCAAACCCTATGAGGGGCCTGAGGGGCGTTGATAACACACCGCAAGGCGTGACTACCCTTTACCTGCCTTCTTACGCAGTTGCTGGATAGTACGCAATTGGGCAACCGCTTCAGCCAGTTCGGCGGCAGCACGCGTGTAGTCAAGATCAGCAGACTGTTCATTCATGGCGCGCAGTGCGTTCTGACGCGCCTCTTCTGCTGCTGCTTCACTGAGATCTGAAGCACGGGCAGCAGAATCTGCCAGGATAGTGACAACATTTGGCTGCACTTCCATGAAGCCACCGGTCACGAAGAAGTTATCTTCTTTCCCGTCGTCAAAGATGACGCGAATTGGGCCGGGCTGAAGCTCAGTCAGCAGTGGAGCGTGCCCCGGCAAGATGCCGAGGTCGCCCATCACACCAGAAGCAATCACCTGCTCAACGGAACCTGAGAAGATGGATGCTTCGGCGCTGACGATATTGCAAGTGAAGCTATTCGCCATAGCGAATCCCCCTAGTCGACGGGATTACTTCTGCATCTCGTTGGCTTTCTCGACGGCTTCATCGATGGTGCCGACCATGTAGAAGGCCTGCTCCGGCAGCTCGTCGTAATCACCGTCCAAGATACCCTGGAAGCCACGAATCGTATCCTTCAGCGACACGTATTTCCCGGGCGAACCAGTGAATACTTCTGCCACGAAGAACGGCTGCGACAGGAAGCGCTGGATTTTACGCGCGCGGGAAACGGCCAGCTTGTCTTCATCAGACAGCTCGTCCATGCCCAGAATCGCGATAATATCCTTGAGTTCCTTGTAACGCTGCAGAACGCCCTGGACACCTCGTGCCACGTTGTAATGCTCTTCACCGACAACCAGTGGATCAAGCTGACGTGAAGTGGAGTCCAGCGGATCAATAGCCGGATAGATACCCAACTCAGCGATAGAACGCGCCAGTACCACGGTCGCATCCAGGTGCGAGAAGGTGGTGGCCGGAGACGGGTCAGTCAAGTCATCCGCAGGGACGTAAACGGCCTGAACAGACGTGATAGAGCCTGTCTTGGTCGAGGTGATACGTTCCTGCAGAACACCCATCTCTTCTGCCAAGGTCGGCTGATAGCCTACCGCAGATGGCATACGACCCAGCAGTGCCGATACCTCGGTACCTGCCAGGGTGTAACGATAGATGTTATCGACGAACAACAGAACGTCACGACCTTCATCACGGAATTTTTCCGCAATGGTCAGGCCAGTCAGTGCAACGCGCAGACGGTTACCCGGCGGCTCGTTCATCTGGCCATATACCAGTGCTACCTTGTCGATAACGTTGGATTCGGTCATCTCATGATAGAAGTCGTTACCCTCACGAGTACGCTCACCCACACCGGCGAACACTGAGAAACCGCTGTGCTCAGTCGCGATATTACGGATCAGCTCCATCATGTTAACGGTTTTACCCACACCGGCGCCGCCAAACAGGCCAACTTTACCACCCTTGGCGAATGGGCAAACCAGATCAATAACCTTGATACCGGTTTCCAACAGCTCTTCAGAGGCTGCCTGATCCGCATAGCCCGGTGCCTTGCGGTGAATCGGCATGCGCTCATCTTCACCGATCTCACCCGCTTCATCAATCGGCTCACCGAGCACGTTCATGATGCGGCCCAGGGTTGCCTGGCCGACAGGTACGGAAATTGCCGCCCCCGTGTTGGTGACGTCGATACCACGCTTGAGCCCTTCAGTAGAGCCCATCGCAATGGTACGAACCACACCATCGCCCAGCTGCTGCTGGACTTCCAAAACCGTCTCGGATCCCGAAACGTTCAGCGCGTCGTAGACCTTGGGCACTGAGTCCCGCGGAAACTCTACGTCAATCACCGCGCCGATGATTTGTACGATACGTCCGCTCATCTTGGTTCCTCTCAAAAACCTGCAAATGAAACCTTTTGCTGGAAGCGCCCATGCCAGGCTGCTTCCAAGGCGTTATACGGCAGCGGCGCCGCCGACGATTTCAGAAATTTCCTGGGTAATGGCGGCCTGACGGGCCTTGTTGTAAACCATTTCCAGATCGTCGATCAGGTCGCCCGCGTTGTCAGTGGCGCTCTTCATGGCAATCATGCGTGCCGCCTGCTCACAGGCACCGTTTTCCACAACCGCCTGATAAACCTGTGATTCAATGAAACGAACCAGCAGGTTGTCGAGTAACGCCTTTGCATCTGGTTCATACAGGTAGTCCCAACTTCCGGGACGGGCGTTTTCGTCGGCCTGCTCTTCATCACCGATACTGGTGGAAAGCGGAAGAAGCTGACGCGTTAACGGCGTTTGTGTCATGGTGTTAACAAATTCGTTATACACCACGTACAAGCGATCAAGGCGCCCTTCATCGTATGCTTCAAGCATAACCGTGACGCTTCCAATCAGATCCTCGACCGTGGGCGACTCGCCCAGGCCACTTTTAGCGGCTACCAGCGTACCGCCATACTTATTAAAGAAACTGCCAGCCTTGCTGCCCAGCGCACAGAATTCAATCTCTGCTCCCTGGTCACGCCATTTTGCAGCATCTTTCAGTACCGATTTGAACAGGTTAACGTTCAAACCACCGCAGAGGCCGCGATCGGTAGAGACCACAATATAACCAACGCGTTTCACTTCGTCCCGCTCGACCATGTAGTCGTGCTTGTACTCAGGACTTGCATCGGCAATGTGGGCTACCACGTTGCGGATCTGCTTGGCGTAAGGCTGGCTAGCCTTCATCAGATCTTGTGCTTTACGCATTTTAGATGCAGCCACCATTTCCATGGCGCTGGTGATCTTCTGCGTATTTTTAATGCTCCCGATCTGGGTGCGTATCTCTTTTGCAGCTGCCATAGCGATCTACCCTTCGTTCGTGGCTCTCAGAAAAGGAGGCTGGCCCACCCAAGGGATGAGCCAAACGCTTTACCAGGTCTGAGTCGCCTTGAACTGTTCGAGACCCGACTTCAAGCCGCTTTTGATCTCGTCGTTGTAGTCGCCCGACTGGTTGATCTTATCAAGCAGATCAGCATGCTCTGACTTCATGTAATCATGCAAGGCACGCTCAAAATCGAGCACTTTGCTGACGTCCACGTCGTCCAGATACCCTTCGTTAGCGGCATACAGTGACAGTGCCATCTCGGCGACAGACATCGGTGAGTACTGCTTCTGCTTCATCAGCTCGGTAACCCGCTGACCATGCTCAAGCTGCTTGCGCGTGGCTTCGTCAAGGTCAGAAGCGAACTGAGAGAATGCTGCCAGCTCACGGTACTGAGCCAGCGCCAGACGCACACCACCACCCAACTTCTTGATGACTTTGGTTTGTGCTGAACCACCTACGCGAGATACCGAAAGACCTGCGTTGATCGCCGGACGAATACCGGAGTTGAACAGGTTGGTCTCAAGGAAGATCTGACCGTCAGTGATCGAGATCACGTTGGTCGGAACGAAGGCAGAAACGTCGCCACCCTGGGTTTCGATGATCGGCAGCGCGGTTAAGGAACCGGTCTTGCCTTTCACTTCACCGTTGGTGAACTTCTCGACGTAGTCAGCATTGACACGCGCTGCACGCTCAAGCAGACGCGAGTGCAGGTAGAAGACGTCACCCGGGTAGGCTTCACGACCCGGCGGACGACGCAACAGCAGCGATACCTGACGGTAAGCAACGGCCTGCTTGGACAGGTCATCGTAGACGATCAGAGAGTTTTCACCGCGGTCACGGAAGTACTCGCCCATGGTGCAGCCAGAGTAGGCGGCCAGGAACTGCATCGGGGCCGGGTCAGCGGCGCCCGCTGCCACGATGATGGTGTGCTCCATGGCGCCATGCTCTTCCAGCTTGCGCACCACGTTGGCAATGGTCGACTGTTTCTGACCGATGGCAACATAAACACATGTCACGCCCTTGCCTTTCTGGTTGATGATGGCATCAATGGCAATAGCGGACTTACCGATCTGGCGGTCACCGATGATCAGCTCACGCTGACCGCGGCCAATCGGCACCATGGCGTCGATTGACTTGAGACCGGTCTGGATTGGCTCATCAACCGACTGGCGGGTGATAACGCCTGGCGCGACTTTTTCAACGGCATCTGTCATCTTGGCGTTGATATCGCCCTTGCCGTCAATCGGGTTACCCAGCGCGTCGACAACGCGACCAATCAGTTCAGGACCTACCGGCACTTCAAGGATACGACCGGTACACTGAGCGGTCATACCTTCTTCAAGCTGCAGGTAGTCACCCAGCACAACGGCACCAACGGAGTCACGCTCCAGGTTAAGTACCATGCCGAAAATACTGCCGGGGAATTCAATCATTTCACCAAACATGGCGTCTTCGAGGCCGTGAACTTTCACGATACCGTCGGAAACGCCAACAATGGTGCCCTGATTACGGGCTTCAGATGCGACGTCAAGCTTATCAATCCGCTGCTTGATGATGTCGCTGATCTCGGAAGGATTCAGTTGCTGCATGCCATGTCCCTCAGACTCAAGTGGTCAACGCTTCAGAAAGGCGATCAAGGCGGCCACGTACCGAACCGTCGATAACGGTATCACCGGCACGCAAAACCACCCCGCCAATTAGCGTTTTATCCACCTGAGTGGTAATAGAGATTTCGCGATTAAGACGTTTTTTAAGCGCATTCGTCAACTTGGTTTTTTGCTTGCTGTCGAGCTTAAAGGCTGACGTCACGGTCACATCGATCCGCTGTTCGTGCTCAGCACGCAGCTTTTCGAACTGTTCAGCAATCGCCTTTAGCGCAACAAGCCGGTATTTCTGTGTCAGAAGCGTCAGGAAACGCTCGAAGGAGGGATCTGATTTGTCCTCCTTATCTGACAACATGCTGGTCAGCAGCGACACCTTCTGTTCGCTTTTAACCTTGGGGCTTGTGATCAGTCGTTTTACCTGTTCATCTTCTACCACCAGGCTGACTCTACCGAGCATATTAGACCAAGCATCCAGCGCATTCTTATCGCGAGCATATTCAAACGCCGCCTTGGCGTAAGGACGAGCGACGGTTAATAGTTCCGCCATGGGTCACCTCCTTACAGTTCGGCAGCCAGCTCATCAAGAAGCTTACGATGCGCTGCCTCGTCGACGGAGCTTTCAAGAACACGCTCAGCACCAGTGACGGCAAGTGTCGAAACTTGTGCACGTAATTCATCTTTGGCACGTTGTATTTCTTGGTCGATTTCTGCGCGTGCACTTGCCACCAAGCGTTCACCTTCAGATCTTGCTTGCTCGCGGGCTTCTTCAACGATCTGGGCAGAACGTTTGTTCGCCTGATCCAGAATCTGTGAAGCCTGCTCTTTGCTGTCGCGCAAAGTCTGAGCAGCTTGTTCTTGGGCAAGTTCTAGGTCACGAGAGGCGCGGCTTGCCGCATCCAGACCATCAGCAATTTTTTTCTGGCGCTCATGGAGTGCCGTACTGATGGGAGGCCACACGTGCTTTACGCAGAACCAGACAAAGATCGCAAAGGCGATTGTCTGGCCGATAAGCGTCATGTTGATATTCACGGGAATGTACCTCTGACAGTTTCGTGGTGACCAGGACAAAACAACACCGAGCGGCTGACCGCTCGGTAATGTTTGTGATTATCCGGCAACAACGAAGATCAGGTACATGGCAATACCCACACCAATCATCGGCACAGCGTCAAGAAGACCAGCCATGATGAAAGTTTTGGTTTGCAGTTGATCGCCCATTTCAGGCTGACGCGCGGTATTATCAAGTAACTTGCCGCCCAGTATGGCAAAGCCAAAACCGGTCGTCAGGGCACTAACGCTGATGATGAAGGCTGCAGCAATGTAGACGATTTCCATTATAAAGCTCCTAGGTCGTACGATTGATTCAAGGGTTAAGGGTGTTGTTGCAAAGCGTTGCTCGGTGTCAGTGGTGCTCGTGTGCGGCGCTTAAATAAACGACAGAAAGAGTCGTAAAAATAAATGCCTGCAATGATACCACAAGGATATGGAAGATAGCCCAAGGCACGTCTAGCATCCAGATAGCCCAGAAGGGTAGCAGTGCGATAAGGATGAAGATTACCTCACCGGCAAACATGCTACCGAACAGACGGAAACCAAGACTAATGGGTTTCACCAGAAGGCCAACAATTTCCAGAATTAGGTTAAAAGGTGCCAGCAGCCAGGTGTTGAAAGGGGTCAGAGCCAGTTCTTTACCAAAGCCGACAATGCCCTTGACTTTACAGCTGTAATAAATGATGAGCAGGAAAACACCAATTGACATGCCAAGAGTGGCATTTATGTCTGTTGTGGGTACGATTTTCATGTACTCGAAACCCAGTTTCCCGAACATTTCCGGAAAATAGTCGACCGGTATGAGCTTCAGGCTGTTCTGGAGCAGAATCCATATGAAAAGTGTCAGCGCCAGGGGAGGGATCACCGGGTTCTTGCCATGAAAGGTGGAGCGCGTGAGGTTCTCAATGAACTCGAATACGATTTCTACAGCATTCTGCAATCCGCCAGGGACACCGGTTGTCGCCGCCTTGCCTGCCTTTCTGAAGAGCCACAAAAACAGGACACCCATACCAATGGACCATCCCATGGTATCTAGATGAATTGCCCAGAACCCCATCTCAGTGGCTTCTGCCGACGTGGACGCCAGCGACCAGCCATTTTCAGGATGGTAGCCAAAGGTCAGGTTCTGGAGGTGGTGCTGTATGTAATAGATGGCCGATACTTCGTTATCTGCTGCCATACTGCTTCCTCAGGGTTTGTGGGACGTTCGTTTGGTTACCAGCCAGGGAGATAGCGAGTAGACCAATTGAGACGCCACATAGGCTATGAAAAAAAAAGTCGGGTTTGAGGGAGGCACTGCTACAAATACCAAGGCAAACAATGCCACCGTCAAACCGAACTTGCCTACCATTGCGCGATACAGGTTCATGATATTTCTACGTCTTGCCATACCTTTGGCAGGTTTCCCGCGCCAGAAAAAGTATGCAGATGGCAGGATACTAACAGCACCCCCCATTAAAGCAGAAGCCATTATATCAATACCGTGCCAACCTAACCCCAGAAGGCTGACTGCAACAGTTACTGCTGCCTGAACGCTGAGGAACCGTCTGAAGTCGAGCGATTTCCTGGCTGGTAAATACTCTGGCATTTTGGAACCTTGGATCAACAGCCATTATTTTATTTGCTCGTACTTCGTCCCTGAATCGCATTAAACAATAGCGGATTATAGGGAAGCCCTATCGCCCCATCAACTAAAGCCGACGTTTTTTGTCCGTTAGACAGACAACTTGCGACCAAAGGGGGAAGAATTGTCTACATTCTTGGTCATTCCCCATAGAAAAAACCTAATTCTATTGAATATGTTCCAGGATGCCGTCCAGCTCTTCTAGGCTGGTGTAGCGAATGGTCAATTTGCCCTTGCCTTTCTGGCCATGCTGAATCGAAACCGCTGCGCCCAGACGCTCGCTCAAACGGGTTTCCAGGCTCGCCACATCAGGAGACTGGGCCTGACGGCTTTTTGCCCGGGCAGGCTCGCCTTGCGTTTGATACTTTTTGACCAGCGTTTCGGTAGCACGCACCGTCAGATCATTGTTAACCACTTCATGGGCCAACTGACGCTGCTGGGCTGCACCAAGGGAAAGCAGGGCGCGGGCATGACCCATATCCAGGTCACCGCGCTCGAGCAGTGTCTGGACTTCCGGATCCAGCGCCAACAAGCGCAGCAGGTTAGCCACCTGGGTGCGGGATTTCCCCACCGCATCTGCAATCTGCTGCTGGGTCAATTCGAATTCATCACCAAGACGTTTCAATGCCATGGCTTCTTCCACAGCATTAAGGTTTTCGCGCTGAATATTTTCAATCACTGCCAGCGCCAGCGCCGTATCATCACTGACATCACGGATAACCGCAGGGATCACATCCAGCTCTGCCAGCTGAGCAGCGCGCCAGCGACGTTCACCGGCAATGATTTCATAGCGGTCATTGCCTATCGGTCGAACCACGATAGGTTGCATAACCCCCTGGGCACGAATTGAGTCCGCCAGCTCTTCCAGCGCTTCTGGCTGGATATCTCGGCGCGGCTGGTATTTACCTCGCGTCAGTTGGCCAAGAGGCACCCGTTCAAGACGTTCCCCTTCAACGCCGGACACAAGATCAGTGTCATTCAGGGCCTGATCCTCACCCTCTTCGCTGGGAGGAACATTATCACCGGGAAGGTCCAGGCTGCTACGCCGCCGGGCACCCGCACCAATCAAGGCATCTAGGCCGCGCCCTAACGCACGTTTTTGCGTCATTGCTTTTCCCCGTTAATCAACGAAATAAGTCTATCCACCATCTTCCTGTTTCATCCTGGGTACCGATTATAACGATAGCCGCTTGATCAGTTCTTTAGCCAACACCCGATGCGCCTGGCTACCGCGAGAAAGACGTGCATATTTGGTAACGGGCATACCGTGACTAGGTGCTTCTGCTACCTTGATGTTACGTGGAATCGTGGCTTTGAGCAGGGCATCGCCGAAGTACTCGCGCAATTGCTTGTCCACTTCGCGCGTCAGGCTGGTACGTTTATCGTACATGGTGCGTAAAATACCGGAAACGGCCAATTGCGGGTTAACACTTTCCTTAATCTGTTCCACTGTATCAAGCAGCACGGACAACCCTTCAAGCGCGTAAAATTCACACTGCAAGGGAATAAGGACACTTTCTGCGGCTGCCAGAGCATTGACGGTCAACATATTCAATGACGGCGGGCAGTCGATCAGAACAACATCATAGTGTGATTTGACTTCCCCGAGAGCAGCCGCCAGCCGGCTATGGGGCGTCTCAAGATCCAGCAATTCAACTTCTGCGGCTGTCAGGTCGCCATTCCCCGGTAAGACATCAAACTTAGCGGGAAGCTGGGTCATAATGGTGTCTTTTGCCTGGGCATTACCCACCAAGACATCCAGGACACTGACCTGCAGCGAATGTTTATC